>SDBT01017504.1_pt1 | contig 11318 bp, 29 predicted proteins | sample 2277101 | NCBI WGS metagenome assembly SDBT01 (sample SAMN10404973, study PRJNA504765) | marine sediment metagenome | isolation source: marine sediment core GS10_PC15, 103 cmbsf | place: Arctic Ocean: Southern Knipovich Ridge | collected 2010 | reverse complement strand
ATCTGCTCGTACCATTCTTTGAACTTTTTGTTACGTGGCTTCCAGAACCGCTCTAGGTGACCTGCTCTTGTTCTTATGTCGTGACTGTGCATTACTTACCTCTCAGCTGATTTTCTCGCCAACAAATCCTATGCCTGTGGACAGTGAGTCTCTACATACCATTGCAATGCCGGCGCTGTCGTGGAAGTCATCTGCACCTACTGATACAGGAGCTACACGCCCTCTGGATATTCCCTCTCTGATATTTCTACACTGCTGAGGGATTCTGATGTCATGAGTCTTTATCTTTGACAATGACCTACTCAGTTCATTACACATGAAGATCTTTGTTGCTAGGGTCATCTGCCAACCAATATCCTTACCAACTCTTCCAGTTACTTGGTCTGTCCTGTAGTACAGGTTACCGTATGGGACTAGATGGGAGGTGATGTCCAGTGTATCTTCATTTGCTATCATAGCACCATTGTAGTATCTTGCTATTGGCATACAGTGTTCTGCCATCTCCTTACCAGCGTACAATCCCGAGAATGTTGCACAGTGCTTGTATTCATTTTCTGAGAATGTCCAGACGGTTGCTACTGAATCAGACTTCTTACCAAGCCCTGGGTCTATTGCCATTAGGTATTCTAGTCCATCTTCAGGTGAGTACCAAATCTCTGCACCCAGATGGAAGATCTCTGCAGGATAACACATCTTGGCAAGTTTGTTAATTTCCTCTGATGGATACCACTGGTCAGCTGCCGACTGGAAGCAGGTAACATCGTCCTCTGGGAACTCCTGGGTGAAGAGTAATGCTGTCTCTCCGCTACGTTTGAGGCTGCGGGACTCAGCAATCTTGTACCGTCTCCATCTAAGCTTGTTGTTAGCTTCAGTAATGTCTATGTCCATCCTGCTGAACATCATCATAAGCTTGATTTCATCAGGAGTCAAGTCTAAAAGTAATGGTACATCATCACCTGGAAGTGTAAACTCACTATCTACTGGCATGGAGTATTCTGGCAACAAGAACCAAGGATAGAAGTGATGCTTGAATACTGATCTACCAGTAGCCTTGCCTTCCTTTGCTGCCATGTACAGTTCATAAAAGTCATTATCCTCACCGTTGGGAGTGCTGAGGACTTTTACTTTCGTATTAGGCTTCAGTGGCACACGGTTGAGTGCAGCTGCGAAAGCTTGCTCGGTGGCGTCTTGTGGCCAGAAGGCTAACTCATCTAGCAGCAAATCGTGGATAGGTTCACCACGAGGCATAGCGAAACCTTTAGCAGATGCTATGTAGAAGCTGCTAGTTCCTCGCTTCACACCCAGGCTATCTTCAAAGACAAAAGTCTTCTCATGAGTGGACTTGTGATCTAGCTTGGGGAGGGAAGGAACCTGTAGAGCTAAGTTATCATAGAATGCTTGAGCCTTACGAAGGAGTCTACCAGTAATGAACTCGTCGTAAGAGATGATGACGGAGGTTGTTCCTGCTATTGTCAAGCAGTCCAGCAGGTAATCACACATGATGAGACTAGTGCCACCAACCTGGGCAGGCTTAACAAAGACATCTCTCCATGTGGAGTCCTCCTGCATGTGTACTTGGATGGGGTTGAGGATGAAGGGTACAATTTGCCTGTCTTTGTTTTCTATGGGGACTAAAGTCTCAATTAATTTCCTTCGATTCTCTGGAAGGAAGATGTCAGCTATTGTTGTCACAGTGCACTAGTACTCCTTGCCTTTTTTATAAATGGGCCTTGATGCGCTCTGCCAAGCTGACGAGGTTCCTTCCGTCTGATACGAGAGACTGAAGCCTTTCTGATATTCTGTCTACTACTACCTGACCTAGGCATCTGGCGCCTCTTTGACATTGGCTAGTTCAGGTTGCTGCCTGTGTCGGGTCTCTACTATAACTTCCTCTGTAACTGTTCTGCTAAGCTTCAATGCCATCTCTACCCAATTCTCACCGCTGCCATTTCCTCCGCTTGGGCCAAACAGACTGTTGATTGCTTGGAGCTGCTGGGGAGTGTAGTGTGCTCGCATTACTTTGAGGTATGCGAAGTCCTGAGAACTCATTGGTACAGTTACTTCATCGCCATTGTCACTGGTTCGTGTCTTGTTCTCTAGGCTGGCCTTGAGGACTCTGTGATCTTTCTCTAGTATCAATCTGTAGTTACGCAGGAACTCTACACTTGCATATTCCATTGCAAGTTCTTTGCGTAGTTCTGGTAGTCTGTTCTCCAGGCCTTCAAAGACTGGATCTTTCCTCCACTTGGACAAAGTGCTCTTGGCCTTGGCAATGAGACCTAATGCTTCCCTAATAGTAAATCCACTAGATCTCAACCCTAAGTATCTAGATCTATCGTCATCAAGATTCCAAGGTACTAGTGACCTGGGGATGCTTTCCTCAGGAGTCTCCAACCCAGGCAAGTCTGTACTATCTAGTCTCTTCTGACTTGCATCTTTATGAAATCCCTGTTCCACAGACATACCTCCATCTATAGACTCAGTATAACTCTTGAGGTTTTGTAAGTCAATAGGTATAATTAAACATATATATAGTATTAGTAATCTAATCATAATTAATTATATTTATCTTGCTTGACTAATGATTGGGTATGTGGTACTATATAGTATGAAAGGTAAATCATTACCTGATCATAGAAAGCGATGTACTGCTATGGTTAAGGCAGGGATTACTGATCCAGAGAGTCAAGCAGGAATAGAGTTCTGTACGGATTGCTGTCCCTATAGTTATTGTGTTATCTTTGAGGGTAAGAGCAGTACAAGACGAGTTAGACAGGAAGGAAAGATTACTGTTGCAAGAAAGCTAACATCACACGATGTCTCAAGTGAGGATATTGCACTTATACTAGATGTATCACAGAGAACTGTACAGCGCTACTTGAGACTATGAATGTATGGATTACGAGGGTTAAGAGGAGAGCTAAGTGTAAATATGAAGCTTGTGAGAAATCTATATTAGTTGATGAGTACATGGTGGTGTGCTCTTACTTCATGAGTGCTAAGAGTAAGCGCTGGTTGATGAAGATGTACTTCCACCCGCAGTGCTGGATTACCAGGGCTGTTGAGGAACTTAAGACTAGGGTAACTGTTGAGACAAGAGGGAGGAAGAGAGCGGTACTGTCAGATAAGAAAAGATCTACGAGGGTCAAGATACTAATGAGACATGCATCTGTGAATCAAAGGATTGGGATGGAGATGAGTAAGGATAGTGTGAATACTGAAAAGGTTGGGAGGTTAGTTGATAAACTGAGTGATCTGGCGGTTGAAATTAAACCTTATGGAGGAGTGCCAAAATCATGGAATTAGCAGACAAGATAGAGTTAATCATCAGAAGGTTTGAAGCTGATAGTCCAGACGCTGGCTATGGCTATGAACATGAAGAGATAACAGCAGAAATAATGAGTGAAATCAGAAGTCGAGGAACACGCATTAATGCTAAAGAAATATTTGGTGTCAGTGAAATATATGAGTGGGGAACATTAATCTTTGTCCCTGACAAGGAGGAGTCTGATGACTGACCAAGAGAAGAGCGAGGTACTGCTGGAGTTTGCTGGGTTCTATCCAAAGGTCTTTACTGCATCCTCTGATGAGCCCACCGAGACGCTTTGGTCTGACCCCTTAGACCGTGAATGGCTCATACCAAAGCCCCCCGACCTCCTCCACTCCCTAGACGCACAGGCAAAGTGGCTGTATCCGAAGATCTATGAGGTAAAGCTACACCAACGCTCTAACATTATGAATGGACAATGGTGTGCAGAAGTATTTCTTCGCACCCCGATGGGGTGCATTTATCGAGATACTCCTGCTGAAGCCCTTGTGGATGCTTTACTATATGTAATAAAAGAGGAGATGTCTAATGAGTAATAATAGCAAAGAGGCTGATTTCCCTAAAGTCTTCCCGCAATGTCCTAACTGTGGTAGTGAGGAGACTATTACAAAGAAGGTCATAGATGGGATGATTGCTGATGGTAGAGCAACAAAGACTCTGAGAGGGTGGATTGATGCTAAGGTTTCTGCAATGTCTCCAGACAAACCACACTTCACCTCCCCTGCTCTCAGGACAATCTTTGATGTGTGCTATGACTGTGGGGTGTACTATTGCAAAGAGGTGGATGTGGCTACTGTTATGCCAGAACAGAAGGGTGGTGGGCCTAATGTTCGATTTGGAGAAGGATAATGGATACTAGCGAGACCTATATCAAGATGTGCGACTGCCCCGAGATACAAAAGGGTCGAGCGATAGATGGACTCAGGCAGTGGCAAACCGACGACTTGTTGTTCAAGGAAGCGGGTAGGGGGAACCAATGGCGGCAGGATGCGGTGGTCACACTCTACAATGCATTGAGTAACCCGCCTCAGTTCAGGACACGGTCTATATGGCTTCCCCGCCAAGACCAGTTGCAGGCGATGGTAGAGTCTACTTGTTCCGTCGATTTACTCACTCGCTTCCAGAGATGGGTGGCATTTGATGAGGAAGATTCCCCTGATGACTCAATGGAACAACTCTGGCTGGCCTTCGTGATGAAAGAGAAGCATAACAAAATCTGGAATGGAGAGGAGTGGAATGAGATTACTAATTGAATTCTGGATAGTTGGAATCAGCATTGACCTATTGAAACGATTGCCTGAAGGAGTGTGGGTACACTTTGGACTACATGCGTGGTTTACGAAACATACACTTAGTCTAGAGCTGTATGAGAAATAAGCTGAGCCAGAGCTTGGCAAAGGAGGTTAGATAATGGAAGGAGTACATATCTTCGAAGGAATACTAATGGTAGAGAAAGACCCTGGTAAGGTCTACATCGTTGACAGGAACAGAAATGCTGTACTTGATATGAACAGTATCCTTGCCAAGTGGACAGGAGACTCAGTACGCATCACTGTCAATTCAGCAGTCACAGAGTCTTCCGCAACTAGCGAATTTCCTCAGAAATGAGAATTACGCTGAGCCTAACGTAAACATAAAATCTATATCAATAAGGCTTGCCCGTATACCCCCAGTGCATGTACGTAACCAGGTGGCTGGTGTGCGGAAGCGTGATGGAACAAATGTGCTAGTCGACATGTGGGAAGGAATCGTAACCTTTTCGTTACACCCAGGGGGTTGACATGATGGTGGTTGGTGTGATAAGATGACGATATGTACAAAGGCACATGCCCCTGGTGTAAACGACCCGTAACGTCCGGTGTTGAATTCTGGTTGAATTGGTGGCATCGGTCATGCCTTCGGAAACGCAACGGCCATGACCGATTTGGAAAACCAATCACGACCAAGATTCCGTTAACATACACCGGCGACAGGGGTTGACAAACCACCCGCTTGTGTGGTATGATGTATGTAATGGGACGCGATATGGCGCGCGTACCTTAACAATCGAATAAGGATGGTGACATGATGAAACATGATTCGGTTCATTCCCTACTTGACACGATGCGTCGGGCATACACCAGCCAGCTGGACGACATCGAAGATGGCGGCTATGTTGCCGCGATCGAATTGAAGATCGAAGCCCAGGCCATTATGAAGGGTGCAATTGACATCCTGCGTGACAACCCCGATGTCAACGTGGCGTGCCACTTCGAAACCGGAACACCAGCCACAGCGTAACCACCACCAACAGCCCATGTGGTGCCATAGCCATGTGGGCTGTTCTCATGTCCACACAAGCGGTAATCGGTTGCCGGTAGCCGCATACCAGCTGTCGTGTCCTTTCCCTTTATGATTTCTTTATGATTCACGCTTGACACCACCACCCGTATGTGGTAAGATATTGTATCGGTTGGAACAGACCAGCCGAAATAAGAATGAGGTGAAGCGGCAACAGCATCGAGTGACAACTGAATAGGTTGTGGGCTGCTGGGAGGTGGTAAGATGAATACATGGTGCAGCATCACACACAGCCCTTGCCCAGTAGCTGATTGCCCAAAGAGCGACACGGGTATTGAGTATGGCCCCGCAGACCTTTACATCGAGTGCCCTGTTGAGAAGGCAATCGAGGAATGGAAACAAACAGTGCAGGCTTAACGCCTGCCACCAGTCCACAATCTATCAGTGTTGCGAATGGATAACTGAATATGGCTGACGAAGATACCGCTGTAGCCGAACCAAAAGAGATCGACTATGGCAAGATGAGCACAGACCAGCTGCTCGTGGAGATGGGCAAGGCATACGAGGCCAAGGACATGAAGCTCATGGGCCAGATTGCCAAGGTTCATACCGCCACCGAAAAGGCGGAGGACAAGGTCAAGAAGGACAAGCTCCAGTCCAAACTCCAGGAGATTGTTGGCGAGACACTGAAGGAGATCACCTCACTCGTTGACAAGCTGGTAGATGCAGGCAAGCTCGATGGAGCCGAAGGCGTCTGGTTTGCTTACGACATGGGCGAGAAACAAGAGAAAGGTATCAATCCTGCCTGTCGTTTGACAAAGACCAGCCGCAAGGCTTCAACACCAGGAGCTGGCAGTGGATCAGGCTCCTACACTCCCAACGATGCCAAGTCGAAGGATGTGCTTGATACCGAAGATGATGATGGAGTAAAGTTCGGCGAACACATCCGGTTCAGTGAAGCAACTGAACGCAAGATCGACAAAGCTGCCGTCACGCTGCCTGCTGGTATGACCTACCGCGAAGCCTACAATTACTCAACGAATGGAGGCTGGCGCAATTCGATAAGAATGGATCTGCTCAAGGAAGCAGGCATCATCAAGTAAGGGACTGGAAAGAGACTGGGTTTAGTTGCCAACCTGGTCTCTTTCTTCTTGTTCACTTCTGTTTACTTCTGTTCAGTACCAGCGGTGCTACCATGAGGCTACGCACACGTGGCTCAACTTGTGGTAGATTCTTGTTGATTGTATCAACTGGTGTGTGGGCTGGTTGGCTGTGTTGACATGGGCACGACACTTGTGGTATACTATAGTATGGTGGTGAACGTACAATACATAGAAGTACCAGTGAGGGATGAGTGTCAATACTGCAACCCTCTACAAGACGGCTGGTGCGAGTACGTTGAGACCCCTAATGGGAAGATGTTAGACGAGAAGTGCCCAAGGGTAGCAGCGTTTGTAGACAGTCACCGTAAGTCTGAGGAATGAGATGGACTGCCTCGCATGTCACCAGACTATGAAGTACACTGGTACAGCCACACTCGATGGGGTAGTGTATGATCTGTATGAGTGTAAGTATCACGGCACCACTAGCATTAAGAAGATAAAGGCAGCATGACAGACAAGCAGAAGCAACGAGTCCTTATCATTGGTAATGATCCAAGCAAACAGCTTGCTGGCATCATAGAGGAACTAAGAAAGCAATACCCTGACCTTGAAGTACTTACTGACGCTGATGATATTGCACAGGCAGTTTATATTCCTGACATCACACTAGAAGATAAGACACTATGAAGGATGGTGACAGGCTCCTCCAGTTCATTCGCAGCGCACAGCACTACAAGCTACTGTGTGTGCCTTACATTAGGGATGGGATATACTGGGTAGAGTTTATTAGGGATAACAGTAATTAGGAGGTTTAGCTTAGAGTGGAGGACAGGACATCAACTCTGAGGTGGCGAGTCGCCTTTTAGCCTCCCGACGCTGCCCAAGATGGTTGCGCCGGCAGGAAGCGTCTCAACCTGCGCAGTATACTCCTGTGAGAAGGAGTGAAGCCACCAATAGCCTGTCTTCCACTGTAAGCTAAACTTAGGGGGTGCATGATGCAACAGCACAGATGCAACACATACCAGGAGTGTCGTGATGCAGACACCTGCATTATTGGTATAGTACATGAGCATAAGAGTTTACTAGACCATCTGCTGCTGTACTGCCCCTACAAGGGAGTCTACATCACATGTTGCGAGTATGTTACTGCTGACCCTACTGCTCCCATCACTAACCTTGAGTCTGCACTGGATACAGCTATCATTGAGGAGCTGGAGCGCAGCACTCACCCGTTCACAGACTGCGCAAAGAGAATCAGAGATAGATTGTTGGAGTTGATCAGCACATAGGAGGACAACATGGAACGGCCAGAAGGCTTCATTGACAACCGATACTGGAATGGCAACGGTAAAGCTATCTGCATTGTTGCTAAGGAAGGTGCTGTGGGAGACTGGGCAGTATATATCTTTGCCGATGATGGGTGGAGTGAAGAAAACCTGATAGTAGAGACTATAAAACGTGGTATGAAGCTTCTTGAAAGAGAAGCACGTGCTTTCTTTCCTCTTATAGACAAACCATACAGACATTAGTTTTCTTCTCACCCCTCTAGCCTGCATCAGTGAACCGCAACATTGGTGCAGGTGAGAGGGAGGATAAGACAATGACAGCAGATAAGAGTAAGGATTTCCTAGAGATACTTCAGAATAATCTCAACGCAGTGAGGGACAACGCAGATGGTGTAAAGGCCCCAATGCTGGAGTCTCTGAAGTCTTTATCTATTCTTGCAGAGATAGAGGACGATGAAGAACTGCGAAGCCTCATGACAGAAGGTGAACATCTCTTTAGAGAACTTGAACTAATAGAGAAGGAAGATAAGATATGGGGCAAGGCTGAAACAGCTGTAAAAGTCCTATTGATAGGCTTCCTTATTGCATTTATTGTAGGTGCAATTATAGTCGGAGTAATATCCTGACAAACAATGATGGGAGGCAACATGAGAACTGCAAAGATTGGGGACACTGTAGTAACGATGAACGAGCGAGACTACAAGCAACTACTGAAGAGGTTTGATACAAGCAAGGCAATAGCAGACAGGGCTTACATAAGTATTGAAGCCCATTGTATCTGCAAATTCTACCCGTACCCAGACTTCAAGGGAGATCATGACTGTAGCAAGTGCCCACTCGGAGACAAGGATAGATGGATGCGCTGCGTAGAGTACATAAGATATATAGCTGGCGTAGAGTACATCATTGCTGAACTAGGAGATTATATAAATTGGCATAGCGGACGAGATTCTGAGGCTCGTGCTCAACTCGACACCATCCATGACTTCTTACTCAGGATACCAAGGACATAGCGATGAGTACTAGTCTCTGCCCCGCAGCAGTCACCACTGACCACCCTCCTGTAGGCTGCACCATGTTTGACCATGACTGTGTAGATGACCCTGACTTGGAGTGTAGCTTCTTCATAGGCTATCTGCACAATGTACTGTTCGGAGACAAGCGAGTACATAGGGTAACAGCAGCTGAGATGCCTCAACAGAACCTTCCCTTCGGTGGCATGGATGAGGCCTATGATAAGAGGAATGGCCCAGGCGGTAGAATAACAAGGTGACTAAGAGAAGCAGTCTATCTCATGAGAAGTCTAGACTCAAGGAATTGCTGTGGTTACTCATTCAGAAGTACCAGCCCACTTGCCCCATCTGTAACCAGACATTTATGAAGTCTGACATCCTACCTAGTCATGGAGTAGACCAGTTAACTGAACATCACAGTGACCACAACCACCAGAACAATGCACTTGTGAACAGAGTCCTGACTCATAGGGTGTGTCACAAGTCACATCATAGCAAAAACAACATACTATTTTGGAGGCAGTTCAATGAAGAAATTGAGTAAAATTAACGATGCTATTTTCTGTTATGTACTAGCTTGGTACATGATAATCTTCTTCCCGCTATGGCTACCTTTCTATATAGCAAGGAAGCTCTATAAGGATGCAAGGAAGGATGTTGAATGATTGATATTGCTCCTGGTACACTACTAGATGACTCACGCATCTATAGTAATGGAGAATCTTTTGTGGTTTACGCTACACTCATCGAGGACATAGACAAGCTAGAGCTAGATGGTGGGTTCACAGTACAAGATGCAGACTGGGCATGTTCCATCTGCAATGTCACACCTAATATCAGGATGTTACACACTACAATGAACGGTCATAGGAATCTGTGCATCTACTGTACCAACTGCAACATACTATACAGAACAGTGATGATTGGAGTACATCGGTGGGGTGAGTACTATCCATTTGAGGAGTACATGTAGTGATTGATGCTAATGCTGGTGACTTACTAGACAATGCTTGGGTATGTGGCAACAAAGTCTACTGTACCCTGGTCATTGATCCTCTCGCCACTACACAGACAATAGCCAAACACCTTGACGACTCAGCAAGAGAGGCTGGTGATGAGTGCTCCTGTCCTGTATGCAATGGGACTGTTGTCTCCAACGTCAGAGCTAAGTGTCCTGGTGACAGCACCCTGTCAAGAGCGATGTGGTGTCCTGCATGTTGGTTGATATACAAGACAGTAGAGATAGGCACACTGGACAAGCATGGAGACTATCGACCGTATGAGGAGTAGATAATGGACAAGGAAATAAAGACTGCCATTGAGAAACTTCAGGCTGAGGTCAAGCGACTACGGCACAGGATTGAAGAGCTTGAGCGCGTTGAAGCAATAGGCCAACCACTTTACAAGCCTGGGTACCCATACTTTCCACTAGTGAGAGGCTGAGGAGTGATCTACGCTGTCACTTGTAGTGCTCACAGGAACCGCTTGCATCTCCATATCCTTGGCAACAACAGCTTGACTCTATGCGGCGGACAAATAGACAGGGTGGCTAAGCAAGTGGATTGGGGAAGGCTACAATGTTCAACCTGTCTTGACGTGAAGGCAAGACAAAAGGTGAAGTCCAATGCCTAGAGCTAATATCAAAGATTACAAAGACTGGATGCAGGAGCGAGCAGAAGAACTAGCTGAATCCCTGTTTCATCAGGACTTCTATTCCCTCTGTCCCGCACTACAGGATAGAGCATACAAAGCTGCTCAGTCTGACTACCACGAGGCTTTTGCTGACCGCATCGACTCTATACATGACAGAATGAAGGACGAAAGACTACATGACTGACATCATCTGTACTAGGTGTGGTGAAAGCTGGAATGCTATCCTTGACAGTCTCGACCAGGAGGAGAGGGAGCAGTTGCTTGCTGGTCAGTGGTGTCCTGACTGTATAGACAAGGATGATGAGGACATAGAGCATGATTGAAGCACTGACTGGTATCCCCCCTTGCCCAATGTGCAATCACACCATGAGATACCACGACCCTATCAAGTACAGCACAGATACAATGAAGTGGTGCTGTACTAACAAGCAGTGCAGCACAGTCTATACAGTGAATGAGTTGATCGCAGCACTGAACGACAACGAGACAATTGCTGAGCAAATAGGAGAGGTATGGTCACAGGAACCATCAGACTAAAGACTGGCAGGCAGTGTCACGCCATCGCAATCTATTGTATGAAGTTGGGCATCACCGAGCCATTGGAAGAAAGGGTCAAGACGTTTGCAGGCGCAGGCATATTGATAAGAGGACTACA
>SDBT01017503.1_pt1 | contig 11319 bp, 10 predicted proteins | sample 2277101 | NCBI WGS metagenome assembly SDBT01 (sample SAMN10404973, study PRJNA504765) | marine sediment metagenome | isolation source: marine sediment core GS10_PC15, 103 cmbsf | place: Arctic Ocean: Southern Knipovich Ridge | collected 2010 | reverse complement strand
CAACACGTTCCAGCAGGGCCCTGGACACATTACCAATCTGCCCGAGTCCAACACGCAACGCCTGCCGTCCCTCCGCCCGGTAAGCATAGCTACTGGAATTCACATCCGGGGGGAGAATCGAAATCTTCTGCCGGCGGCACCCCCCCTGGCTTCACCACCCAGAAAGAACTTGTCCCGATACAACCGTAGACTCTCTTCCCGGTCCAAGCTTCCGAGCAGCCTCCTTACCTCGTCGGCCTGACCTGCAGAAAAACCGGCCACCTCGATCAGGACCCGGTAGAGGTCCTCCTGGTACACCAGGAGGCCGCAGGTCTCCTTCAGGGTTTCCTCGAGACCAAGAGTCAAGCGCCTGTATCTTTCACCGCGGAAGCGTCGAATAAACAGACGAACATAGCGATGGGCCGCCGGCCTGATGATCGAACTGGCGATAATCACGGTCTCATAGTCGCCCTTGCCCAGCTTTTTCAGCAACCGGCAGGATACCGCCGCTCCACCCCCTCCAGGCAGAGACGCTGCAGCAAACGGAAGGACTCTTCTTCGCTTTAAATCACCGTACCGGGGGAATAGCGGACTACCGCGGTGAATTATCTCACTGCTGTCTGCCGCTTCGGCCAGCTCCCGGGCGTTATCCAGCGCTGTACCCCGCCAACCGGGCCCGGCGGCACAGTACTTCCGGTGCCAGGCAACCCAGCCCCAGAGAGAAATAGGAATGGTTGTGAATGGGAACGTAGGAAGATTTCATATTAATACTTAACATATATTAAGTATTATTATGAAGTCAAGCGGGTTATGAGGGTTTCAGCAGTTCCCGGGCAACAACCCTGTCGGAATCGACGAGATCGTAATCGAGGATCGAATCCGGGCCTACCCAGCGGATTACCTCGTGTTCATTTAAAATGAAGTCTCCGTTCACCTGGACCCGATATACCAGGATCTGCAGGCACACGTCCAGGTTTGTGAATTGTACCGAACCGATTAGCTCACCTATACGCGCGTCGACGGAGAATTCCTCTTTCAGCTCGCGCTCCAGGCACTCTTCAGGAGATTCTCCCGGGTCAATTTTTCCTCCGGGGAATTCCCATTTGCTACCCATATGTTTGCCGGGTCTGCGCCTGGCCAATAGTATCTTCCCTTTTCTCCGAATAATCGCTGCCGTAACCCGCTGCATGAGCCGATCTTTCAAGACCACTGCCGGTATCGACGGGCATGAATGTTCAGCAGCAGGCCGATGCCGCTTAGGGCTGTCCAGAGCGAAGATCCTCCATACGATAGAAAAAACAAAGGAATACCTGTGATGGGCATGATACCCATGGCCATGCCGACATTTACAATCACGTGAAAGAACAACATGCCCACAATGCCTGCCGCTATATAAATGGAAAAATCATCTCGTGCCGTGTACATGATGCGGATTCCCCGCAGCAGAATGATCAGAAAAAGGGTAAAGACCAAAAGTCCGCCTAAAAAACCCCACTCTTCGGCCAGAATGGAAAAGACAAAGTCAGTACTCTGCTGCGGGAGGAACTGATAGTGACTCTGGGTACCCTGCAGGAATCCTTTTCCGGTGAATCCGCCCGAACCAACCGCGGTAATCGACTGAATGATGTTCCATCCCGCACCCTGGGGGTCTAAACTTGGTTTCAGAAACACGATCAGCCGCATGATCTGATAGTCTTTCAATACTCGGTTTATCGCCTGCCCGCCTAAATTGCTGAGAAAGAGGAGAGAAGAAACGTACAAGATCCAATAGAAATAACGCCGTTTCAAGCCCCAATAACCCCAGGCCGATAGAATTCCCACCACAAGCAGAGCCGTCAAAAAATATTTCAGTAGATCAAAATGAGTAATGAGCGCTAGAACGCCGGCTTCCCTGCCGAGGATCTTGCTTTCGAAAAAAGGCAACAGGCCTAAGACAACCATCAGGAAACCTGCAGCGATTAAATAGAAAAGATGGCGCAGGCGGGCGCCGGCCATGAAGACCATTACCAGGAAGATGGGGATATACACCAGGGCTGTTCCCAGGTCGGGTTGAAGCAGGATTAACCCCATGGGTAAAAGAACGATGCCGAAAGCCAGGAAGAAGCGGGGCAGTTCCTTGATTCCCTGACCGATCCCGGAGAGATAAGCTGCCAGAAAGATTATCGTTCCCATCTTGGCGAATTCGGAAGGCTGAATACCTACATCGCCGATACCCAGCCAGGACCTGGCGCCTTTTACCTCAAGTCCGACAAAGGGGGTAACCAGGAGGACCAGGCAACAAAACCCATAGAGGTAGATGGATGGGCCCTTCATTCGTGTATAACTGACTGTGACCACCAACGCCATGAGTACCAGACCGGTTCCAGCCCAGATGATCTGCTTGATAAACTCCCTGGAGAAGACAATCCCTGTAGAGGTGACGCCGCTGGAGTAGATGAAAAGAATTCCGATAACAATTAAACTTAAAGTTGCGGCAAAAAGCAGAAGGTCAAAAGAAAAAATTGATGTTTTATTCATTCCGCTGCTCCCTGAGCTCTTGAATGTACCACCAGGGTTTCAGCGTTTCCACAGCCTCTTTGTAGCTCTGCTCGGCGAAGATACCCTGGAATATTACGTTGGCCGCCTTGGGCGCCCACCACTCCCACTCATTTTCTGCTTCCACCATCACCACGACCACAACTTGCTCCCGGGGATTGTCTGTCCTGTAAGGCGCATAAGCGGCAAACCAAGAGTGCCAATTTTCTTCCAGCCCGACCTCGCTGGTACCGGTTTTCCCGGCAATTTCTACGGCTTTCGTGGTAAGAACGACCTTGGCCGTTCCTTCTGTAATAACCAGGCGCATGGCCTCCTGTACGGTTCTAAAAGTACTCTTACGTATATGGGAAGCGTGGAGCAGCTCCGGCTCGACAGTAGTAATGATCTCCCCGTCGAGGTCACGGATTTCTCCGAGCAGATGAGGCCGGAACACTTTTCCTCCGTTTGCTATCAATGCCACGACATTGGCCAACTGAAGGGGGGTAACGGTAAGAAAACCCTGACCGATAGAGAGGTTCAAGGTATCACCGCCCAACCACTTCATGTGGCGGCTTTTTTTCTTCCACTCCGGGCTTGGTACAAAGCCACTGCTTTCCCCGGGAAGATCGATACCGGTTATCGTTCCCAAACCGAATTCCCGGGCGTAATATGTAATTCGTTCGACCCCCAGGGCATCACCCAGAGTGTAAAAGTAGACATCGCAGGACTGAGCCAGTCCGCCGAAAAAGTCCAGCGCCCCGTGACCTGTCTTGCGCAGATAGCAGTGGAAAATTCGGTCCCCATATTCGATCTTGCCGGTGCAGATAATCTCCTTACTAAGGGGAAAGACCTCCTCTTCGACCAGGCTCGTCGACATTACTATCTTGAAGGTGGAAGCAGGAGGATAAGCCGATTGAATGGTCCGGTTGATGAACGGAAAGCGGGGGTCCAAGGAAAGCCGGTCATACTCCTCCGCCGCCCGGTCGGTATAGAAGATATTCGGGTCGAAATAGGGAAACGAAACCAGGGCCAGCACTTCTCCTGTCGCCGGTTTTAACACGATTACCGATCCGATGCGCTCGCCCAGAGCTTCTTCGCATAATCGTTGTATGCGGCGGTCAATGGTCAATACCAGGTTCTTTCCCGGTACCGGGGAGATATTCCCCTCGGTTTCCTGCTTCAAGGACTTTTCTCTCACATCTACAGTTCTGAACCGCTTTCCATCTTTACCGCGGAGCACCGTGTCGTACTGTTTTTCGATCCCGCTCTTGCCCAACACCGATCCAAAACTATATCCGCGATTGTAAAGCACCTGAATTTCTTCTCTGGTAATATCTCCTACATGACCAATTATGTGCACGATCGAGCCGGTTTCAAGGTAGTGGCGAATAGGCTTGTTATGCCAGGTGATTCCTTTAAAATCATCGATATGTTCCGCCAAATAGGTGATGGTTTCAAAATTCACTCCACTCTTGATTTCGACCGGCTGGTAGAGATAGTAATATTTTGGCGGAACCTTTTTGTTCAACGCCTTCACCGTCATCCGGAGCACTGGAGACAATCGCGCCAACAGCTCTTCTCGTTCATTCGGGTTGAGCTCTCCCGGAATGATATCGACGGCAAAGGAATCCTGGTTCACCACCAGGGGTAGATCGTAATTGCGATCGAAGATCTCTCCCCGCTGCGCGGGAATGGGCAGAACCCGGCGGGCCACTGCTTGAGCGCGAAGTCTAAACTCAAACCCCCTTACCAGCTGAAGGTAAAAAAGATAAGAGATAAGAATGATGAACACACATGATATGGTTAGCGCCAGTCCAATGGAACGGGCTCTCAGGGAGAAAGGTTTACGACTCGTAGTACTTGAGTGGCGGGAAGACAATTATTCTTCTCGTTCTCTTGATCGTAATGGCTTTATCAGGCCCAGAACAGCAAAGAGAAACGGCGCCAGCAGAGCGTTGTAACCGAGCTCGATCCAGAAGGAACCAGCGAAACGGAAAAATCCTACTGCCGGAATCGCAAATAAAAGCACTACCAGGGAAGAGAGCAAACCTTTTATTACAGTAGCAATGATGAGTAGAATGACCGGCATCAAAACCGGATCAATGAATATATTTCCTACCGTCAATCCGTAGAAGAAACCCAATACAGTCCGAAAAAGAGCATGGTAGCCCAGCGGGGACAGACTCAGGACATCTTCCACTATCCCAGCGGCAAACCCGGAAACCTGGCCAACCATGCTTCCCTTGCGAATAGCGACGTAGACTAGAACCACCAGGGCGAGATCCGGTTTTACCCCCTTCAAAGCTACCCAATGTAATAGAGTACTCTGTAAAAGAATGGCCAGGGCCATCAACATGGTTGAAATGAGGATAGGCTTTATGTCTCGTCCCATCTATTCCTCTGTTAGAATATGAACATATTCCAGGCGTGAAAAATCAATTATAGGCTCGATCTCCAATTCTATCGAAGATTCGTAGGGCTTGGATCGGATCTCCCTGACCCGGCCCAGATGAACACCCGGGGGATAGACCTGCCCCAACCCGGAGCTAATAATCAATTCGCCATACTGGATTTCATTCACAGCCCGTTTCTTAACATACTGCATGAGCAAACTGCCCTCATTCATCTGTCGCCCGCGAACCAGGCCGTCGTAACGGGAATGCTGCAGTCGTGCGGCGACGTACGATGTTGGATCGGTTATCGGTTTCAGAATTGACGTGGCAAAACTCGTCAGGATCACTTTGCCGACCAGACCCTGCAGACCGCCCTGTAAAGCAACAACAGGCATGCCCTTTTTTATCCCGTCTTTTGAACCTTTGTTCACCATAATTGTTGAAAAATCATTTCCCGGATCTCGAGCGATTACAACTGCTGCAACCGGTTTATAAGGGAGGGGCCCCGAGAAGTTGAGTTGCTCCCTTAAACTTGCGTTTTCCCGGCGCAGCTCGGTCAGGTTTCTGGAGAGTTGCTCATACTCGAGCAGTTTTTCCCGGGACTTATCCAACTCCTCCCTCAATTTTTTCAACTCACCTATAGAGTTCCAGGTATTTCCAAACCAGGAAGCTCCGGCCTGAATTGCTATCTGGAGACCCGAAAAAAAAGACTGCCCAACTTGTTTGGGCTTGAGAACTACATTCCGGTTGGTGAACAGGATCAGCAGCAGACAGAGTATGAAGAGAAAAGCAAAGGTAACGCCTTTCCGGTGTCGATGAACAAAGCCTGGTACATCGCTCATAGCGTCTTACCGGCGTCAACCTTTGATGTGGTAATACTTTCGCTCCATATCCTTAATGCTTTCCAGGAATTTACCCGCCCCCAGCGCAACACAGAGTAAGGGGTTCTCGGCCAGGATAACGGGTACTCCCGTCTCTTTGGCAACAAGCTTGGTAAAACCCTTTAGAAGCGATCCGCCGCCGGTCATTACAATCCCGCGTTCGACAATATCCGCTGCCAGTTCGGGAGGTGTTTGACCCAGAGTTTTTTTGATTTGTTCGATCACCTGGTTCGTAGGCTCCTGCAACGCTTCTCTAATTTCGACGGAATCCATCTCGAGACGCCGGGGTAAACCGGTAATCGCGTCTGTTCCTTTTATTTCCATTTTTTCGATCTTCTTGTCGGCAGAAGCATTACCTATGGTTATTTTTACATTTTCCGCTGTTTGTTCCCCAACTATCAAATTGTGAATGTTGCGAACATGCTTGATAATCGCTTCGTCAAATTCATCGCCGCCGATTCGAATCGCGTTCGACACAACAATGCCCCCAAGGGAGATGACAGAAATTTCGGTGGTACCGCCGCCAACATCACAGATCATATGTCCGGCAGGTTCCAAAATGGGAATATTTGCCCCGAGGGCGGCAGCCATCGATTCTTCGATAAGAAACACTTCGCGGGCACCCGCCTGCTCCGCGCTCTCCCGGACGGCGCGCTTTTCGACCTCGGTAATCGAGGTGGGAATCCCGATCACCATCCTGGGTTTAACCAGCCATTTCCGGGGATTAGACTTGGCAATAAAGTAGCGAATCATCTTTTCGGTTGTCTCAAAATCCGCAATAACGCCGTCGCGCAGCGGCCGAATTGCTATTATATCCCTCGGCGTTTTCCAGAGCATTTTTTTTGCTTCTGCGCCGACGGCAACAACACGTTTCGTTCCTCGTTCTAAGGCAACAACTGAAGGCTCGGACAACACAATTCCCTTGCCCTTCACGTGCACCAGCGTGTTGCAGGTTCCCAAATCGATTCCAATGTCTGTCGAAAAGGCTTCAAACATCTTACCGAGCCCCATTAATTGCCTCCAAAATCTGCTATTTATAGTATTTTAATCGAGCCCCGTAATGGGTGGGGTCAATAATCAGCGCTTTCCGCCATTGAGCGCGTGCTTTGACCGGATCATTCATTTCCTGGTAAATCTCTCCCAGGTAGAAATGCGCATTTACCGAGTTAGCATCTAAATCCAAAATCTGAAGATACTCTCTTTCTGCTTTGAAATAGTCTTTTCTTTCAAAATACAACTGTCCTAATAAAAAGCGGCTTTTCTTCTCGATCAAGGCGTCATCGGTCATATTTATTGCCCGAATGAGATATTCTTCCGCTGCCTGTATCTCTTTTACCTGAAAGTAGTTCTGACCTATTGTCAACAACAGCAAGTCTGTCGCTTTCTCATCCAAGGCCAGATGGAAATATTCCAATCCTTTTCTTAACTCTCCGAGTTGAGTATAGGCTAAACCAAGATATTCGTAAATATCTTCAGCTTTGTGCCCATTGGCCCGGGCCTGCTCAAGATACCGGACAGAAAGGTCGTAATAGTATTTACCTTTATGATAGTATGCTTTTCCCAGTACATAATCAGTTTCTTTAGCCCACGCGCCTTGAGAAGACAGCTTTGCCCGACGCAGGGCCCGGACCGACTCTTCCAGATAGGTAAATTTATCTTCCGCAGTTACTTCCGCTACCGCCTTATAGAAATAGGAAAATCCCATATAGGCCAAACTCAGAGTATCCATGGGATTACTGCTTAAACGTTTGTTGCTTCGGACCAGGATTTCGTCGTACAAACGGTTGTTCCACAAATCACTAAGAGATACTTCCTCCTGCTTGAACAACTGCAATCGGGTACCGGCACGAGGCGACCGGGTACTGAACCAATAAATTGAAGCTGCCGTCAAACCAACGAGCAGGAAAATTGCGATAAAAGGCCATGCTCTTCTTTTCTTTCGTTTGCGGCTGTAACGATAGCGTTCGACATTTAACAACGATTGCACTCCCTACTCATCCAATCGAAAAATTTTAAAAAGAGGCAGGCCGATAAGCCGGGTTCTGTCATAGGGCTATCATCTATCTAGACCGATACCGTTACCCGTATCGGTTCGTGCAGTCTACCCGCAGGCATGGGGCGAGTAACCCCCCTGCTGCTTGACTTTGCTCCTGATGAGGTTTGCCGAGCGTTGTCCGTTTCCGAACAACCGGTGGGCTCTTACCCCACCATTTCACCCTTACTCTGTTAAAGCGGTATCTTTTCTGTGGCACTTTCTGTCACTCATCACCGTTATCGGCAAGAGTGCCCGGGAATTACCCGGCATCATACTCTACGGAGCCCGGACTTTCCTCCTCCAACACACAATTCGTGCATCGGCGGCGATAACCTGACCTGCCTCTGCTGTCTCGTTACTATTATCGGAGTGTTATCTCCTAGTCTTCGGCAAAAACGGCTTTCGGTTCCTCTGCCAATATACTGTCTGATTCGATTTCCTCATATTCAGGATAAAAAAGGATGCGGCTGCAGAAGGGACAGAACATGATATTTTCGTGAACACGAACGTTATTCACAAACTGAGCCGTCAATATCATATGGCACCCGGTACAGACCCCGTCCTCGATGGGAACGATCCCGATGCCTGACTTATTCTTAATGATCCGTTCGAATTTGAATAGAATTTCCTCATCAAGCCCCGGAGTAATGATTTTCTCTTTTTTCGCCAACGCCTTCAGTTGTTTTGCTCTATCTTTCAAAGTGTCTTTGATTCGGGCTTGTTCCTGCTCTACCTCTTCCTCCTGCTGTTTGATCATCAGCTCTTCTTTTTCCAGGTTCACCTTCATCTCGTCGAGCATCTGCTCTTCTCGTTGGAGCTCCCTCCGCAAATCCTGCTCCTTCTCCCCGGAATCTTTGATCTCTTTATCAAGCGCTTCGTACTCTCGCTGAGTCTGGATCAAGTCCATCTGCTTCTCAAAACGCTCACGAACTCTTTCTGCCTCAATCGCCGAGTCCCTTAGCTCTTTCACCCTTTGAGATTTCTCCGTGAAATCCTCGCTCTTGTTGAGATACGATTTCCTGAGTCGATTCAACAGCTCTGATTTTGTTGCCAGAACTTTGGGGATTTCTTCCGTCTCAAGCTGGACTTCAAACTTCTGCGACAGAATCTCCTGAAGCGACCTTAACTTTTCAAAAACTTCCTGCATTTCCATCTGTAAACCTCACTTTCATTAATGCTCGAGATAATCTTTCAGGCGCCTGCTCCGCTTGGGGTGGCGCAGTCTGCGCAGCGCTTTAGCTTCAATCTGCCGAATCCGCTCACGGGTGACATTGAAGTACAGGCCCACTTCCTCCAGAGTCAAAGAATAACCGTCTTCCAGCCCGAAACGCATTTTGAGCACCTCTTGCTCCCGGGGCGGCAGCGTGTAGAGTACCGACTCCAACTGTTCCTGGAGCAGTTTGAAAGCTGTCTGACTGGCCGGGTTCTCTACATCCTTGTCCTCGATAAAATCTCCAAGCAGTGAATCATCCTCTTCGCCAATCGGCGTTTCCAGGGATATCGGCTCACGGGCGACACTCTTCACCGACTTCACTCTCTGAGTCGTCCATCCGAGTTTCTGGGCAACTTCAACGTCCGTTGGTTCCCGGCCCAACATCTGCATAAGCTGTCTCGATTCCCTGACGACTTTGTTGATCTGCTCGATCATGTGAACCGGAACCCTGATTGTACGCGCCTGGTCCGAGATAGACCGGGTAATAGCCTGCCTGATCCACCACGTTGCATAAGTTGAAAACTTGTAGCCTTTTCGATATTCAAATTTCTCCACAGCTTTGATAAGGCCGATATTACCCTCCTGGACAAGATCAAAAAAATGCAGTCCGCGATTGGTGTATTTCTTAGCAATGCTTACGACAAGACGCAGATTGGCTTTAATAAGCCTGTCCTTGGCGCTCTTCATCATTATCCGGCCCCGTTCGATCTCCTGGGCCATGTCCAAAATTTCCTGGATTGAGTTGTGAAACTCGTTCTCGAGTTTCATCAGTTTCTTATTATTTACCTGGATCTGGCGGACCAGATCTTTGATCTCATCGGCCTGTAAACCCAAATCCTCTTCGATCCGAGCTCTATCTGAGCTTAAGGCCATACTTCTGCCCAGACCACGCAGTTCTTTCTGACTGTGCACATTTAAACGCTTCTTGATCTTGCGTATTTCTCGCTGTATTTTTTTTATGCGGGAGGCGGTATCGGCAAATGTACCTGAAATCACAACAATCTCGTCCGGGTGCAAGTCGACGTTCCTAACTCGCCTTAAAAGCTCTTCTTTTTTCTTATTCAAGCTTTCGTTTTTAATAACGCTCTCGCCCTCCGCTTCCAGCTTCTTTTTCGCTTCCATGAACTGCTTAATTTGAGCAAAGTGTTGACGCAGGGGTTCGCGATAGAACTGATTGATTCTTCGACGCACAGCCAACAATTCCGAGATTTCTTTTTTTGACAAATTCAGCTCTTTCGGGTCAAGCCGGAAGTTCGTACTTTGGGCCAGCCTGTGGAGCTCCGGAACTAAAAGCCCGGCGTTTTTTATTACCTTCTTAATGATGTTCTCACCATTTTCCATCTTTTTGGAGAGATAGACTTCCTGTTCCGCGGTAAGCAAGTTCTCTTTACCAATCTCCCGCAGATAGAGCCGGATCGGGTCATCAACAGCCGTTTCCTTCTCATCGTAAACTAAATTCTTCTTCGTCCTGACTGGTTTTTCCTCTTCTTCGTCAAGACTGAGATCTTCCTCTTCCAATCTGATCGAGTTCTTTTCTAAAATCGCTATAACTTCCTCGATCCGCTCGGAATTCACGATGTCTTCCGGTAAAAAATCGTTGACCTCGTCATACGTAATGGTCTTCTTTTTTTTGGCGTAACTTATTAGTTTTTGAATAGCGGGATCATTCTGTATTTCAATCATCCGGCGTCACCTTTAGTTTTTCTAATTCTTCGTCCACATGCATTTTTTCGGTCAGCAGCTCTTTCAACTCAGGCTGCTCGAGCCCCGATCGTAGAAGACCAGAACTCAGTTGATTTCTTCTCTTTTCCAAGCTGCGCTGCTTCACTCTCCGCATCCCGTCGTCAATAATCCGATCCTGGTTAATGCTGAATTCTCCGGAGGAGATTTTTACCAGCAACAAATCTTTTAGTTTCTCGTCCTCCATCCGTGCCAGCAGGGCCTCGAGGCTTGTTTCGTCATTTCGAAAACATTCTTCCAAGGCAACGAACATCTCCCTCGCCCGGGTATCCTCAAAATCCTCTACAGCCAGCTGCGCCCTCAATCGACTGAAATGATCGCGATTTGCCGCGATGGCGAACACCAGGAAAAGATCAGTTGAAAGACCGCCTGGAGTTTCTGCCCAAGGACTCTCCCCTGCATCTGTTTTATAAACCCGGTTTTCCCTATTAATAAAATCGCTACGGACCGACTCAAAGTCCACCTGCAGCGCCTCTGCCAGCACACGGAGATACCCATCCCTCCTGACTTGAGAACCGACTGTTGCTATATAGGAATCAAGAAACTCAAATATCCCTTGTTTAC
>SDBT01017502.1_pt1 | contig 11320 bp, 16 predicted proteins | sample 2277101 | NCBI WGS metagenome assembly SDBT01 (sample SAMN10404973, study PRJNA504765) | marine sediment metagenome | isolation source: marine sediment core GS10_PC15, 103 cmbsf | place: Arctic Ocean: Southern Knipovich Ridge | collected 2010 | reverse complement strand
CTGATACAGCACGGGGAAACCGTTCGACTCAAGAAGAATCTGTCGCTGAGACGGGTCCTTCTCTTTCCAAGTCTTCGAGAACTTCCCCGTGTGACCAATCGGAGCCTCATCATCTGCGGCGGGTCCATCAAGATACGAGAACGACTTCGGTCCACCCGTAGCTATACCAACGAAAAATCCATCGGGGATATAGGTCACGAACACAGGAGTGGACGGATTAGTAAAATCGTCATTATAGCCACGGTCATATTCAGCAAAACTAACTTGCTGGAACCTTGGCAGAATCCCTTCAGTAACCATCGCCCCCTTCTGCTCGTTACTCAGCATAGACTGAACCTGCTGGTGACGGTAGAAAGTGGCAGTAGTGGGACCGTTACCATACATAGTAGTTAGACGAGCATCGCTATCACGAGAAATAATTCTCTTGAAGTCTTGCATATCCACTACAAGGTTGGCTGCTGGAGTATTCCAAAAAGTGGCAACCGTGGGAGTGTGACCGGCATCAATTCCATAGTTGATGCTAATGTTGTGACCAAGATCCGCAAGATCAAACGAGCCGACGGCAAGCATCTTCCAAATAAGGAACTCTTCCCATCGATCCACACGAGCAACGAGCTCTTCCATCTCGCGAAGAACGGCCGCCTCTGCATTGGGAGCTGCCATCTGGCCCGGCTCACGCAGCCAACGGATAACAGTCGGAGAGAAGACTTTCTTTTCACGAGTGTAGATAAAACCACCGCGAAGCTTCCCAATGCCATTCTGGTCAATGATGACACCGGGGCTATTCGGAGTATTCGGCCGAGCAATATTGCGCCGACGGCTGATGATATCGTATTCCCAATAAGCATCTGCCCACGGCTCACGACCAACTAAGTCGTGTCCAAGCATTCCATCCGCTGGCGGCATCCTCTGAATGACACCATTGAGGACATTCGGCTCCAAAAGAGCGATGTCTGGCATGTATTGTTCTCCTTTTTCCTACGTAGCAGTCGGGTCGGCGACACGGACACGCACGAGCGTTCCCTCGGGTGCCGTGACATCATTTCCAACAGGAGCATCAAAAGCGGCACGAGCAGTACCGTCCAGACCGATATCAGAGCCCTTCAATTTATCCATCTTGAACAGACCGCCTATGTACAGAGACGTACGACCAGTAATGCCCGTCAGAGTAACATTCGGAGTGTATCTCTCCGCCGCAATCCCATTAGAGTTGTTCTGACCACCTGCAGTAACACTCACGCGAGAGTCAAGCGGCTGAGGGTTGGTTCCACCATCAAAGTTTGTAGAAACAGTAATAGTATTCGTGTCATAGTTAATGGCAGAAATAACTTCTACCGTCATAGCACTAACACCATCATCAACAAGAATGGTGTCGCCAACGGCAAACATGTGAGCGTCATCCACAACACAGTCGGCCTGACCAGTAGCACACGTAGCAGAGAGCTCCGTGGACTTCCTGGGAATGTAGTGACCATCATCACCAACGTCGGTTACATCTGCCGTTAGACGCGCAAGAATTTCACCAATACGAACTTCCCGAGTACGAACACCTCCACCGATAATAACTCCACCCGGAAGCTTTTCTGCCCCTGAAGTCGAAGCCAGAATTTCATCCGGAGTTACAATCGGGGTCTGAACAATGCCCTGCCCCTGAACGGGGAAACTAGAGGTCATTAGTTGTCAACCCTTCCATCATTCTTAGGATTATCACCATTTCCAGCGCTCTGGGGGGTGATCATCTTTACATAGCGATCAGTTTCTTTGTCTTCCTCTTCCTTATTCATCTTACCGGCCATGGGACTTGAACCCCACGGATCAGCCGGAACACCTTCGTCAAACGAAACAACCTGAACAGGAAGAGATTCGGTAATACCCTTAAAGGTATCTTCATTACTACGATAAAGACTCACATAATGAGCCTTATCCTTAGGAAGAACCTTGCCAGCATTAATCAATTCAAGAACTGCGCCCTCGGCGGAAGCCTGTAGGGAGATCTCCTTCTGAGCGGCGATTTCCTTCTGAGCCTCGCCAAAAGCAGTAGTCAGCGCAACGACAGATGCAGTAACTTGCTTCACCTGACCATTTTGCGTTGCCAAAATCTTTTCTGCTGCCCTTACCGCCGCACTCTTTTTCTTGTCGTCATCATCATCATCGTCATCATCGTCGTCTTCGTCGTTCTTTTCCTCTAAGCTCTTAGATAGCTTAGTGAGACCAGCAAGAATCTTATCCGCGTCTGACGGCTCGTTCTCTTCTTCTTCTAATTCAACACCAAGGTCCTTCGCAATTTCTTCAATCGTCTTACCCTTATTAGCGGCAAGAACTTCCAGTGCCTTACGAAGAATTGGATTCATACCTTCTCCATCTTTTTCATCATCCTTTGCATGAACTAGGGGAACACCCGTATAATTCTCGTGTCCGAACAACACACTATTAGAAGCAGCAATCGTATCCTCGACAGTTTCCCAATCACTCATCCCCTGTATCCAGGGGATAGTGGCCTGAGCTACATGCCGAAGAACTGGACCCTTTACAGTTTCATCACCCTTTGCATCTGCAAGGGGGAAACTATTATCAATGCCAGAAGAAACTCCATGCGCCAAAGATTTGCCATCTCCAGCCATAGTTCGAATCTCTTTAATAGCATCTTCATCTTCAACTTCAATAATAGCATCAATACCAGTATCGGTCATCTTGAGTGCTGTAATCACACCTAGTTTCTTGGCTTCCTCTTCATCATGAGTACCAAGATACTTGACAGATTCTACAATTCCATCATCAAAGTTCTTTATAAGAACTTCGCCTAGTTCTTCATCAAAATCCAAATCAAATTTCTTATCTCTGAATAAGGGATTGGGATGACGAAACTTACCAAACTTTATAATCTCTTTTTGGAACTTAGTTCCATTAAGAGTAACTTCTGGACGATCTTCATTGAGGATCTCAAACATCTACGTCCCCACCATCATAGACTCCTTCTCCAAATAGGACTTCCACAGCCTGCCTTTCCCTAACCTTCTCAGACCACTGCTCAGACCACGTTACAAACTCTGGACTTTCTAACAATTCCATCACGGTCATGTTAGACGTATTTTTTCCAACGGCATCATTCGCTTGTGCCATAGCCTGCTCAATATCTTCTCTGGCTATAATACGAGCCTGATGCGCATCTATTCTTTCCGGAGGAACTTCAAGACCAAGAAGGTCGGCCATTTCCTTCTCTATCTCAGCGGAAAACTCCGGCGATAAATTCTTCTCTCTCGAGACAATCAGCCTACTAAATACGTCGGATGTTGCCTTCTTGATATCATCACTAATAGGAGGATACTGAACCCTTGGATATAAATGTGAACCAAAGTTCCAGTCAATCAACTCTGGAATGATAAAGTTGTTATACATTTCCCCCATATCATACTGAAAACTCTCTAAGAACATAAATAACATATCTAAATGATTCTTACTTAGCGAAAATCCTCCGCCGCGCTCCGAAGTTCCCACATCAATTACTTGAGCAAGAACAGACTGAGACATCATTAAATCATGATGACGAATCATTTCCATGAACGGTAATCTACCTGTATTACCAGCGAGTTTATTTTCTAGTAATTCAAATCCCTGGGGAACAAGCATGGCCGCGTTTGTTCCCAGGTTACTCAGGGCCTCTAGGAAGGTTTGCTTGTCCTTGTCACTAACGGCTCCCTCTGCCTTAGCCAACCTAGGAGAGAGAGCGCCGACAGCTAAGGCAAGGTGGGTAATGTAGTAGAGCTTGTGCTTCTTGTCAAAATGATAGTAAGAAGGCAAGAACAAGGACTTGCCATAGAAGGGAGTCTCTTCCTCATCAACTGCAAAATATACAGATCGATGTTTTGTCAATTTCTTATCTATCGTTCGTCCCTTCCATCCCGTTCTTATCCTTATCCCATCAAATCCTCCATTGTCATCCACAAGAAACGTTGTTACGCGAGCATCTCTAGGAGCTAGCTTCCGCAGTCGATTATGTCCATCTTCAACGACTGTGCCCGGCCTATCGTGTACCTTCTCAAATGCCTTAAATCCAAAAAGCATAGCCATACACTGTGCGGCGGCAGTTTTCACGAAAGGTATTGTTGTTCCACCTTCGTGTCTTGGAGATAAGAGATTACTGGCAATGAAATCGGTCTCTTCTTTTCCTTCGCCCTTGCCGGGAGGTTTTACAAATGCTCTCTGAGCATTTCTTATGATGGGTCTGCGGAAAGCATTAAATAGGGCACGGGCGTGCCCATCCATATCCATCATCAACTGAATCTCATCAGCCCTAACAGGTTTAGCGTTGATGATTTCCTGGTAGTTGACTCCACCCCAAGCGTAGTTACCGGGAACAGTTAATTCAGAATATGTACCCGTTGTGGATGGAAGGGGAGAAATCCCCGATTCTTTCCTTCTCTTATTTCTTCTTCTTCTAACAGTACGGTCGCTTGTCATTATATATTCCTAGAAAATGGTTCTAAAATCGCTTCTTTTTCCTCCTATGTCGGGTATCTCCCCAAGACCAGAAGTCACAACAGTATTTTCCTGAACCATTAAATCGTCTATGGAACCTCCCTTTCCTTGTAGGAACGCCATGTGACAGTAGTTATCGGCGTGACGATAATGGTCGGGACCTGTAGAAACCCAGACCGCTCTCTTCTTACCAGTTCTTAGATTTTCCTGTTCATCACGAGTCATATTTCCCATTTGTTGAACAAATAAATCATTGGTTGAAGGATCATCAAGACTGGCTATCATTCCAGGATGATCCATAACAATTACCGATTCGCCATTACGCCATGACTCTGCGGTCATGTCTAATGTATTTGTTCTATCTAACAGAATTCCCCACTTGTTGCTTTTGCTTTCCTTAACGTCTTCTTGTTCATCAAATTCTTTATAGAAAGCAAGCAGGAGACTTCCATAATGTTCATTAGCCATCTTTGTGGCAGGAACCTTATTGGGAAGTGCGTCCATAACACACTTAGTAACATTCCAGTCTTTCATAAGCTGGGCGATGTGGTCAAAAGAAGTAGTCGTCCCAACCTTCAACACTTCTCTACGATTGCCTGTCCTACGACTTATCACATAGTGTTGGGTGTCACCTTGGTCAACTCCCATATAAACATCACGGTCTAATATGGGATTAAATATCTTCCCGGTCTCTATGCGACTCAGTAAAAGTTCTCTAGAGATAACATCCTGACCGGTTGAATATGCTTCTCCGAGACCATAATTGCGAAATCTCTTCTCTGTCTTATAGCTTTTCTTCTGGTCTAATAAATCCTGAGGTTGTATCCAAGGACATATAGTAGGAGGAATTCTATAGCCGTGATATTCTCTATTAGGATATCTAGGCTCCCATACTCCCTTAGTCCTATCTAATTCCTTGCCGCACTTGATGCATCCCCAGAACTTTATTCTGTTTCCTCTAATTTTCTTTACTTTGATATTTCGAGGAAATTTAACTTGCTGTCTTCTACCACAGTGTTGACATTGTATGAAAAAATGATATTGATTTGATTGACGAAATTCAGCATCTACTCCATAGTTAGGAATGGTGGGAGTACTGAATTTCCACCACCATTTCAACGTAGAGTGGCTAATGCGACTGTTGAGAACTTCAATAATACTAGGATCAGAAAAGTCTATCTCATCATTAACTATAAGATCTGCGGGAATACTAATAGCCTGACGTTCTTTTTGAGTGCCGCGGAAATATATATACGAAGATCCTATTTTCTTTCTTTCAACAGCATCTAATCCAGCTCTTCCACCAATCATCTCCAATAGATCTTCACTAGAATTTATCATAGTCTTAAATCTAGCAGCAGAGAAATCGTTCACATCATTAGCGGTAGGCATCGTGTAAATAATACTGATACCCTTGTTATTCGATTTTCTGTTAAATAATTCTTTCCATACTTTAGAATCATTTATATGAGTAAGAAACAAACATTTAGTAATACTGCCAACTGTGATACCAACCTGAGAGGACTTAACTACACAGATCCTCTTAGAGAAATCGCGAAGATACTGAGTTTGGAAACCATGCTCTTCACGAAACTCAATCGTACCGCCAGATTCATTCTTTAAATTCTTCTCAGCAAAAACAACAGGATCTCTAATCGCAGCTCTCCTGAGAAATTCATCTGGATCTAAATGCAGATTCTCATATGTATCTTTAGGAGACTGAGGGTGAGACCCTAATATTGGAGAGCGCATCGAATTCCGACTGCCCCTGAGAACCCTCAGCCGTGATTTCTGGTTCGATCCTAGATGAATAGATTTCGTCATATTTCCTCAATTCATCTATCCAAAAATCAACTACTTTATCTGAAGGAGGAGAAATTGGCATAGATCCCTCATTATCTAAAAACCATTCTCCTCTACCTGCCATAGCAGTGCTAAACAAAAAGCGAAAATCTTCTGATGCAATATAGAACAAATTCTTTTGATGCTTATTCTGTGGGGCTCTACCCCTCTGAGAACCATTCCTATTCCTCTGGTAGTCCTGAGGAATTCCTCTTATTTCTCTATAATAGTTCTTTACATCTGTTTTCTTTTCTCTATCATTCCATATCTTATAATCAAGGAAGTTCCACATGGCATTTCCTATAGCATTAAATAAATTGTGCCAAGTATCACCCGGAGAAATAGGACTTGTCCTGGCACTTAAAAATATCTGCTGTCTCAATACTCGATGAGAAACGTGGAGACTTCTATCTTGCAAAATTCCTCTAACATTATATATAGATGTTCCTCTCACAAATTCATCTGGAATATCCAGTCCTGTTATCTTCTCTAAATCCCCAACAATTTCCTTTATGACCATACTGTCATTGGAGTATATCTCATAAGGAAGTTCTCGAGGACGAAGAACCATAACATGCTGGTTGAAATTGCCCTGTATGAAGTGGAGTCTATCTCCATTCATATACCTGTCATCGACGAAGAATCTAATCTTATTATCTACTTCGTCGGGTGAATAGACCTCAATACTGTTTTCTGCTCTTAAGAATTTTTCTTCCACAATTAAATATTTTCTTCTACTTCTACTGCTTCTTCTTTTCTTTTCAAAATTTCTCTAGCAATATTACTCTGCGTGGGTGCCTCACCCCTCTCCTTCAAAGCCTGAGCTAAACTAACAACATTATCTGGAAATACCTCTGGAGAGCTGTCTGATGCTACGGACTCGGAACTAGAAGACGATCTACTAGGAGGCTTCCTTCCGGCCGCTTCGTCCATCCGGGCTTGAATCCCACCAACGACAGTATTTATGTGATTAGTTATCTTAACAAAGTCAGAAGAATTCCTAGGCATGAGAACGCTGTCTTTTGAACTTAATTGAGCATACAAGGTAGAGCGAAGTCGCCAGAGTAGCTTGAAAAGACCCGCATCGTCCTTAATGGCATCCATGATATCTGGATCACCTTGCGCATCCAAATAATCCAAAATTCCATCATCGACCATATTGCGCAGGACTTCCCAGTTATCTTCTGAGGCCCAACCAGTAAGGGTCTTTACGGAAGGAACTCTCTCGCCCATATCCTTCAGGGCTCTACGAGTACCCCTTACGTTGCCCTGCTGCTCTACGAACGCGATGAAGGCCGTGCGCCTAAAGCCCTCTGGGAAGGCCACGCCGCTGAAGGGAGAGCGCTTGGACAACTCAACCTTGCTATTTTTCTCTTTGCGACTTCTTGTTCTTAATTGTAAGATTCTTGGCACATTATCTCCTTTCTTCTAGTAACACAAAGAGGGCGCAAAGCGCCCCCGTTACAGCTACAACCCACACTCGATACTATCTATCTACATAATAGGCAATTCCTACCTATGCATACGAGCTCCTCCAATCCTGTATAAAGTATTTGGACAAGAAAAAACCCCCACCCCCTTTCTAAAGGGGTGGGGGCAAATGTGTTCTTCTGAAACTAATTCAGAAGCGTGAGCATTGGAAAGTTATGCTTAACCATATCTACAAGGAATTTTGTTTTCTCAATAGGTGTTCCATATTTAATTAGTACCCGCTGTAACTCGTTAATCGTATCAAAGAACTCATCCATATTCCATGTAAAATCCCCATAACATACTTCAATCTTGTCGTATGTGGAATCCCAATGAGGACACTTTCCATTCGCTTTTATATGGCCGTTCAACCACCTAGCATCAACCGGCATTCTCGAATGTAGGCCGATGATCTTATGCATCTTAGTCCCGATTCGTTGTGCCCATATCTGCTTCGTTTGGGTTTATTGAGTCTTCGCCAATCCTCCTCCAGAATTCTACTGCGGCTCGATAATCAACGTTTTCTCTGGCTTCCATTTTCATAGCGTCATCATGAGCTTCTCTTGCCTCCCATTGACGACGCAAAGAAAAGACTTGATCAGGAATATATCTATTCACTTCTACGGCTTGTGGATTATCATCTTTTAACAGAATAGGTTCCCCAATAAAAACCATATTTTCTACTCGCCAATCCTCCTCCAGAATATCTCTTAATAATCCCTTAACTATATCAGAATTTTCGTCTTCTTCCACTTCTACAACAAGTCTAGCCGTGACAGAAAACCTCTTCCTCTTAGTGACCATCGTCCCGATTTTGTTCTCTTTGTTCTATAGACTGTGCGAAGCCGGAGGGAGGATCCTGAAGGATAGAAATATCCTTCCAAGTATTATCAGAAATGTCTAGCGTAGCTAATATCTTTCGTCCATCATCTATAAATAGAATGAATTTAGTTATTGGATCAATTATTTCTACACTCACTTCATTCTTCTTGAATGTCAAAGCCACTTGAAGCGGCTTGAGACATTCAACGACTTTATCAATAAAATACTCCTTTTCTGGATCATCAGCAAAAGTTATTGCAGGAAGCTTGTCCTGAAATTCTATCTGTAGCTGAACTATCGTCGGGGCGTTCTTACCCTGTACCATGATGTACCATCTTGTCTAATAGTCCCATAATATACGCGGCGGCTTCTTCTTTGTTTTCTGCATCAGACATAAATGTTCCAACTATCTCTTGAGTATCCCCTCCTTTATCAAACCACGCTCTTTCATCCTCTATATCTCTTATAAGAACTCTAATCTTGTAAGTCGGCATCTTCATCATCCCATTGAAAGACTACTGTTTCATCTTTCTTGATATAAAGTTCCTCTCTTGACTCATCACGACTCCTTCTTCTTTAATATAATAAGTCTTCCTTCTCTTGTGATAATGGCTTCCTCACCAATTCCAATCTTAAATGTTTTCCACTCTACATCAGGGTGCATGAAATTGTGCAAATGTTCAGCGTCTTCTTCCTCATGATTAAAGCAACACTTTCTAATTGATATCGAACATTGGGCTTCTTGAGATTCTCCACCTATTAGAAAAGAATTTGTCTTTAGACATCTATACGTGTCACTAAAATCACTACCATCGCACGTTGATCCATCGTTCATTCTCATCTGTCCTAAGAAGACCCTCACTTTTCAGTTTACAGACTAGGTCCTATAATCTCTTCCTTAGTCATCCAATGAATAGTAATTGGCCTCGACAGTTCATCTTCATCTCCTCTTACACTAAAGACCAACGTTATCGCATGAGTCTTATGCTTATCTTCCTCAATATGTAATTCACAACATCTTCGAACTGATACTTCACATTCTATACTAATAGTTTCATCAACAAGATCAAAATTAAGATTTCCCGGCTCGTTACAGGATTCCCACTCAAACGCATGAGTACTAGTCACTTTTCACTTTTCTCCGCGCTTTTGTTTCTCCCACTATCGTCCCAGTCAAAGTCATAGCTATCGACACGAATGGGATTAGCACTAGCAGGATTTGTGGGAGGTATGGATGGAACATCTTCCACCAAAGATCCGGTAGCCGTATGAGCATGAGTAGAACCACCATGCGTATGAGTAAATCCCCGATAGATTTTCAGACCCGATCCCATTACCTCCTTATTATTTCCTCCCATTATCATTCTTACCAGTAATTCAGTCCATACACTTTTCAAAGACATGACTTCGCCTCCCTGACCTACTGTATCATCTTAATCCTATAAAAGATTTTATACTATCAGTCCAATACAATTTCACTTTTAGCTCATGACTAGGATGGTCATATTGCTTTTCATGTTCTTCACAACAATCTATAATCCAGTTTTCACATGTGGCAATCCCCTTATGTCCCTCAATAGTAAATTCTTCTTTTGCTCCACATTCTCTACGTGTCATTAAATGAGGCATATTATTCTTCTTTCTATTACCATTGTTCCATTTTCCTTCAGACGCTCCACAGCAATAACCAGCCCCTCCAGTATCATCTTAATCCTATAGAAGACTTTATACTTTCAGTCCAATATAATTGCACTTTCAGACTATGACTAGGATGGTCATATTGTATTTCGTGTTCTTCACAACAAGTTATGATCAAACCCTTACATATAGCAATTCCCTTATGTCCTTCAATAGTAAATTCAGTTTCTGCTCCACACGTTCTATATGTCATACGATGAGGCATAGTCTCCCTCTCTCCAGTAGGTTCGCACTACAGTATAACACAGGGTCGCTGTGGAAGAGGCGGACATATTCACACATCATGGGACCCCCCACGGGTAGCTATATGCAATAGAAGGCGACCCATGGCCCTGAAGGAGTACTGAGGAGGGATGGAGAGCATGTAGTGGGACCCCCTACAACATGACATGAGCGTCTTATATTTTCTTTTTGAATATAGTGCATGGGACCCCCCATGCACCCCCCTATTATCCGTGACGTCGCGGGAACATATAGTGTAGATAGGGGTATGTATGGTGGGAGTATTGAGTTATAGGATAGGGGACTATTTCAGTAGGGAAGTCACCTCCTCGCGTTTACATATGTTATTAATATTACAAAGGTAGGTAGGCTAGGTAGGTACCCCACGGGGGTATGGTATCGGCCTGGCCTGTTGCGCCATACCCCGAAGTATGCTAGTGCATACAACGTACCCCCTTGGGGTATGGCGTCGCATAGTTGCGCCATACCCCAAAGTGTGCTAGCGGCCAAACTTGTCGATGCGACGCTGTACCCTGCGACGGTGGCGTATGGTGCGTACGCGCCAATACAGCGCGATAAGCGGCCATCGTATCGCGGTGCGGTCGATTGCCGACGCGACGCGGTGCAACCTATCGGCGCGCTCGTCGCTGTACTGTCGCCGACGACGGTCGCGCTGTACACTTACCCTATGGTCGATACGATACACCATACGGTGTAAGGCATCGGCGACGAGCCCCGCTAGGTAGCTGCCGACGATTGCGACCGTCGCGCCGATTGCCAGTGCCGCCAG
>SDBT01017500.1_pt1 | contig 11321 bp, 9 predicted proteins | sample 2277101 | NCBI WGS metagenome assembly SDBT01 (sample SAMN10404973, study PRJNA504765) | marine sediment metagenome | isolation source: marine sediment core GS10_PC15, 103 cmbsf | place: Arctic Ocean: Southern Knipovich Ridge | collected 2010 | reverse complement strand
GCTAAAGAGAGCGACGCCAAGAAAGTCAAGCAGCTCGACGAAGCGGTGGCGAAGAAGCTCGGCTTCGCGTCGTCGTACCCCGTCACGGGCCAGACATATCCGCGCAAGCTCGACACGAAGATCGCCGAGACCCTGGCCGGCATCGGCGCGTCCGCGCACTGGATCGGCGTGAACATCCGCCTGATGTCCGGGTGCAAGGAGATGGACGAGCCTTTCGGCAAGAAGCAGGTGGGATCGTCCGCAATGGCGTACAAACGCAACCCCATGCGATCCGAAAGGATGTGCTCTCTGGCGCGCAAGCTGATGAACCTGCCCGTCGATTTTCACGCTACCCACGCCAATCAGTGGATGGAGCGGACCCTCGACGACTCCGCCATCCGGCGCATGGATATCCCCCAGTCCTACCTGCTTGCCGACGCTGTGCTCGGCCTTCTCCTGGACATCTGTGGGGGCCTGGTTCCCAACAGTTTCGCCATCGACGCGCGCCTGGCCGCGGATCTTCCCTTCCTCGCCACCGAGGAGATCCTGATGGTGGCGGTGGAAAAGGGCGCCTCCCGCCAGGATGCCCACGAGGCTATTCGAGAGCACTCGATGGAGGTTGCGCGATTGGTCAAGGAGGAGGGAAAGCCCAACGATCTCCTCGACCGCCTCGCTGCTGACAACCGCATCCCCCTCGCCGCGGACGACCTGTCCGGGCTGGCGCGGGACGCCTCCCGTTTCATCGGCAGGGCCGTCGAGCAGGTGGATGATTTTCTCTCGGAAGTCGTCGAACCCCGCCTCGCCGGCTACGCGGACATTCTCGAACAGGAAACCGAAAACCGGGTGAAGGTGTAGATGTAAAGGTATTCAGCTCCAGAATAGATCAATGGATCTGATGCACATAGGCCGCACAATGATATGTCATAGTTGACAGCCGCTCGAGCGGATGGGCTTTCAGCTCGAAATAATTCGAACGAGATCGAACGGGTTCTTGCGGTGTGAGTTGACCCAATTGGGATGCCGGTTTCCGAAACGAAAACTCAGGGTTTGGGAGGCTTCATTGGCACTTTACTATCCAAATTGCCCAGTTTTCGATAAAGGGTGCGCTCGCTTATCCCAAGAATTTCAGCGGCCTTCGCTCTGTCCCACTCCGTGAACTCCAGGACATGCGCGATATGATCGGTTTCCATCTGCTGCAGGGTCATCAGACCCGCTCTCTCATGATTCTCAGGTCCACGAATCTCTCCGGGTAGGTTCCGTTCCGTAATCTCCGAGCCCTCCGATAGTACATAAGCACGTTCAATGGCGTTAAGCAGTTCCCTCACATTTCCCGGCCAACTGTATTCTTCGAGTTTTTTTCGCACCTCCGATCCAATTGTTTTCTCTTGGTTGAAGCGTCCGTTAAAACGATCTAGAAAATGGTCGATCAACGCGCCGATATCCTCCCTACGCTCACGTAAGGGAGGTACCTCAATGCGGATAGTGCTCAAACGATAATAGAGATCTTTGCGAAAAAATTCCTTTTCCATCATGCCCTTCAAATCTCTATTTGTTGCAGCAATGATTCGAGAATCGGTGTTGATTTCCTTGGTACCACCCACATGTCGAAACCGCCCGGTTTCAAGAACTCTCAGCAGTTTCACCTGTGTCGCGAGGCTGACATCACCTATCTCATCAAGAAAGACTGTTCCTCCGTCCGCCACCTCGAACAATCCATGCTTGGACTGCAGCGCCCCGGTAAATGACCCTTTTTCGTGGCCAAAAAGTTCACTGTGAAGAAGATCTTCCTGAAGTGCTGCGCACTCCACAACTACCCACGGTTTATCGCGCCTATCACTGCGAGCATGGATCAGATTCGCTACCACATCCTTTCCCACACCGGTCTCTCCAAGAATAAGCATGGAGGAATCAGTGGCCGCCACCTTGGCAATCAGTTCCTTCAATCGATTGAACTGAGGGCTTCTGCCCACAAACTGGGCACCCATGTCTTGGCTGGAGTATCCATCGGAGAGAATCAGGTTACGCTCAATGAGACGACGATGCTCGAGGGCTCGCTCGATAGTGACTTCGATCTCATCTGTCGAACAAGGTTTGCGCAGATAATCGAACGCACCGCCACGCATGGCCTCTATGGCGTTATCCACGGTACCATGGCCGGTGAGCACGATGACCTGGGTATTGGGCCGCTCGGAATTGAGCCAACGAACAATTTCCAAGCCACTGCCGTCCGGCAAGTTGATATCCACCAAAGCAGCATGCACCTCGAGGTTCCGGGCCTTTTCGAGTGCCGAAGCGACACTGTCGGCACTTAGAACCTTATATCCTCTCCTGCTGATTTCCTTCCCCAGTACGGTGCGCAGGGTATCGTCATCATCGACGAGAAGTATTTTAGCTTGAGTCATCCGCCGCCTCCGTTTCTTCGCGTGTATTTGGAAATTGCACTGTAAATTTGGCTCCATCTCCCAGCTTGCTGTCAACTCGCACATCTCCACCCCAACTCTGAACCAAGTTCATGGTGACGAACAATCCGAGGCCGGTACCCTTTTCACGGCCTGTGAAAAACGGTTCGAAGATCTGCCCGATATTCTCCGGGGGAATCCCCTGACCATTGTCGGACACGCACAACTCCACTCCATCGGCCGTCACAGCGCCGTAGATCTCAACCTTAGCCCCCTCCTCACTGGCCTCCAGTGCATTCATCACCAAATTGAGAAGAACCTGCTGTACCGCTGCCTCACTCGCCAACACCTTGGGCAATATTTCAGGCAAGCGCGAAATGACATCCACATGAAAACCTCGTGAGATCGCTTTCAACAACCGAATTGTAATCGCCACCGACTCGTTTAAATCCACCACATCGTCCCCAAGGGATTTCCCCCGAGCCAACTGTAAAAACTGTTTGGTGATGTCGCCGCAACGCTGCACCTGAGTCGACGCGATCCGAGCGTACTCCAGTATTTGACTTGTATCTTCGATTGTAATGGTCGTTTCAACAGAACTCATGCGGGTAATCCCGTCGAGACAAGTTCCGATCGAAGCCAACGGCGTGTTTACCTCGTGAGAAAAGCCCGATGCTAACCGTCCGAGAGAAACCATCCGTTCATACTCCGCGAGACGAGCTTCCGCTGTGCGTCGATCGGTAATGTCTCGCCAAACCTCGACCACATGCAAAACTTCGCCGTCGTCTTGGAACACGGGCGCAGCGCGCACCTCCTCCAGGCGCTCAGAGCCGTCCTCGCGTCTGCGAGTACCAATGATCGTCTGAACCTCTCCTTCGCTGAAACACTTCAACGCCGGGCACGAACCGATGCCGCATCGACCGCGCTCGGCGCCCTGGTTACAGCACGAGCGACCGACACGAACCTGTCCCTTATCTCCGAAACGCCGCCAGAAGGCGCCGTTGGCCGCCACAATGATGCGATTCCGATCGAGCACTACGATACCCTCGTCGACGCTGTTCATCACCCGCTCGAGATTTGCCGTCTGTTGCCGGAGCTCGGCAAGTAGCTTGTCGACAGAATCGGCCATCTGATTGAACTGTCGTTCCAGCCCACCAAGCGAATCTCTCCCACCGGCTGGCAATCGCATACTCAATTGGCCTCGCCCAATTGCCCGGGCGGCCTCCTGAAACTTTCCGAGTCGCCTGAGCACGAGGCGTCTGAAAACCAAACCGATACTAACCAAAAGGAACAATGAAAGGCCACCGGTCCCAAGGGCCAGCCGTTGAATAGAGCGCTCCAGTGAGTCGGTTTTTTCTGCCAAACTAACATCCACGACAATCAGTCCGTTGAGCTTATGGGCCGGATCGTGACAACTATGACAAACCGGACGATTGGGTATCGGTTCCACACAGCGAAGAACCTTCTCGCGTTCGAACTCAAGTGTGACGCTCCGCTGCCGTTCTTCCGGTGCCAACCGATGGCAGACTTGGCACGTGGGAGATCCCTCGCTGAGACTGCTCTTTTCGATATTTTGGTCACTGGTGAATTTCAGATTGCCTCGGCGGTCGAGAATCATGACGCGCTGAACCGAGCGATCCCGCGCGAAGTTCTCAACCATTTCGGCAATCAGCGTGTCGTCCTTGTTGAGCATCTGGTGCTCAAGACCATTGAGGATTAGCCGCGTCTCGATCTGAGCATGCTCGCGAATCATCTCGACTGTGTTATCGAAATAGTAATCATGGATCAAAAAGAACCCCACTGCGTGCGCCACCATGACCAAACCCGCCACACTGAATCCGAGCTTCAAACTCAAATGATCCATGCGCGAGATGATCCCCATCCATTCTCCGCTTCAGAGTTAGTTGTTGGCGACCCTGAATTCCAGCTTCAAACTGCGGTCGAGCCATGTCATATTATACTCGATTCGCATCCAATATCTGGGAAATCCGGGTTACTTTCATCCTTGACGGAATTCTTCGCCTGTTTTCTAGAGTCTATATGAAATTCACCCAGCATTATAGGTAAGGCAACTTTTAGCATCAGAGTAAAAACGAGAAAACCGATTCCGAAGATCCCCATCGTAACCTGAAACTCGACACGACTGGGCCCGTACTCGAAAATCTCCCCCTGGGTAGACGGCGTGAAACCCGGAATGACAAGCGCCATCCCCTTCTCGATATAGACCCCGGCATAAATCAGCAGTGCGCCCAGATTCAGCGTAAACGGATGCCTGCGGGTTCTGGGGACGACGAATAACACGAAAGCCGTAACGCTGCAGAACACGGCCAACCACGCATACGGTACAATTTTTCCATGACCGTCAAGGCCGACATATAAGTACTTCGTGAACAATAGATGATGGGTTCCCGAATATGCTTCCCGGAAAATCTCTGCGCCCAAGAGAAACAGATTGATGAACATGGCATAAGCCATCAGCTCCGCGATTTTCCAGATGGCCTCTTGCTTGATTCCGAGCCGTGTGTATTTCTGAATCAGCTGCAATAGAATGATGATAATGGCCGGGCCGGAGCAGAAAGCGGATGCCAGAAAACGGGGCGCAAGAATCGCAGAGTTCCAAAAAGGCCGGGCCGGCATCCCATTGTAAACGAACGCAGTGACCGTGTGGATGCTCACGGCCATGGGAATTGAAAGCAAAAGTAAGGGCCGAATCCAAGTGACGTTGTAGTCCCGTTTTACGAAACCCGAATAGATGATGTGGGTGGCAATACCGAAGTTGAGTGCACCATAAAAATTGAGCACCAGGACATCCCAGGCAAGCAGTGAAGACGGGAAGTTGAGATGGCCGACAACAGGCAACAGATGCCAGGCCCTATCCGGACGACCAATATCCACTGCAACAAAAAGTAAAACCATGACAATTGCACTGACGGCCAACAACTCACCGATAATTGCAATCTCCTTGATGGGTTTCCACGAATACACATATGCAGGAATAACCAGCACCACCGCCGCAGCAGCTACACCGACCAAGAATGTGAAATTCCCAATGTAAAATCCCCAAGACACGGGATCTCGCATGTGAGTCTTGATCAATCCGGTGGAGAGTTGCTCAACGTACCCCAACACCCCGATCACAGCGCAACACAGAAGAAAAATCACCCAGACCCAATAGGTCTTGCTGCCCCGAGTCACAATTTTCAGGCTGCCTAGAAAGAAATCGATAAACAGCATCCCAACCTCCTCATGCGCCGTAGAAGTAGTAGAATTTGGGTTGCGTGTTCATCTCTTCTTTCAAAATGAAAACGCGTTTGTTCTCCATGACGTAATAAACTTCACTTTCGGGATCGAGAAGGTTGCCAAACTTGCGAGCCCCCACCGGACAAATTTCAACGCAAGCAGGATAGCGACCCTTGCGCACGCGTTGGATACAAAATGTGCATTTCTCCACGACCCCTGTATAACGGGGACGGTTACCGAGATAGTGGGTATCGGGATTGATCTCGTCTTTGGGGATCGTGGGTTTCCCCCAGTTGAAGTGTCTCGCACCGTACGGGCATGCAGCCATGCAATAGCGACAGCCGATGCACCAATTATAGTCCACGACGACCACACCGTCGGGTTCTTTCCAGGTGGCTCCCACGGGACACACCGTCACACACTGGGGCCGCCGACATTGCTGGCAGGCAATGGGCATGTAGAAATGCCCCTCGCGAGGCACTTCTTTGGGGTTGTAGTACATATCCGATTCGTAGATGTCCACGCCCTTGGCCTTTTCCATCTCGAGCACTTGAATCCAGTGGACTTGGGGATCCCGGGACTGGTTGTTCTCTTGAGTACAGGCATACACACATCGCCTACAACCGACGCAACGAGACAAATCGAGAGCATATCCGAACTGAATGCCATCGGTTGCCGGCTCGTCATCAACAGTGAACTCCACCCCGTGTTCGGCCTTGTATTCCCTCTCAAGGCGCCTCAGGATTTTCTTCCGCTCCTCGCCATTTAGCTCTTTGAAGTGCTGTTGAAAAAAAGCTTCGCGACTCCCAGGATCACAAGCCGCGAGAAAGCCCGTAGCAGCAGCAACCCCTGCGGCTTTCAAAAAATTTCTGCGACCCTGCGCCCCATTGCTGCATTCGAGGCTGGAGGCGCTACAATCGGCTTTCTTCTTTGGTATGCTCATCGGATGTCCCCCGGTCGAATGGGTGGCGGCATGGGTGCAATGGGCTTGAACTTGGGAGTGTGTGGATTGTGGCAGTGAGCACACAACAAGTAGTTGCGCGGCCCGTCCCAGTTGCCCGTTCGTTTTCCGTGAACTCCTTTTCGCCAATCACGCAACTTCGGTCCGTGGCACTGTCCGCAAAGCAGATACGATTTGGTAAACGGCACCAGCTTCCCACTGGTAAGGCGCAACTGATTTCGGTCATCTGGATTGTGACAATCGAAACACCAGCGATCTCTTGGCCCGTGATCCAGCACTATCCCGTCATGCTCATCGAGTTTACGGCGCTCCATATTGGGTTCCATATCTTCGTGACAGTCAGAGCATGGGAAAATGTCTTCTGAAAACGGCGGTGCAGGCACAGGGTACTCGTCATCGCCTCCATCGGACTGGCTGGGAGGCGGTGGAACTGCACCCTCCGGCAACCGGATAGCCTCGTACGAACTAGACTCGCTGCCGCCTTCTTTTTGCTGGTGCTGGCAGGAACACGCCAAGACGACAAAGCAAGCCAACATGCAGGTTATCCTCGAGAATGTACTGAAGTTCATCTGTAACAGCATCTGTGCACCTCTTTGCGCGATCAACCAACGGAACTAGCTGGAGATCGACTCGGCCTGCCCTGGCTTGCCTGCCTTTGCAGGTCCCTCAATATGATCACCTCGAGCATAGCAACCCGATCGCCAATCACGCGTGAAAGATTCTTCATCACCTTTAGGTGCAATCCAGGTTCTGCGTCAAGCAAACCCGAAAAAGCCTCACGCTCCAACGTAAAAAGCTCGACATCAGTACTCGCTTCGGCGCTCATGGTCAGTCTGTAAGGTGCAACAAGAGTCGACCAACCGATGACTGAACCGGCGGGTTTTTCGTATATGGTTATCGAATGCGAAGTCTCTCTAATTGGGATTGGAAAACGAAGCGCTACAATGCCGGACCGGATAACAAATATCGCCGCAGCCTCAGTTCCGTACTTGAAGATCTCCGAACTCTTGGCCGCAGACTGCAAATTGGTAACAGACGCTACTTTTTCCAATTCAGAATCAGTAAGCTCCGCAAATAATTGTGTAGAAGCCAACTCAGCTTCGATATTTACCGAATCTTTCATAATTTCCCCTCCCAAAGAAATGTCACTGAAGAAATGAGCCTAGTTGATCCAGATGCTGTTCTCGGTTGGATTGCTCAAATAGCGATCAGCCGCGATCCGATCCTTGCGGAGGCGTTCCTCGTATTCCGCCACGAGAGCTTCGGCAGTCACTTCGTCAGCTCCCATAAGGGCGTCATCCATAACTTTATCGATGGGCTGCGCAAACGCGATTGACTGCATTGCAGCAACTTTCTGCGCGTGCATCCCTGCTGCTACTTCAGCCTCCAACGGTTGCACCTCTGTCTCCTTAGGCGAGGAAAACGAAAGTGCGCCAAGCGCTCCGATAACGATAAAAAGTAAGGGCGCTCCGATAAAAATGATTTCTGACATTGTTTCCCTCCCAGTAAAGGCTCTCATTTGCGTTCTGTGCAGCAAGAGCATTGCGAGGTTCGTGCCAGAAACCGAGAACACCACCAAGTATAAGTAATTACATGTATTTACCCGCGACTATAAATTCCCTGTTTTCCGGGACAGACTGACATGTTGTCAGTTGATACATTTCCCTATAGGTCTTTTTTACGTTTAATATCCGACATTTACAGAGTCTTGACAGGATTTCCGAAGCTGTCACGAGCGGGTAGAGACAAAAACTAGTCGACCACTCCGCCGAGAAGGAGGGCTATCTCCATTAGCATGTCGTGATTGAGTTCCCTGGCGATGTGCATCCAGTCCTTGCTCGACGCCCGACCGTGATCCTTGGCGATCATCAGCTGACCATCCTGGCTCTTCAGCACATAGGCCGCACAATGATGTGTCACAGTTGATATAATCGATCTTGGGCGACAAAGCTGCCCCTCCTGAAGGCATTATATCGTAAGATGAGGTGAGAGACAGCCGAATTTTCGGTTCAGACAGCTATAGAGAGCCACCCATTAAAGCAGTTTTCACGGTGAGGATGGATCTGCCCAATGACGAAAATGTGTCGAGTCATGTATTTCCTGTGGACGAACCGCATTGCTGTATCAACTAGCGTACTGAAGCCTATTTCCCAGCGAGGCTCTCGGCTTTTGCGACTAAACTCGGAGAGAACACGCCATTTGCGAGCTTTGCACGCACCTTTTTGAACTCCTTTGCCCAAACCGCCTTCTCTTTTTTGGTAAGGGACACTACGGTCATTCGCTTCTTAATCATTTTGTAAGCCTTTTGGTCTTCACGGCGGATGCGCTTGGTCAGCATTTTACTGGCTTTCTTACCCGTTTTTAACAGCAGTTTTCGAAGATCAGCGGGAAGATGGTCCAGTCGCTGCTTGGAAATAACGATACCTCCAATGCCCACGCCAACCACGTTATCGACGATATGATCTAGATGGGACCACCACTGCAGCTGAAACGCTGCAAGGCAAGGAACGGAGATCACATTGATGCGGCCACTCGAGAGTGCGGGAAGCAGCCCAGGCACAGAGGAGGGAATGGAGGGATAGCCCACGACAGATGAGGTCACTGGAGCGATAACGTCATCTTCCCAACGGTAGACCCTCATGGTTTTCAGATCACTCGGTGCGCGAATGGCTTTACCTTTGGAAATCATACGAACCAGCCCTACATCGTTATAGCCTACAATGACGAACCCAGCCCTTTTGGCTCCCTTTAAAAACTGAGGCATAAGCTCATCACGGGCGGTATCGAGCGTTGCCCAATCGTCGAACAGGCCTGGCATCTGCAGGACGAGAATGGGTTTGTATATTTGACTCAACCCAACAGAGGTAACAGCCGCGCCATCGAGATGTCCGCTTCGGATCTTGGCCACCATGGTTTTCTCATCGCCCTGCCGCGCGTTGTAGTACCACTTGAGCTCCATCTTGCCCTTGCTCTTCTTTTTAACGGCTTTGCTCCAAGCGCTAAAAACCTTGCCCCAGGGACTCTTCTTCGGAGCAAGTGTGCCGATTGAGATGACCTCGACAGCATTTGCACTTTTTGCGACAGCTAGACTGGCGAGAAGGATAGTGGCTCCGAGGACTACCGACAGGCTTTTGCGCAACATCGAATAACTCCACTTGGTCTTGTTGGTTGAGCTGTTTTGACTCAACTAAAAAAGATCGCACTTATTGGCTTTAGACACAATATCGATCTGAAATGAGCAAAAATCCTACACATTTTTCAAAGCCAAAGTCTCTTAAGGCAACATGAGGATCCAAATCTTTCCCCAGCCCAATGGGTCGTTTTTTGCCAATTCCCGCACATAGTCCGCATACTGAAGCGGGCGGACACGGGGATGCTCCCCTACGAAAAAGGAAAGAACATGAAGACGGACAGGTCCCAGACCACGTGGCTCACCACGTTCAACCAGACCGATCTCAGACGCATGTACAGAAGCCCCCAGAAGACCCCACACACACCTGCCGCCAGGATCAGCATCGGGTTCATGCTGGACAGGTGCATCCCGGTATAGGCGGCGCAAGCCAGGGCGAGCCCGGCCCAATCACCCAGGTCCTTTGCGAGCCTTCGCTGGAGGAAGGCCCTCCAGAAAAGCTCCTCCGCCGGTCCGATCAGCAGGCCGATCAACAGGCCGACCCGCAGCGGGGAGGCGCCCGTCTTGAAGCCGTACACCGCCTTGACGTCTCCCCCGGCAGTATCGATCATCAGTGGGGCCAGCTCGTTTCCCACGAAGAAGACGCCGTACAACAGCGCCGCGGAACCGATCCCGACGCCGACCTTGAAAATCAAACCACCCTTGAGATCGTTTGCCAGCTCCCGGCGCCAGCCGGCATCGGTGAACCAGCACACCGCCAGCAAGAGCGCCGCGTTGGAGCTCATCCACCACCAGAAATCGAACCCTCTCAACCCGCCTGTCGCGAACAGCGGGACAAAGATTACCATCGCCAACGCCGCCACGCCCGCGCTGAGAAATCGGTTGGATCTGGAAACCAAGAAGAACTACCCGATGCAGCAGGAGACGAGGACGTCCAGGCCCATAGCGCCCGTGCACATTACGCCAAACGCCAGGTTCAACTGCGCGGTGGCGCCATCCAGGGCAAGGAAATCGAGAGGGTTTTCGGACTTGCCGCTGGAGACAGTTGGCCTTGTATCGATCGTTACCCCCAAAACCCCGCCTACCGCACCATGAGCTTGCAATCTCTCACGTACATCCTGGGGCCGCTGCAAGCGGCACACTTTCTATATGCTTCCTTGGATTGCGCCCGCTTGTTATCCAGCTGATAGACATACCCGATGGCCAGCCAGGCCTGCCCGTTGTCCGGGTTGGCTTCGACCGCCCGCTGCGCATAGTCGAGGGCTTCTTCCCTGGTCTTCTTGCTCTCCATGAAGATGACGGCCAACTCGGCGAGAGCCACGTCGCCTTGAGGGTTGGCCGCGATGGCCTGCCTGAGCAACTCCACTTTCTTCTTGCGGGGTTTCCTCTTTGCCTGTGCCAGGAGATCCTCGTATGCACCGGGATCCACTGCTGCCGCGGGCTCGGCGACAGGCTCGGCGACAGGCTCCTCCACCGGCTCGGCAACGGGCTCCTCCACGGGTTCGGCAACGGGCTCCTCCACGGGCTCGACGGCGGGCTCGATGGCCTCGGGAGCGGCTGCAACCAGAGGCTCGGTCTCGGCAAAAGATTCCTTGCCGTCCTTCTTCTTTGC
>SDBT01017499.1_pt1 | contig 11321 bp, 10 predicted proteins | sample 2277101 | NCBI WGS metagenome assembly SDBT01 (sample SAMN10404973, study PRJNA504765) | marine sediment metagenome | isolation source: marine sediment core GS10_PC15, 103 cmbsf | place: Arctic Ocean: Southern Knipovich Ridge | collected 2010 | reverse complement strand
AATACCGGAGGTATGCAGTATGGCAATGAGTCGGGATGAGATTTTGCAGCAGGTCCAGACAGTGCTGGTTGATGCACTGGGGGTAGACGCCGATGAGGTTACCACAGCCGCGACATTGATGGCGGATTTGGGAGCCGAGAGTATTGACTTTCTTGATATCGTGTTTCGGCTGGAGAAAGCTTTCGGAATAAAGATAGCAAGAGAAGAGTTGTTTCCGGCGGAGAACCTTTTGAACAATTCCGAGCTGGTCAGCAACGGCAAACTGACCAAAAAGGGATTGGCGGAATTAAAAAGCCGCATGCCTCACACCGACATTACCGCATTCGAGGACAATCCGGACATCAACAAGCTGGGCGATTTATTCACTGTCGAAGCGATAGTAAAATTCGTTGAAAACAAACTGGGCACAAACGAATAGTTCACGTGATAACAGGACTATCAGCGACAAAAGCCGGGAGTAAAATGCGCTGGATATGGATAGATAAATTCGTTGAATTCGAAAGCGGCAGGCGTGCCGTTGCCGTTAAAAACGTCACACTGGCCGAGGAATATCTGCACGACCATTTTCCGGGCTTTGGGGTCATGCCGGAAAGCCTTATGATTGAGGCAATGGCCCAGACAGCAGGAATACTCGTGGGCCAGGCAAAAGGATTCAAGGAGAAAGTCATATTAGCAAAGATAAATAAATGTGCCTTTTTTGACTATGTGACCGGCGGCGATACACTGAAACTGGAGGCAAAAATCGAATCCATCGCACCGGAGGCGGCCAGCACCAGCGGCAGAATAACTCGCTGTAATAAATTAATTGCCGAAATAGATTTGATGTTCAGCCATATAGACAAAAATCTGGCTGGTAAAGAGTTCCCGGAAGAAAACTTCGTATTTACCGAGACTTTCAAGTCACTTCTGCGCGGCATGGATTTAAGGCAAAACGTCAAAAGCTGAAAAAAGCTTAAGCCTTCAACTCAAATATAATTAAATCCATCGTTTTGCAAGAGGGGTTTTTTTGCGTTTTCGGTCTTTGACTTTAAGCTTTATATTATATAAACTGCGACTCAAATGACCGAGAAAGACACAACCCACAAGGTAGTAATAACAGGTATAGCAGCGATAAGCTGCTTAGGTAACAGCAGCGGGCAAATGTGGGCGCATCTGCAGGCAGGCCACAGCGGTATAACAAAAATCACCGCATTCGACCCGTCCGGCTTCAGTTGCAAATTCGCCGGCCAGGTCGGCCACTTCAAGGTGCAGACATTCCTGCCGAAAAGCTGCCGTAAAGCCGTAAAAATGATGTCCAGAGACATTCAACTGGCAGTAATAGCCGCCCATGAAGCATTTACCGATAGCGGAATAATAACAAAAGGTATCGATGCAGAAAACGTTAACATAGACCCTACGCGAGCTGCAATAAATATCGGTGCGGGGCTTATAAGTTGTGACCTGGTGGAACTGGCGCCGGCGGTGGGCGTCAGTATCAGCGACGGCGAATTTGATATACGAAAGTGGGGCAAAGAAGGGCTTGAGCTGGTCACGCCTTTGTGGCTGCTAAAATATCTGCCCAATATGCCGGCCTGTCACATAGGTATAATCCACGATATTCAGGGCCCGAGTAACACCATCACCTGTGCCGAGGCGTCGGGTCACCTGGCGATTTCCGAAGCAGCGGAACTTATCGCGCGCGGCGCCAGTGACATCGCACTTGCCGGAGGCGCCGAGGCAAAAGTAAACCCAATAATTATGGCCCGTCAGTGCCTGCTGAAAAGGGTCACCACCGGCAACAGCAATGACCCCACCACCACCTGCAGACCCTTCGACGCAGATGCTAAAGGCAGTGTTTTCGGCGAGGGTGCCGCTATGGTCGTGCTCGAGGACAATCAGCACGCAGAAAGCAGGGGTGCGAGAATGTACGCTGAAATAGCCGGTGTCGGGCACAGCAATAGTATCAATGCCGCTTACGAACATCTTGAACCGGATGGCAGAGGAATCCGGATATCAATAGAAAAAGCACTGGCGGATGCCCAGATAGAACCAGGGGACCTGGATTTGATAATCCCACACGGTACGGGCATACCTGCAGACGACCTGGCGGAGGCCAAAGCGATTGAGACGGTCCTGCGGGGTGTAAAAGTGCCGGTTTGGCCGACCAAAAGTATGCTCAGTAACACGGGCGCTGCCGCCGGGGCGCTGGACGTGGTGGCTGCGGTTTGTGCAATGAAAGACAGCCTGATACCTGCTGCGAAAAATATTGACCGCAAAGCACAGGGATGTAATCTCGATATAGTAACCGAGCCGGTGAGTAAAAAGATAAACTATGCGCTATGCTGCAGCTATACGTATGGCGGACAAACCGCTGCGGTGGTTCTGAAGAACTATTGTTAGTTCAATCAACAACGCAAACGAAAGTAGAACCTTATCAAGGGTGTATCGGGACAAATGATTGACAGACAGACAAAAAGAAAGGTGCTCATAACGGGAATGGGGGTGGTCTGTCCCCTTGGCAACGATGTAGAAACTATGTGGTCAGCCATGATGGCCGGCAAAAGCGGCATGGCCGAAACAACCATTTTCGACGCATCAACTTTTCCTTCGACGTTCAGTGCTGAGGTAAAGAATTATGATTTGACAAAATATACCAGTAATCCGGCCCTGCATAAGGATTGTAATCGCGGCAGTGCCTTCGCTGTCGGTGCGGCGGCACAGGCGTGCAGACAGGCAGGCATCGATATAGAAACCAGCCAGCCTCGGGACGGCATAGACCGCAGCAGTTTAGGCATTTACCTCGGAGCCGGCGAGGGTTCGGTAAACAATGATGCGTTCTTTAACGCCATTGTTCAGGCGTGGGATCAGGCCGGTGAGAAAATGGATTGGGGCCGGTGGGCGCAGGTGGCATTTAAGCGAATGAGTCCGATGGGTGAACTTGAGCAGGAACCCAATATGCCCGCTGCGCATATTGCCATGCTTACGGGGGCCAGGGGTCCGACAAGAAGCTGCCTTACCGCCTGTGCAGCCAGTACACAGGCGGTCGGCGAGGCAACCGTGCTGATACGTACGGGCCGGGCTGAAGTAATGATTGCAGGCGGTGCACATTCAATGATTCATCCGCTGGGACTGACAGGATTCAACCGTCTTACCGCCCTTTCGACAAGAAACGACAGTCCGCAAACAGCTTCGAGACCATTCTCTGCCGGCAGAGACGGCTTTATCCTCGGTGAAGGCGCAGCGATATTGATACTTGAGTCAGCAGAGTCGGCAGCGAAAAGAAATGCCAGGGCCCTTGCCGAGGTCATCGGCTACGGCAGCAGTTCAGACGCTTTTCGGGTCACCGATATGCACGAAGAAGGCAGAGGTGCAATACAAGCCATAACGGCAGCACTGGATGACGCGGGGATTACGTATAAAGATGTGGATTACATAAACACGCACGGTACAAGTACTGCCGAAAACGACCTCGTGGAGACAAAGGCCATAAAAGCAGTGTTTAAAGAACGGGCAAAGCAGGTACCGGCCAGCAGTGTCAAGAGCATGATGGGACATCTTATCGGTGCAACCGGTGCAGCAGAGCTTGTAACCTGTGTTTTGGCTATACGGGACAACGTGGTTCCACCGACAACTAATCTTAACGACCCCGACCCGGCTCTGGACCTGGATTATGTCCCCAACGAACCGAGAAAAATGCCGGTCAATGTTGTCATAAACGAGTCTTTCGGGTTTGGCGGGCAAAACAATGTTGTTATAATCAAAAGATACGAAGAATAAAAAAAATAGCCACAGAGAACACAGAGTTCACAGAGATACAAACTATGATTGATATTAAGCAGATACGAGAACAGCCCCAAAAGTACAAAAAAGCGGCTAAGAACAAACATTTCGATGTGGACATCGACCATTTGCTGAAACTCGATGCCACAATTAGCGAAGCCAAACAAAATCTGCAGGCAATCGCAACAGAAAAAAATCGACTTGGAAAGTTAATTCCGAAATCATCAGATAATGAGAAACAAGCAACCCTTGAAAAACTCGCAGTGTTAAAAGAGCAAGAAAACATACACAATCAGGGGATAGAAGGGTGTGAATCTGAGCTGAACAAGCTTATGCTACAGGTTTCCCAGCCGGCGGATGATGATGTGCCCACAGGTAAAGACGATACGGAAAATGTCGAGATAAGAACAGAAGGACAAATACGAGAATTCGATTTCGAGCCGAAAGACCATATACAACTCGGATTGTCACTGGATATTATAGACGTCGAACGCGGTGTGAAACTGGCGGGCTCGAGAAATTACTTTCTCAAAGGCGACGGGGCGCTGCTGCACCAGGCACTGCTGCAGTTTGCAATGGATTATATGGTCGGTAAAGGCTATGTGCCGCTGTCGGTACCGCTGCTTGCCAAAGACGAGGTGATGAGAGGTACCGGCTACTTCCCAGGCTCGGAAGAACAGACATATCAAATGGACAGAGATAATCTAAGCCTGGTAGGGACTGCTGAAGTGCCGCTGACAGCCTATCATATGGGCGAGATATTAAGTGCTGAGCAGCTTCCGTTAAGATACGTTGCGATGTCAAGCTGTTTCAGGCGTGAGGCAGGCGCAGCAGGTAAAGACACATACGGGCTGTACAGGATTCATCAGTTCGACAAGGTCGAGCAGGTGGTTATATGCGAAAACAGCGTCGAAGAAAGCGGACAGTTTCACGCAAAGATTCTGGCCAACGCCGAAGCGGTTATGAAGGCGCTCGAACTGCCCTACCGCGTTTCGAACGTGTGCACGGGGGACCTGGGCAGGGGGCAGGCCAAAAAGTTCGATATAGAAGCCTGGATGCCTTCACGAAACAGCTATTGCGAAACACACAGTGCAAGCAAATTCTATGACTTTCAGGCAAGGAGAATGAACCTCAGGTACAAAGACAGCCGGACAAAAAAGAACCTGTTCTGTCATACTTTGAATAACACAGTAATTGCAAGTCCCCGCATACTTATACCCATTCTCGAGCTTTACCAGAATGCCGATGGTTCGATAACCATACCCAAGGTGCTCAAATCCTACATGCACGGCAAGGAAAGAATTACGCCCCCATCTTAGCGACGGTAAAACCAGCCATAGTCCGCCGGCGTTATTGTTTCCGAAGGCCGGGTACGTCCGGCTCGATGTGCACGGTAATATTAACCGGGCGTGGTATCTGGGCGTGCATGGCATTTTCCAGATTCTCGGCTATCTGGTGGGCGGCTTCTATGCTCAATCCGGGGTCAACAAGTATATGCAGGTCAAGGAAAACCTCCCTGCCAAGGCTGCGTGTCCTGAGCTTATGCCAGCGACGTACTGCTGTATCGGCATTGACTATTTTTTTAATCTGTTCGATAGTATCGGCGTCAACAGCGGCTTCGGTTAACTCGTGCAGACAATCCGCCACTACTCTAACCGACACCAGAACTATCATCAGCCCCACAGCAACAGCGGCCAACTGGTCACCATAAGCAAAGCCCAGCGGCAGCAGCACGTAACCAATTAACACCGCCACGCTACTTCCGGCGTCACTGCGATGATGCCAGGCGTTGGCGTAAAGGGCGGCACTGTGGTCCCTGACGGCTACCCGTTTTGTGATTCTGTAGAGCCACTCCTTGGTAAATATGGAAACAGCTGCAATTACAAGCACCACCGGATGAAAGGCCGTAACACTGCCCTTTGCTATATCATTTCCGGCGTAGTAAATCATCCCCGCGCCGACAACGAGCAAAACCAGAGCAATCACGCCGCCCGAAAAGGTTTCGGCTCGGCCGTGACCGTAATGGTGCTTTTTGTCCGGCAACCTGGAACCGATGCGCACCCCCACCAGAACAACCACGTCTGTTGTTATATCCGAAAAGGAATGAACACCGTCGGCAACAAGAGCAATCGAGCCGGCAAAAAAACCGACAATAATCTTAAGACAGGCAAGTAAAACATTGGTCGCTACGCTTATTCTGGTCACGTACTTTATTCTGTTACCAGACGCTGTGAGCTTATCGTAGGGCATAGCAGGTTTATTGCGCCGGTTTTCTGCGCAGGTTCATAACGGCATCAATATATTCTTCAGCAATTTGCCGGTCGTTTGCTTCGGCAATTACCCTGACCACCGGTTCGGTGTTGCTGGGGCGCAGATGCAGCCAGCCGTGGTCAAAATCGAAGCGGCAGCCGTCTGAGATATTCAATCGCCCTTCGGCAAAACGTTGTTTGGCAGCAAGCAATATCCGCTCAGCCTGGGCTTTATCAGCGGAGAACTTGTCTTTTTTCATGTAATAGGAACCGATGTCACCGGCTAATTGACTTATGCTTTTTCCCGTTTCCGCCATCAACTGCAAAACAAGCGTTATGGCAACCAGACTGTCTCGCACAGGACTTACCCGCAGGTCTATGACACCGCCATTGCCTTCCCCGCCGATAACACAGTTATTCTCCAGCATCGCAGCAGCAACGTTCGCTTCTCCTACAGGTGTGCGGATAACATCGTTTCCGGTTTCCTGAGCAATATCGTCTATCATCCTTGAAGTAGAAAGATTTGTCGCGGCACTGCCGGATTTTTTACTGAAAATGTATTTTGCGGCCAGGGCAAGGGTATATTCCTCCCCAATATACGTGCCATTTTCGTCAACGACAGCCAGTCTGTCGGCATCCGGGTCCTGTGCGAACCCGACGTGCGCATTTTTTTCTTTTACCAGTTTGCACAGGCCGATCAGGTTTTCAGCAACAGGCTCGGGCGCATGGGCAAACAAACCGGTTGGCTCCTGGTTTACGGCATGAAGTTCACAACCGAGTTTCGCAAGCAGTTTTACGGTAACGGCCCCCCCCGCTCCGTTGACACTATCAAGGACAACTGCGATTTTTTTTTCGGCAATTCTCTCGCGGTCAACGATAGTTAAAACCTTATCGATATGAACATCATCGGCGCCCGGGTGAGATATTATCCTGCCACAGCCAACGGAATCGGCAAAGGCAAAGTTTTTATCAAAAAAATACTTCTTTATCCGCTCGGCGGTATTCGCCGGCGGCGCCATACCGTTGCCCAGCAGCAATTTTATGCCGTTATACTGAATCGGATTGTGTGAGGCGGTAACCACAACACCGCCGTCGCACTTGAGATGGGTTACCATTACACTTACACCGGGTGTGGTGACAATACCCAGCTTTATTACATCAATGCCGACAGCGGTTAATCCAGCTGTGACGGCCTCACACAACATTCGGCCGCTCGGCCGGGAATCCATTCCTATACATACCGACAAGGGCTTTCCACCACCTGTACGGGTATTCTTTATAAAAGTGCCGAACGCACAGCCGTAATCGGCGGCAATAGACGGCGTTAAGTTTTCGCCGACGATACCTCTCATTCCGCTTACGCTGATTATCAACTGCTCGGCCATAGCAAAAAACCAAATTAAATACCAGCTTACATTCGGCACAAATGAATACAGCCACTGTCTCTATATCGGCTGGTCAGCATATTTTGTGCTCTGTCGGGTTTAATTCAGGTCAGCTGACAGAGATAAATCTCATTTACGAAATCAAGCTGGCCAAGCGCCTCAACGGTTTTGGAATCCGGCGGCTTGTCCAGACTGACCGCAAGGACGGCCTTTTGCTCAGCCAGTTTTTGTCCGACTCCCATTGTGCAGATATTAATACTATGCCGACCGCATATGGTGCCGACGGCGCCAATCACGCCGGGCTTGTCGTCGTTAAAGATGATCAGAACCGGTCCGCTTGGTGCAACCTCCACGTCGAACCCGTCAATTTCAATGATTCTAAGCTGCGTTCCGCCAAAGACCGACCCTGTTGCGGTGCGAGTAACGGTATCGGTGACAACCTCGGCGCTGAAACTTGCAGAAACGTCCTTGGGTGCGGGGTTTTTGGTTTCATCGATACTTATGCCGCGTTCCCTGGCAAGAACAGGGACATTGACCATATTCAAAGGCATGTCAAAATGCTTCTGCAGTAAACCTATTGCAAAACTGTTGCTGACCAGCTCTACCGGCATCTCGGCAATAGAACCGCGATACTGGATATGCACATTTCGGATTCGGCCTGGCGCTATGGTACTAAGAAGTTTTCCGATTCTGCAGGCAAGGTCGGCATACCGGCTGACAATCGGCGGCATAGCTGTGGTGATTGAAGGAGCGTTGAGAGCATTTTTGACAGGGCCGCCGGCAATGGCATCAATAAGTATCTGCGCAGCTTCAACGGCAACTTCGACCTGTGCCTCTTCGGTACTTGCGCCCAGATGAGGTGTTACAAGGCAATTCTCAAACCGGGCAAAACGCGTGTCCTGCGGCGGTTCGACACTATAAACATCAAGAGCACAACCGGCGATACGCTTTTGTTCAAGTGCTTCGTAAAGTGCATCCTCATTGATAATTCCGCCCCTTGCACAATTTATCAGCCGCACAGACGGTTTCATCATTTTTATCTGCTCGGAGCCAATCATATTTACGGTCTGCTCGTTTCTGGGCACGTGCAAACTGATATAATCGGCCTGGGTGAAAATCTGTTCCAGCTTCTCGGTCAACTCGACACCGAACTTTTCGGCATCACGCGGTGAAGCAAACGGGTCGTAGCCGAGGATTTTCATATTGAATCCTTTTGCCATTTTTGCTACGGCCATACCGGTTCTGCCAAGCCCTATGATTCCGAGAACCTTGCCGTTAAGCTGATTTCCCGTGTATTTTTTTCTGTCCCAAGCACCGGCTTTAAGACTGTTGCAGGCGGGAACAACATTTCTGCTCATGGAAAGCATTAAGGTCATTGCGTGTTCAGCGGCACTGATGGTATTACCGCCCGGGGTATTCATAACGATAATGCCCTTCCTTGTGGCCCCCTCGAGGTCGATGTTGTCCACACCCACCCCGGCCCGGGCAATGGCTTTGAGTTTTCCCGGATTTGCCAGTACTTTGGCGGTCACTTTCGTACCGCTTCTGATAATAAGACCATCATACCGGCCGATTATTTCAGCCAGTTCGTCTTCACTTATACCCGTTTTTACAACCGCCTGCACACCATTGCTGCTGTTGATTAGGTCGATACCCTCTTGTGCAAGCTTGTCTGTGATTAGAACCTCAAACATCACAATCTCCCAAAAACTTTTATTTACTCCCAGTTCTGCCAGTGGGCACCGCTTCTATCATCAGCGAACCTGAACTTTTCTCTCGGGCAATTGTAAAGGAACCTGACTGTACCATACGCGCTGGCGGCGACAAGGCGGTAAACGGCAGCGGCCCGCCCGCCGGAGACCATATCAAAACCCACTGTGACAACTTTGCCTTTTTCCAAATCAGGCCACAGATTGGCGCCGGTGGCGGTATCGAACAATATCGCTCGCGTTTGCAACAAACCTTTGTAATAGCCCTCTTCCGGCAGTGGCTTGAGCTCAAAATTATCAACTTCCGCCAAAAGAACAATGTCAGCTGCCATCGCTTTACCAATCTGTACGGGCGAAAGCAGGGAAAAATTGCTCTGCCCGGAACGAAATACAGCTAATCGGGTGTAACTAATAACATTGTCGGGCTTGATGATTTTAATGTTATTTACAAGACTATTGTTCAACGCCTCGGTAAGATAATAGCGCAGATTTACCTCGGCATCAAGCCACGGGCCCTGATTAACCAGCACGAGGATTTTTTCATCTTTTCGCCCGGCAAGGTCATACTCAGCAGTGACCTTGCGCTCGTGCGAGCTGGGCGTACCCATCACGCCTATAATGCCCAAAAGCCCGCATCCACTCTGCCAAACAAGGGCCGCTAATATAGAAAAGCCAATTATTTTTTTCATTTGTTATCCCTTTTCGGCCATAAAAACCAAAACATCCGACCATTTAACATAATTTCCGGCTGGCCTGCAGTTATCGCAAAACCAATGCTACACTAAGTGCGTTAAAACGCCTATAGACTTTTCGCCGCCAGTGCCCGGGATAGCGTTACGGCCCAGCCTGCGAGGATGACAACTATCACAGCCAAAATTATGTACCTTACGGCAACCTCAGCAAAAAAACGAGCTATAAAACGAAAATATATGCCAAAAACAGCAATAATAAAAGCGAAAAATGCCACAAGCACCAACACATTGCAGAATAACCATGCCGCAGGTTGAATATAAAGCGACTTTATGATTTTACCGCTGGCAAAGGCAACAGCCGACGTGGTCATTCCGCAGGCAGGACAGGGCAGGTTGTATCTCTGCTTGAAGCCGCAGGGGTCAAGCCAGCGGCCAAGGTCAATCGTACCGTTACCAGCCAAATGTAAAACCACAAAGCCGCCCGAAACAGCCAAAAAAATTATTCCGGCAGCCAGCCGTTGGCGAAACGACGCCCGCAGAATGATTAATGATTTGTCAGGTTTATTTATCTGTTGGCCTGTTTGCATAACAGTGTTACAATAGGATAATACGGTAAGTGTGTCAAGCTGGTAACAGGAGATATACAATGACCTTAGAGCATACAGATTTGCGTAAGATGCTGGAAACCGCTGTGGTGGCATCACGGCTGGCTGGCCAAAAAGCTATGGAAGAGCTGGGCTTTCTGAAAGTATCCAGGAAAAACGACAACGAACTGGTAACCCAGACCGACATCAGATGCCAGCAGATAATTATCGACAGAATCAAAGAAACCTATCCTGACCATGGGTTTATTGCCGAGGAGGGAGAAAAAGGCGGCCCCTTCAAGCAGCCGCCGCGAGGCGGCGATCAGCTATGGTGGGTGATAGACCCGATAGACGGAACAAACAACTTTGCCCACGGTATGCTGTTATTTGCAGTCAGCACAGCTGTGATGCATGAGGGCAAGCCCATTGTCGGAGTGATATTCGAGCCGGCAACAGAATCAATGTTCGCGGCTGTTGCAGGCGGCGACGCTCAGCTAAACGACCGGCGAATCACCGCAGGCAACGAACCTATAAGCAAGCTCTCAGGCGTTGCCGTGGACAGCCATTTTGATGACGGTGTACCCCAATGGGTATGCCAATTAATGCAGCGGACAAGATTTCGCAATCTCGGCAGTGCGGCATTGCAGTTTGCCTACGTGGCCAAGGGCGGTCTGGCCGGCAGTATCACCTCCTGCGCCAAGTTGTGGGACGTGGCTGCAGCGGCTGTAATAGCTGAAGCCGCGGGGGCGGTCGTAACCGACTGGAACGGCGGTAAGCTATTCCCTGTCGATTTGGACAGCTACCAGGGCCAGGAACTGCAGGTAATAATTGCCAATAAAAAGGTATATCCTGAACTGCAGGGCCTTTTGGCCCGATAATGTCACTGCGTCGCCACCTATTCAACACACCATTTTTTTCTGGCTTTCAGGACGCATTTCTGCTA
>SDBT01017498.1_pt1 | contig 11323 bp, 9 predicted proteins | sample 2277101 | NCBI WGS metagenome assembly SDBT01 (sample SAMN10404973, study PRJNA504765) | marine sediment metagenome | isolation source: marine sediment core GS10_PC15, 103 cmbsf | place: Arctic Ocean: Southern Knipovich Ridge | collected 2010 | reverse complement strand
TATTAATTCCGGTTTAGAGGGTAAAACTGTCCGGAATCAAACCGGAATCACTGTCCGAATTGAGCCGGAATTCGTGTCCGGAATCGCCCGGAATGGGTGTCCGAAATGCCCGGAATTTTCCATTATTCCAAACGCAGAAATATATTACATAACTGATGGGAGTGAACCTAATAAAAATTCTCTCTTATATTCAGATTCAATTTTAGTTGATTCTTCTATGACAATTAAAGCAATTGCCTATAAGGATGGTATTGAAGAAAGTGATATAGCGGTTGCCGAATACACTCTACAAGTACCTGAACCTGTTTTCTCACCTGCAGCTGGTGTCTACAATACGCCCCAAAAAGTAATTATCTCGAATATGTATCCTGATGCTGAAATTTATTATACGCTTGATGGCAGTATCCCAACATTATCTTCAACACAATATTCTGATACAATTTTAGTTGATACATCGACGACTATAGTCGCAAGATGTTATCGAAATGGTTGGCTGGAAAGCGATACTCTTAAAGCGGTTTATACAATATTGAATCAACAAATAAATATTGACTTACAGGCAGCGAATGTTTGGTATGATTCAGATTATGATGCTAATCAATCAGGGAATTTAGATGCCAGTAATAGCACCATCTCGTATGGTTCAATTGTATCATTCACATGGACTATAAAAGGCGACACAATTGCGGAAGGTCTGAATCCTGAAATTACTCTACCTACGGGTACGAATAAAGTAGTAGTTACAGCAAAAAGTGATCGATCCATCGAACAAACCGATTCTATATTTATTTCAGTCTATTCGTCAAAGCTGGAAACAAACGGCCCTATATATTCAGCCGTTAGTTTATTAGAATCTGATAAATTATTTATCAGCTCAATGGATGATAGAGTATATAGATTCGATTCCACGAGTACGGCAGCTTGGTCAATACTGACAGGTGGTTCAATTCAGTCAACAAATTGTATCGGTAGTCAGAATGATATTTATGTCGGCTCAACTGATACAAGATTATATTCGTTTGATCAGGATGGAAATCCTAATTGGGATAAAGCGATGGGTGGTGTAATCGAATCATCTCCATCAGTTAGTCCTGATGGAAATATTTATGTTGGTATATCAACTGGCAGAATGTCAGCCGTTAAATCAGATGGTACATTTCTTTGGTCAATACAAACAGGTGGATCAATTGTATCATCTCCATCCGTGTCGGAAACAGGAATAATTTATTTTGGCAGCACAGATGGTAGATTCTATGCTGCAAATTCTTCTGGAGACACTCTTTGGACTTATACAACAGGAGATTCAATTATATCTTCCCCTGCCTTGGGTGCAGATAGTTCCATCATATTTGGTTCAAACGATGGTTACCTGTACAAATTGAAATCGTCGGGCGAACTTTTATGGAAATTTCAAACTGGCGGAGAGATAGAATCTTCCCCTGTGATTGGAGAGAATGGAAATGTTATCTTCGGTTCTTTAGACTCCACATTATATTCCTTGTCTATTGACGGTAATGAAAATTGGAGATACAATGCAGGAAGTCCCGTAATTGGTTCACCATCGCTCGGGCAGAATGGTACTATATATTTTGGTTGTGAAGATGGAGCATTCCGTGCGGTTACTTCATCAGGAACTTTGGATTGGTATCTGCAAACTAATGGTGCTGTAGTATCTCCACCTCTGATTACGAATAGCGGTCTGATATATATTGGCAGTACAGATGCAAATGTCTATGTAATGAAAGAACCTGAAAATTCAGGACTAAATAAAATTTTAAGTACAAATTATGAATGGCATACATTTAAAGGAAACAATCAACGGACAGGATTTCAGGGTACTTCAATTACTTCTGTTGAAAACATAGATAATCTCGTACCGCAAAAGTTTAGTCTTGATCAAAATTACCCCAATCCTTTCAATCCGATTACTAATATTAAATTTGCACTTCCATTGTCAGGACGTGTCGTATTAGATGTCTATAATATGTTGGGTCAGAAAGTCGTAAATTTAGTGAATGGAGAGATGAATGCAGGATACCATGCAGTTCAGTTTGATGGTGCAAGGTTTTCGAGTGGTATCTACTTCTACTCAATTCAGGCAGGTAGTTATCGGGATATTAAGAAAATGATTTTATTGAAGTGACACGTTAGAATTGTCGCAACAATACCCGAATTGGTTAATTCTGATTCGGGTTTTTTGATATACCTGACATTGCAGTAATAAATTAACTTTTACCAATTCCCCTGTTAACCGCTCTATTTCCTTCCTTCAAATTCTGCCGAATCCTACTGATTATTAATAAGAATTTCAAAATCCTCTATTTATCTAGGACATATATCAATTAATTGAAATTTATATCAAAAGTCATGCACACGTGCAAATCTTCATAAAAAATTTTGGGAGAAAAATTATGAGCGAATTAATAACAGACATCGAACGAGTTGAAATCTTGGAAACTGTCGACCGATTTGGACTGTCAAAAGGATCAAAAATTCACTGGTTGCATCGTTTCCACTCATTGCCAGAAAATCAGAAACTATCACGACGACAACTAGAGGGAGAAATAGTAGATTTTCTAAGGTTATGTAGCAAATCAAGTTTTGACAAGTTAATGGTTGACTACAATAAAATCCGTCCCCACCTAATGACAAGAAATCTAAAGGACAGAATTGAGCTCATGATATAATGGAGAATCAAAATGAAAGATATAGAACCACCTTTTCCAGAAACTGATGCCATAAAAACTATCCTTACTGGCAAAGAAAAAAGATTCGTGAATTGGCAAATGAAAAATATGATCTCATTGGAATAAAAAGAGATAAAAAAATTAGAGAAGAATTATACCGATTGGAGACTGAACTCTTTAAAAACAAACTTCTGTATAGTCAGGTTTTTTTTGATGACATTCACAAGAAACTTGAAAACGTCATTGGGGAATCTTTGAAAGATGAAATATCACGAGTAATCAAGGAGAAGAACAATGGATAATGAAGACCTTTTCCATTACCTGCAAAATGCCGAAAAGATTGGTAAAAGGAAATACAAATTGATGGGATTTAAAAACCCAAAAAGGATTGAAGAACTGGTTGAACTTGATCTATATTTTACGACACTGGTATTTCTGAACAGAAAAGAAATTGAAGTAGCTGCGAAACAGGTGTCGGATGAATATGAAATGAATGTGAAGAAGAATAAATAAAAATACACCCGTGAAAGAGTTGCTTTATGTCAATCTTAATTATCGTCAGATTTACTTCATCAAAACCATCTTTTTCATTTCTCTGTATTCACCTGCAATTATCTGATAGTAGTAGATTCCACTTGCCAGATTCATCCCATCAAAATGATATGTGTGATTCCCTTGAATCAGATTCTTTGACACCAGTGTCTTCACTTCTTTGCCAAGAATATTGAAAACTTTTAAAGTAGTAAATTCTGAATGGGGCAGAGCGAACTCGATAGTGGTTGTTGGGTTGAAGGGATTTGGATAATTTTGGTTTAGAGAAAACTCTTTGGGAATTTGATCATAATCATCATTAATACTATTAACGTCCCTTAAAACTAACCGAAAGGAGTCACTGCTTGATACCTGTGTAATCCCATCGCTAACCAATACTGTCCACTGATAAGTATCTGGAATAAGCTCGGGAGCCCATGGATCGATCTTTAAAGTTAATGATGTATCTATTCCATTTATTATTGTCGTTTCCCAATCCCAATTTGTGGCATACATTTTAAATGTGTATGTAAGAGTATCACCCTCACTGTCTGAACTTGCATTCCAAAGAAAGTTAATATCTTTTATGGTTAACGTCTCATCATCCTCTGGTTGTAACAGAGTGAATGTCGATGGTGGCTCATTAATATGTGTTATTGTGACAGTAAACGTCTCAGAGATACTAAACTCTCCGTCAGTGGCAGTTACGACAACAGTCTCAACTCCATATAAATCTTGAACCGTTGAAACGGTTAATATGTCATCACTTATATTATAAGTAATAATGTTTTCTTTTGTTATTGAAGAATAGATTAAGGCATCTCCATCTGGGTCAACAAACACAGTATCTAAATCAGCTATTATATGAGTTCCACTATTTTCAACATAGGATTTGTTAAGTAAGGGTTTTAAAACAATCGGAGAATCATTGACAGGTGATATTGTAACCATAAATGTATCAGAAACACTAAATTCGCCATCAGTCGCAATTACAATAACCAATCCCATACCCGAAGAATCCTTAAGTGTTGAAATTCTGAGTATTCTATTATTTATAGATGGTATTATAATATTATTATTACTTAGTGTTGAGTAGGTTAATATATGTGAACTCGAGTCCTGAAATATAGTGTCAAGATCAGCAATTATATGTGTTCCACTATCTTCTGGATAACTTACATCACTAATTGGGTTTGAAATGTAAGGTGGGTCATTAGGAAAAATAAATTCATAAGCCCCCATATCCACAATACCCTTAGAAATACGTGGATTTCCATCTAAATCGGTTGTGGGTAGCGAAGGGGCATTATTAGTTCCCTTATTAATTACTGGAGAATTTTCTTGTAAATGGAAATCATTATTTAATATGTCCACGAATAATGGATCAATATTATTAAAATTAGTTGTATCAATACTTATTGGAATTTTAAAATATATTCCTGATGAGCTTTGATCAAAATTGTTGTATTTTAGTTCAATGGGAGAAGCAATGAAATTATTGTTGAAATCATTATTAATGTGTAAATCCGCTCCTTCAGGCGCATCATTGCCATAAATTATGTTGTTATATATTAAGGCATTACCATCGTCATTCTCATAAACAATTTGTATGGCTCCTCCCTGAAATGTAGCTTGATTATTATAAAAAGTATTATTTGTTAATACCAGAAAACTTTCAGCATAACGTCCCCAATGGGATATTGAACCTCCTTTACCGGAACTATTTCGAATAAACAAATTATTTATTACTATATTGCCCCTTCTCCCTAACACTATTGCTCCGCCACCCACAGTTTCTGTGGCATTAGAGATATTCTCGATAAAGGTATTATTTATGATTAATATATCTCCGCCCGAATAAGATAAACCCCCGCCAGTCCCCCGATAGGCGGCTGGTGAAGTAGCCGTATTTTGAAAAAAGTAGTTATTATCTATCACAGAGCTTCTTAATCCTCCTCCTTCCATGTACATACCTCCCCCAGATTCTCTAGTCGTATTTTGAATAAATGAATTATTGAGGACGCTAACTGATGAAGCCACAACCCACGCTCCACCCCCACACGCAGGGAAATTAATTTCCGTCCCCTGATTTCCTTCGAAATGATTTTCAACTAATGTTACTGTGCTTGGATACCTTTTGTCTGTTCTTACATATAGTCCTCCCCCGTTACCTCCAATAATGTTATTCATAAAAATGTTATTTGAGATAATTACATGTTCTTCAACACCAAGGGGAGTTATGATAGCCGCTCCACCACCCCACTGGACTCCCGTATTATTCTCTATAATATTCCTTGTAAGTGAAACTTCTATTCCTTCAATATAAACTCCCGCACCGCTTGAATGACTTTCACCACTACGTAGAGCTGTGTTATTTTTAAAAATATTTTTATTCACATTTACTTTTCCCATAGTTAAGATGTACATTCCCGCACCCGATCCCTCTCTTTGTCCGTTTTGGAAAGTCATTCCCTCAACAGCAAAGCCAATAGGTTCATTACTAACTAGTGCCAAACCATTACTTAAATTCTCAGCATCAATAATGGTATTATTTGGATCTAGATTTCTTGATGTACAATCAGTGTTATATCCACCTTGAATAACTAAATCCTGAGATTGGGCAGACGAAAAAATGAAATTACCATAGTATGTACCTTGAACGATCTTAATGGTATCTGATTGTGAATTACTTGCAGCAGTAGTTAATGATGATTGCAATTCACTTGCATTACTAACACAAAAAGTCTCTGCCTTAGTCTTTGTAGGAAAAATGAATATATAGGTTGTAACCAAGGTATAGAATAGAAATAAATAGTTCTGGCTCATAATTTATCTCCTGGTATAAATACGTTGAATACGATGATTCAATGTTCTGAGGATACATAAGGAAATTAGTATTTTTCTATACTTGCTCACGGTATTAACTTGTCTCCGTGTTTATGTAAAAAAATGTTATATCGACTAATAAAAAAAAAAGTCATATTAAAAACTGAATAGAGATCGAAACTTTCATTTTTCATCTCCATTTGAATGATATTGGTGATTCTTTGCAATATATAATAAAATGTGATTTAAAGTGCAAACAAAATCTAACTTTCCAATTAAGTCGCAATATCCTACGAGAATAGTCAAATTTGGAGCGGTTAGATAGCCCCAGTCCTTCCAAACTATAAGATAGTCATATTAGGTTAGCCGTTACTTTGATCTGGCGACAGAAACGAAAAAGGGGAGAATCATTATCCAATAGATCAGTGTTGATAAGGTTTGCCAAATATGGATTAGGTTTTTGATTTGAATTCAAATAGCGGTTACCCTGATCAGGGACAGAACTGATTATCGTGAAATAAAAAAGCCACCCTGAGAGTGGCTTTAAATCAATTTTAATTGTCGTCAGATTTACTTCATCAAAACCATTTTCTTAACCTCTGTGTATTCACCAGCAATGATCTGATAATAGTATATTCCACTCGCCAGATTCTTTCCATCAAACTGATAAGTATGGTTTCCCTGATTCAATTTATTTGATACTAACGTCGCCACTTCTTTGCCGAGAATATTGAATACCTTTAAGGTCATGAATTCAGATTTGGGTAGGGTGAATTCGATGGATGTTGATGGGTTGAAGGGGTTGGGGTAGTTTTGATTCAGAAGCAATTTTGTCGGTATATTGGCATAATTGTTAGACAAATTGGTAACGGTAGCATTCATTATATCAAAAGTAAATTTATTCAATGGATAAGCATAAGTACTGTCTGGAATCAAAACTGTAAACGTATCAACTAATACTTCTATCGTTAAAGTATCATTTTCAGAAAATAAATCAAGGCCATGTGGAGCGTAGTTCGAATATATATTACAACGATTAGTACTAGAAAACTCAGGCTTTGAATCCGAACCCTTATAAAATTGAAGATCTGTTCTGCCAAAATAAATTCCCCCACCTACATCTGCCTCGTTTTCAGTAATAGTAACATTTATAAGTTTTGGATTTGAACTTTCTAAATATATTCCTCCCCCCCGAGGAGCAATATTTTTAGTAATCCTAAGGTTTGATAATGTGGGGTTGGATTTATTACAAGTAATTCCTCCTCCATCATAGCGACAACCTATCTCACAAAAACCGTAACCCAGACCATTGGTAATTGTAAAACCACACAATACTGCTGTCGAATCTATTGTCCCATCAAAGTATACAACATTCTTATATTGATTACCATCAATCACTGTTTTATAAATATATGACTTGTCATTTGTGATTAAAAATAAACTCCCGACCGTAATATTTTTACCATTAAAATCAATATTCTCATAATATGTGCCGACATCTACTAGTACCGTATCTCCGTCGATTGCTAAATCAATACCGCCTTGTATGGAATCAATATCGGTTGGTACATGAATTATTTCGGCAAAAGAAAAGGTATTAAGTAAAATAATTTGTAAGAATATACTTAGAATAGTTTTCATAATTATTCCCCTTTCAGATAAGTAACTCAATTGGATTTATATCTATAAAGAAAGTAATTGATTACACTATTCAGTATTCGTGTCAGTATTAGGAAGAATAAAGTAGAATCAAATTCAGAGTAGAATGGTCAACTTGATAGAACAAAATAGAATTACAGTAAATTCCTTATATCACAAAAATTTATTATCTATACTGTTTACAACAGTTCTTGTGATTGATTTCAATGTTACTACAAAAGGGTCAGTATGGGGTGTTTTTGAGGTAGTTTACTACAATCCTTACTACAAAAAACAAGACCGAATCAAAGGGGATTCGGTCTTGTTGATTAAAAAGGTTGTGAGTTACAGATTACCTGATTAGTATCATCTTTTTTACTTCTCTAAAATCACCCGCCATCAATTGATAGTAGTAGATTCCACTCGCCAGATTACTTCCGTCAAATGTGTAGGTGTGGTTTCCTTGATTCAGTTTATTTGAAACCAGTGTCGCCACTTCTTTGCCGAGTATATTATATACTTTGAGTTCTACAAATTCAGATTTGGGTAGGGAGAACTCAATAGCGGTTATCGGATTAAAGGGATTTGGATAGTTTTGATACAAGAATGCCGTTTGTGGTATTGCCCTATTATCATTTTCAACATTTGAAATTAAACCAAAATCACAATATACAGGTAAATGATCACTTCCATAATAAAGCTTTTTACTAATTCCCATTTAGAAATAGAAGTATAATGGATCGTCGGTATGGTAGGGAGTGAATTAAATTTCTGTACTAGAATTTTTTGAATACCATCAATTAAAATCATTTCTCATGTTAATGCTTATTTAATTAATGGTACTGTCGCATTTATTCTGTTAATTAATTTATCTTTTAATTCTTCTACAGATTCCCAAATAATGTAATTATAATGATTGGTATCGAAATGTACACCATCAAAATGATCTTTACGACAGGTATATATAACAGGTAAACCTAAACCATGAGCAAATCCAGCCTCATAATATACGCCACCTCTATTTTCCGTAAAATCAGCTACCAATAAACCACTACGTCTGATCTCTGCTATTATTCGATCATTTACATCATCATTATGTTCTACATTATCAATCCTTACAGGTTGATAACCCGTCTCAGTTAAGGCTTGCTGAAAACCATTTTCCCATGCATTTTTCATCTCATTATTAAACCACATAGCTACAAAAGCTTGGTGGGGTTTAGCAGATTTTGAATCTAATTCGATTGCCTCTTTCCAACCTTCAAGTGAAAGTGATTGATGAACTGTTGTCTTACCCAAATCAATTAATCCCAATTCAGATGCCTTTTCACGTATGTACAAATATTCCTCAGGATTATTTAGGTAAAAGATAGAATAATCACGGGTTGGTTCTATTTCAAGGGATTGTCCAAATTGCTCGGTATTTCTATACAGATATAAAATCAACTGTTCGATGGCTTCAATTGGATTTCTGGGATATCTTGCTTCAGCAATTATTTCTTTATAATTCCCCGTATGAAGTTCTACGGGTCTACCATTAAGATTATTATTTCTAATTTTTGCCGAAAGAATTGCCCTTTCTCTATTGATTAATTTTATACTCGCTGACAGAGTACCGTCTATCGTATAATCACCACAAACCGAGCACTCCACTTGATATGCATCATCGAATCTTTTCATTAAACATCTCCGAAAACATACAAAACAGTTTTCTGGCAATTCACTCATATTATTATCCTTCCGTTTAATAAAAAGCTAATGAAATATACAAAATCATAATTCTAAAACCTCAATTTCTCAGGCATCCTGAAATCTCATTCGTCTCTTAATAAATGATACAATTCCATGTATTATTTAATAAAAGATTGGGAGAGAATTAATATGCTTTTATGATATCTCTAAGGATATAGAATAAATATATATAATGTTTATGGAAGTACAAACAAAAATCTCGATTAAGAAGTTTGTCGCAATATACTGCGATAAGTGCCTGAATTACGAGCCCAGTGGCAGCGCCAGTGGATCATGTCTTCATATCAGTGGTTTGGGGTGTGGCTTCTACTATGGATGGGGAAATACGGAATAAACATCATTTAGTAGTGCAGTTTTTAAAAAGGTTTGTCAACATTTCAAAATCTAATTGGCAAAGATAATCCAGTTGCCCAATAATTTTTGGTATTAATTCTGAACCAGAAAATACCAGCTTGTATAAATAAACCCATGGCAAATCCTTCATCTGCATCGCCGTCTGTAATTTTGTATTCGTATTGAGGAATAATCCCCCATCGAACTTCTCTGGGGACGTACTCATTCCAGTTTCTATCGTCAAGAAAGTAATAATGAAAGGTAAGTCCCAAATCAACCGACCAATTTCCCAAACTACTTGGATGTGTTTGTCCATACATTAAATTAAAATACCATATTCTATTTTGATTACTATCAAAGTAATCGTACCAGTATCTTGGGGGAGGTTCAGCGCTGGTTGAACGGTGTATATAGCGATCATAATTAAATGTTGCTGTTCCAAACCCTAGCGCAATGAAGTCACCCAATTCTTTCATATTATTTTTCTTGATGATATTTGTGTAATATGCAATCCATGCCTCATAACCAGTTCCAACTCCAAAACTAATAAATCCACGTAACTTAGATATTTCAGATTTTCCTATTAAAGATTCATCAATTCTACCATCTGAATCAAAAATAACTTTATTAGCAAAATTGTTATAGTTTTCGATATTTTTTTGACTGAATTCTCTGTCCAATTGATTTGAAACGCCATATATGTTGATATATACTGAATTTGATCTACAAATCTCTATAATATCTAATACTGAGATTTGGTAGTAAGCTGTTACCTCTTTGTGTCCATATTCTACTGAATGTGCTATTAATTTTATAGCACTGCTATCTGCGAGAATAATAATTTCATTACCAACATCAATCAAAAATGTGTCTGTATAACTACTGTAAAAGAATCGTACTAAATATTCACTCTCATTGCTGTATATAGAGCTGACTTTATATAGATCAAGTGTACAATCTTTTGTTTTAAAAATATCATCAATTTTAGGAGGCAGGTAATTATCCTTCATATAATAATATATTTTATTTGTCTCTTGATCTTCCATTTTCTCGATTGAGGCAGATTTGTGAGTCGTATACGCACATCTAAACTGAAAAATAATCATTAGGAAAAATATTATCATTCTGAGAACAAAATATTCACTTTTTTTTAATATAAATATTTCATTTTTCATAATAATCTATTTGATAAGTAAATGACTATCCAAAACAAAAATAACAATAAAACCTGTCAGGTCAAATAATAATCTGACAAAATGATTAAATCAAAACTACTCAACCAGCTAACCAATGCTATCCGCATAAAACACTATAATATCCCGACAATAAAAAAGCCGACACATATTGAACCGGCTTCCTGCACAACAATTTTGATGTTTGATATAAATCAAATATTTCATATATTATTTTAATATCTATAATATCACTTCTTGCGACAACTTAAATAAAAATTAAGGCATTCAGGAATATGACCATTAAAGAAAAAACACTTCAACTAAACCCGTTCAACAGAACAAAATTAGAAGAGATATTAAAAAATAATGAAAATATTAATA
>SDBT01017497.1_pt1 | contig 11323 bp, 9 predicted proteins | sample 2277101 | NCBI WGS metagenome assembly SDBT01 (sample SAMN10404973, study PRJNA504765) | marine sediment metagenome | isolation source: marine sediment core GS10_PC15, 103 cmbsf | place: Arctic Ocean: Southern Knipovich Ridge | collected 2010 | reverse complement strand
GTTTCGGCAACTGCTGTAGGTGAGAGGAATGTATGGGGACTTAGGGAAGGCGGATTCCCGTTCGCGATTATCGACCCCAATCTCAATTCCGATCCAGCCGACGACTTTACCCCGTGGAATTTCGGACGTCCGTACATAATCGGCTACGGCGCACCTAATATCATGGTCCAGGACTGGGCGAACGGCTCCGATCCGAATCCCAGTAATCCCGGTGGCGGAGGAGGCAACAGTCAGGGATGGCGCGGCGCTCTTGACCTGAACCAGGACGGTACACTCGGCGGCGGCGGTGCGAACAGCCTGAGATATTGTCTGGAGTTCGGATGGCCGGGTGAGATGAGTATCGGCGACTGGCTCCCGATGGAAAAGGGTAACATGGCGGGACCGATCCGCGACGGTCGAGAGGGCAGGCTTGGTCCTGACCCGATTGACTGGGTGGATTTCGATCCGGTTACCGACGCGCATGCCACCAGAATAGTCATGGTGCCCATCGTTCATCTGATCCACGAAACCCGGCGGGATGCGTACACGATGCAGGACTACAACAACGGAGCCGACTGGGATAACCAGGAGGTTGCACTGGACGGTTTCGCGCCTTTCTTCCTTCTGGCCGAGGGAGAATACGAGGGATATATCAACGCTAACGGCAACACGCAGTCGTGGCTGGTCGGGTTATACGTTCCCGGTGTGACGACAAACGACTGGGGCGACGCCGGTGGCGGCGGTGGAAGCTCGGATTACGGTCTTCGCGTTCCTCCGAGACTGATAGATTAATGTGTCAGTCGCTTCCAGCGACTGATAATTCAAAAATATACCCGGACACCGACCTGTCTCAGACTGATGACAAAGTCCGGCTGGTGTATGAAATGCCAAAGTCGGGTGCCACGCTCAAACCGAACGACAGCAAAGCTGGAGTTCGGTTTGGGCGTGTTGTGTTCAGTGAATTCAGTATTTATGCGGGGTATAGTTAAAAGAAGACACGCCCAAAAACCAGGATGGTTTTTGAGCGTGGCACCCGGCTCCCGTTAAAATTATCATTTCGAGGATAGTAGATTTTGTCAGCAATCTGGAACAGGTCACAGCCTGTCCTTTTTTTATCCCTGTAAGACCAATCCGGTTAAATCCCGAGGGGGCCGAAATTTATATCGGGCCAGAAGATGAGCCTGTCTTCGACGCGCTTAGCGGTTTTCATTTGAGCTGGAGAGCAAAATCCTGCATCATACAGGTTAAAGCCATTCAGGAGACCGGATATGAAAAAGAAACGCAACAGGCTCCAGTTCAAAAAAGACGACCTTCCGGCGTTTATTCTCATGCACGTGATCTTTTTTCTCGTGCAACTGCTCTTCTTCTACATCTATTTCGTGCCGACAAAATTCACCGAATGGAACATCCCGGTAGTTTATTACCGCATACAGCAGATCGGAGCGCCGACCGTGCTGGTTTGTTCGCTGATCTGGATGAATCACACGTTTTTCCCGGGAGATGCAAAGTACCTGGTGATCTCGATGGTTGTGTATGCAGCGGAATGGTTCGGTGTGGACAGGCTGATCGTGCAGCAGTGAGAGAGTCGACTTTGTGGATTCAGCAGGTTAAGGTACAATCATCCGAGGAGGCATGGTTAATGAACAGTTTTTTTCGTCCTGTAATTGCATTGATTTTGATCGTTCCGGTATTTCTGATGGTCGGGTGTCCGTCTCCGGACAGGAGTGGAACCGGCGATGGAGAGCCGGAACCGGTCGACGGGCAGACCCGGCTGGGGCGTTATATATTCGAAGCGCCCGTTGCATTCAGTGAGACAGCGAGTATCGATCTGCCCAGGCTGGTCCGGACGAGGAACGGGACCGTACACCTGGTGTACCTGGTAACAGAGGGAATAAGCGGGAGAGTCTGGCAGTCCAGGCTGGAGAACGGAGCGTTTCGAACTCCCGGACTCCTGTCGAGCGTGGAAGGCACTAAGCAGGGCGGCGGTTTTCTGGCGGAGACATCGGCGAACGAGCTTGTCGGTTATTACATAAATGTCGGTTCTACCGGGGGGCAGCTCTATTACAAGTCGACGGCCAACAACGGGCGATCGTGGTCGATGGAGCGACGGTGGAACGATCGAGGTGAAGCGCGCTGGCCGTGTGTAATGGGAACAGACGGGGACGCGGTCGCGTACTTTTTCGTGCGCCACGGAGATGACTGGGAGCTTGTCGCGAATCGAAATTTCAGCGATGATGAGCCTTCGGTTGATTATGCGCAGGGAACGCCTTTTAACCTGCAGGGATTGACCGACGGCGAACGGGGAGTCTGGCTTGCGTATTACGTGCGACAGCAGCACTCGGACGGGGGGAGGATAGCTTTTCTGACCAGTGGTGACGGCGGGCGGAGTTTCGACAGGCGATATCTTTTCGACGATCGGGTCATTCCGAACATCTTCAATTTCTTCCATATGGAAAGGAGCAGGCCGGAGGAGGATGAGTTCATCCACCTGATATTCACCGAGGAATCACCGGAGCTGACGACCGTATATTATACCCGGAGCGACGATGGGGGTGAGAGTTTCAACACCCCTCTGGCAATGATTCAGAGTATAAATCCCCTGACAAGGGCACCATTGCTCCTGACAAATGGAAATTATATTGTAGTGATTACAGTCGATACCGAGGACGAAGGTCCGGCGTTGAGATACCGATTCTCGGAAAACGGCGGTGAATCATTTGACGAGCCGGTGGTTGCGACCCGGCAGGTCAGCTCGCCGGAGACACTTACGGGAATACTGGCGCAGGACGGAGAGTTAATGCTTGTATGGGACGATCTGGCGGGTTCGACTGAACAGGGGGAGCAGTTATACATTCTCAAGGGGATCCTCAGAGGCGGCTGAGGATACACAGGGCGGAGATCGACTGTCGCAGGTTCCGCTTTTATGGTGAAAAATTTTGAATTGTAAATTTGAAAAAAACGGAAGGAAGCAGGTGTGAAAGGACTTACTCACGAAACTGAAACGCTGCTCGAAGAATATTTCGGCAGGAAGCGTGCATTCCTGGTGGGACGAGGCGCCACCGGTCTGATGCTGCTGTACGAAGCGCTGGCAAGTCGGTCAGGCAGGATCATACTGCCTTCGATAGCGTGTCCGTCGCTTCTGGCAACCGTGCTGGCGGTCGGTAAGAAACCTGTGATAGTGGATGTGGATGAAAACCTCGGACTCGATCCGGCACAGGTTTCAAAGGTGGTTTCCAAAGGGGATGTGGTTGTCGCCGTTCACCTGTTCGGAATTCCGTGTGCCGTCAAGGAACTGGAAATGATCTCAACCAAAAAGGGAGCGTCGCTGATTGAGGATGTCGCACAATCGGTAGGCGGGCACGCCGACGGCAAACGTATGGGTACTTACGGCACGGCGAGTCTTCTGAGTTTTGCGAAAGGGAAGATTCTGCCGACCGACGGCGGAGGAGCGATTCTGACCGACGACGAGAAACTCATAACGAAACTGGAAACAGCGGTTGATAAATTGCCGGCAAGAGCTAAGGACTTTCCGAAACGATTCAAGGCTATGAGGGATCAACTGACCCCGGTACTCAATGCCGCCCGTCGTGATAATCCCGGTGCCGCCGCGGAATGGCGCCATATTTATAACGCATTCGGGAATGTATACCGCTATGCGATCGATCCATTAGAAATAGCGGAGATTCCTGAGGCGTTCGAGAAACTGAAAAAAAACGTTATCGAGCGAAGAAAAAAGGTCGAGTGGTACATTATTCGATTCAATAAAATAGGGGTAGAGACCCTGAAATATCCCGAGGACTGCTGCCCGTTCCGGTTCAGTTTCATAGTTCCGATTTTGAACGGTGATTCCGTTCAGGAGCTGACCGGAGAAATGAGAGCGATCGGTTTGAATGTCTCGAATCTCTATTTTCCCCTTCAAAGGCTTTCCCCACTCGAAGTTGAAACCCCTGGATGTCCCCGTGCGGAATTCGTGGGAACGAGGATAATCAACCTCTGGGTCGATGATACAATTGAAAAGTCCCACGTTCAGACTGCTGCGGAAGTGATATCGAAAGTCATCGGATGAAAATTTGGCAGGATCGATCGAAAAATCAGGCCCGGTAATTCTGCTGGAGTGCACGCTTCGCGACGGCAGCTACGCTATCGATTACCAGTTCTCTGTAACCGATACGGAGAAGATCGCTCGCGCCCAGGCGGAGGCGGGGTTCCGGTTTATCGAGGTGGGTCACGGGCTGGGATTGAACGCCGGAGACAAGGGATTCGGCGTGGCCAGGGAAACCGATGTTGGGTACATCAGGGCCGGGAAGAAGGGAGTGGAGGATTCAGGCGCCAGGATCGGGGTGTTTTTCATTCCCGGTATCGGCGAGGAGCGGCATATCGATGAAGCCATTGATGCAGGGCTTGATTTCGTGCGGGTGGGTACGAATGTCACCGAGTACGGAAACGCCGAAGCGGTGATAAAGTACGCAAAATCGAAGGAACTTCAGGTTTACTCCAACCTGATGAAATCCTATGCAGTCGATTCCGAAACGTTCGCGCAGACCTGCAGGAAAGTTGCAGACTGGGGAGTCGATGTTGCTGTGCTGGTCGATTCAGCCGGTGGCATGCTTCCCGAGGAGATCGACGAGTACGCCACGAGGGGTTTGGAAGCGTTGGATATTCCTCTCGGGTTCCACGGGCACAATAATTTCCAGCTTGCCATTGCGAATTGCATTACCGCCCGGAAAGCCGGGGTTCGGATTCTCGATGTCAGCCTGAGAGGAATGGGCAGGAGCGCGGGAAATGCTCAGACCGAGATACTTGTAACGCTTCTTGAGAAAATCGGTGAGCCTACAGGTATCGACCTTCTGAAAACGCTCGATATCGGCGTTCAGCTGATCGAGCCGCTTATGCCCGCACAGAAGGGCGTGGATGATGTCGCGGTAGCCACCGGAGCGGGGAAATTCCATTCGAGTTTTCTGCCGAGAGTCAGGAAAGTCGCCGACGAAACGGGGGTCGATCTCAGGGAACTGATCATGAGGGTCGGGGAAGCGGAGATGGTTACTCCCGACGAGGAACTGGTGATGGACCTTGCAATGGAAATGGCGAAACGTCCGAGACGGTTCAGGTTCCCGCATCCGGTCCGTTTCGATGATACCGGAGATGTGAAGAAGAAATGATCGATGTCGAATCAATGGACAGGCTTGCGAGGAATATCGAGCAGCATGCTTTCAGGAGGGGCTATGTCTCGGCGTTTACGCTTACATCGTATCCGGTAAAGACCGACATGGAATTGTCGCTGCACATAACCCGGGAATGCGACGGGCTTGTATACGGGAATGCGGAAGTCGGGTCGCCTGAAGCTTTCAGGGCCTGCATTGAAGCGCTGGACGGTCGGGTGGATTACATAGTTTACGATGTCGAACTTCCTTTTGAGGTGGTCGACAATGCCGGCAAATATGTATCGGGTCCGGAAAAATCAGCACTTCTTGCCTACCGGGATTCTGATGTCTGGATTGCCAGTGTCCGGTATACGCTGCTTTCACTTGTCCCGGATATTAGAAACAAAAAAGGCGTTGTGGTTCTTGAAAAAATTCCCGATGACGCGCTGGGGCTATGGCTTCTGGGTCAATTGAGCGGCATTTTCGGTTCGATCGTACCGGGGCTGGTTAACGAGCAAAACGAGATAATCCAGACGAAATTCGATCCTTTCGATGCTTTCGAGGGTGCCGACGTGATAATCGGCGGGGTAATATACAAGCCGGTTATTACGGTCGAGCAAATCGAGAGAACCGGGAAGAAACCCCTGCTGGTGGATGCCTGTATCGGGACTCTCACTCCCGAGGCATCGGAGTATGCCGTAAAAAACGGTCTGAAGATGATCAGGGTCGATAACCGTGCGGCCATGGCGGGTACGTTACTGAGCATAATTCAGTCACACGACCTGGTGACTAACGTGATGGGTGAAGGAGAAATAAACGGTGTTCCGGTGGTCGCCGGAGGTGTTGTCGGTGCTCCGGGAACCGTGATTGTCGATTCAATCCATGAGCCGGGCCAGGTGATTGGATTCGCCGACGGGACGGGAAAGGTTCGTTACGAGCCTGAAAACGATGAAGAGCGGGAAAGGCTGAAAAAAGTGAACGAGGCTATCGAAGGCGGGGAGGTCGATGGCTGACAGCGGGATCGTTTTCCGGGTGGACGGGTCGAGATCCCTTGGGCTTGGGCATATCGTCCGGTCTTTGAATCTGGCCGATGCAATATCTGCAGAATCGGAAGCGATAAACGAGGATGTTGCCATCCGGTTTGCAATTGCAGACGACCCGGGAGCACGTCATTTTATCGAGGGAAGCAGGTTCTCGGAATCGGTAACATGGCTTCCGATCGACGACACTGAATTTGAAGCATTCGGGAGCGTACTCGGGGAAATTTCACCGGGAATTGTAGTGACCGATATCAACCTGGTCGGACGGTTGGATGAATATCTCGATCTGCTCTACCCGGGTCCGGTACATGTCAGTCTTCACGAGCACAACTACCCGATACTCGGTGGTGATCTGGTTATAGCGCCGACGATTCGTCCGCTTGAGACGGGTCCGGGCGGAACTGTCGGGGTAACTCATTTCCAGGGACCTGATTTTATACTTCTGTCGCCGGAAATAACCGCACTTCGGGCAGGTTTGATACCGGGTAAATCCGAAGCGGAAACCGGTTTTATATCGATGGGAGGCGGTGATCCGGGAAGACTGACCCATGCAGTTCTGAATACGCTGAGAGCGTTCAATTATCCGCGGATTCGATGGCATGTGGTGCTCGGACCGTCGAGCGGTTACAGCCCGGTTAAGATGGCAGGTGCATATCCCGGAATGTTTGAGTTTATTGAAGGCGGGACTCTGGACAGGAGAGAATTTCTTGAGCTTATGGCAGGAAGTGAAGTAGTAATAACGAACGGCGGGACGACCCTGTATGAATCGCTGGCGCTGAAACGTCCGACAATGGCGATACCGCAGAATGATTTCGAGAAGGATGTAATAGACGAGTTATTAAAAATGGGTGCCTGCACCGGGGTGAAAAAAGTCAATCATCAGGCGATTCTAAAAACACTGGAAGGTTTTATGGAGTCCGACGGTCGGAGAGAAATGGCTGAGCGGGCCGGGGATACGATCGATGGGGAAGGAAGCAGTCGAGTAGCGAAACTTATTCTCGACCGGTTGAAATAACAGAATACCGGGAATGAAAAAAAAAGAGGCGACCTGTTGAGGTCGCCTCAGTAATTTTCTGAATTTCCCGGAAACTACAGGGTGCCGATGATTTTAACATCATCGATCAGCCAGCCACCGTCCTGGTCGGATGTGGCACTACCGCTTGCAGCGGCAAAGCCGATCTGAAGCGGGGCGCCGATGAAAACAGCCGGAATGCTGAGATAGGAAGTATACAGAGGTAGAGGGGTAGTGTTTTGAGCGAATACTTCCTGTGGGAACATGGCGTTGGTGTCGTCGGTAAGTAACCCGTCGTAACCCTGACCGGAAGTCATAGAGATCGGTGTCTGATCGACAGACTGAAGTGTTCCCGGCTCACCGATTTTTATATTAGCACCGACATTGAATGCGTCAAGGTAATATGAGTGCTGGATAACGAACTCTGCGCTTGAGATCCAGTCAGGCAGAACATACGGGATGCTCACGAGCATGCCTGTGCTAGAGGCATGGACGGTTCCGTTGTCCGACCAGAAGGCGCCGGTACCGGCGCATTTACCGGAAGGATCGGAAGTATTAAAAGGCTCCCATACGTTAGCTCCCTCTTCGTCCAGCGGCGTCCAGAAACTGTTGTCCTTCCAAAATTCGTCTTCAAGGTCGGCATCGAAGAAAATGCAGTCCAGGTAGACCTCGATTGGTGTTGCCTGAACCGGATCGTAAAAGCCGTCGGATACTTCGCAGGTAACGATCATCGGGGATCTCAGAGGCGTGAAGATCGGGTCTGTAAAGTCGACTGTAAGATTGCCGGCTCCGTCTCCCGGATTTTCATCGTAGCCAGTCAGTGGATCGAGGGCCATGATCGGGTAGAGCGACCAGCTATAGGTAACCGGAAGAGTGCTTTCCACCACAATGTTGAAAAGACCGGCCGAGTCTAACGAGCGGTCCGGGCAACGTGTGGTACCCGAAATGATATCGATTCCGCTGGTGACCACAGGAGGTTCCGGCGGTGCTTCATCGAGAACCGTGGCAAGAGTCATGTTGAAAGCCGCAAGAGGTTTTCCATCGGGGAAAGGCGCCACCGGTCCGGGACTGTAGTCAACGGGATCGGCGCTCTCAACGATCACCCATACTTCCACGGGAACGGTACTGGTGACGCTGTCGGCGGGAATGGTAGCAGTCCAGGTAGCGAAACCCTCACCGGGTGTCTGAATCAAAACCGGAGCGATGTCGACATGTGGTGTGTCGAGGACAACGCTTTCGACAATAATCTGTGCAATTTCGTCCTGGATGGTGTCGCCACCCTGCCAGTCGAAGATGTCGACGTTGAGGACGAGATCGCCGCCCTGTTTGTCGAAAGTGTAATACAAGGTGGATTCGCCGGTGTCGATTCTGATTGCGGAAGCTTCAGCAGCGTTCGCATTCAGGGGAAAGTCGCCCGGTCCGGGATCATCGCTTGTGGGTGTAAGCCAGCTTGCAATAACCGCATACTGGAACTTCAGGAAAGGCGCTCCGCCGAAGATCGGGAATTTGAGCTGGTATTCGCGGGTATTGGTTGTACCGGCACTGAACAGCGCGCGGGAGGCCTGGTTGGCAACAAGCCATCCGGCCGCATCGGCGGTAGGAGCCAGCCCGTCGGCATAGAGCTTGTACGGGTTCAGGGTCGCAAGCGGATTTGTGATTGTTCCCAGGTTACCGGGAACCCATCCGAAAGCACCGGAACCGGTGAACTCCTGTGCGTTGTACCATCGCGTCCAGCCGTCAGGATTCAGAAGGATCGGATTGAAGCCTTCCACTGCATAACTGAGAGTGTCGTCATATAACAGTGTGGAGGTTGAGTCCGTGAACAGCGCACAGTGAACGTCGAGCCCGGCAAGTTTCGGCTTGGTGGGCAGTGGATGAGTGAGATTGACGTCCAGTGTGAGTAATCCCTCGGTCATGAGCTGGGTTGCGTCGGTGATCTGGAGAGTCAGGGAAGTCGGGTTCATGTTCATGAACTTGTTGACGTTCAGCATGTACTCAACGGTACGTGCCGGCAGAACCAACGCGTCCAAAGTAACCGGATCGATCCGAATGTCGTACAATCCCCAGAGATTGTTATTACCACTGGAATTGTTTTTTTCCGGGTCAAGGTCCGGGGTGACGATCTGGCTGTTTCCCGAGCACGCCAGTGCACCGATCAGCAGACAGCAGGTCAGAACAAAAGTCAGGAACCGCATGAATAATTCCTCCTTGTATTCAACTATAGTTGACAGGCGACAGACTAAGCAGTCGCAACGATAGCAGTATAGCAAAATCAGGATGGAATTGGGATAGATTGAGTGAAATAGGATGAAGTAAAGTTTGGATAAGCTGGAGCACGGGGATCATTCAACAGTATGTTGCTTCAGACGAATGACTCGGCGTTTGCCTGCACGGAGAATTCCGTTTATCGGCGTGGGGAGGGTCGCGAGTTCGTCGCTGACCTTGATTTCATCAGCATCATCCGATTTCCAGTAGACTCCGCCACCCCGGATCAGCCGTCGGGATTCACCTTTGGATTTGCCCAGACCGGTTGCGACCATCAGATCGACAATCCTTGCTCCGCCTGATTCCGGGTCGATTAAATCGTCATTCACCGTGAAAGTATCGATCGTGTCCTCGGGCGGGAGTTCACGATCGCTGAAAACTTTTGTGAAATGCGCCTGGGCTGCTTCCGCGTCTTTTTCGGAGTGGAACCGTTTCACTATATCGAAAGCCAGCGCTTTCTTGGCGTCCATCGGATGTACTTTCCCGTTAATGATATCGGCTTCGAGTTTTTCACGATCGGCATGCGTCCATAGAGTGATAAGCTCGCGCCACTTTCCGATGAATTCATCCGACATCCGCATGACCCGACCGTACATATCGTGCGGCCGATCGGTGATGCCGACACAGTTGTCCAGGCTCTTGGACATTTTTCTCACACCGTCGGTGCCCTCCAGTAGCGGCATCAGCACTATGCATTGAGGTTCCTGATCGTAACGCTCCTGGATCACACGTCCGACCATCAGGTTGAACCGCTGATCGGTTCCGCCGAGTTCGATATCCGCCTCGATTGCAACCGAATCGTATGCCTGAGCGAGCGGGTAGAGGAACTCCATGATGCTTATGGGGGTGCCCTCACGATATCGGATTTCAAAATCGTCCCGCTCGAGCATCCGGTGCACCGTGAAGTTTCTTGTCAGAGTTAGTATATCCCTGAAGTTCATCGGCAGCAGCCACTCGGAGTTGTAGCGGACTTCGGCTTTTTCGTAGTCGATTATTTTCGATGCCTGGTCGAAATATGTCTGCGCGTGTGACTGTATTTCCTCCCAGCTCAGGGCGGGACGCTCGGAAGTTCGTCCGGACGGGTCCCCAATGAAGCCGGTGAAGTCGCCGACAATAAGGACTGCGGTGTGGCCGAGGTCCTGGAAGTCGCGAAGTTTCTGGAGGACGACGGAGTGGCCGATATGGAGGTCGGGTCGGGAGGGATCGAGTCCGATTTTGACGCGGAGAGGTTTTTTGGAGGAGATCGCTCTTTCGAGTTTTTTGATCAGCTCCTTTTCCGGGATGATTTCGACAGTGTTGCGTCGGATCAATTCGAGCTGTTTGTCGATCGATTGTTCCATTTGTATTTGCTCCACGGTAAGGCGCAGATATTCGGGAAGGATTATAGCAGATGCCGGGAGGGATGCCTTAGGGATGAGGAGGTACTGATCTTATCGGTCAAATTAAAAAGAGCCGACTGGAGAGCCCGTCTGCGCCAAAAACGGGCAGCATAAGCAGGATGATAACTGCTGTTCCACTTCGAATTGCTTGATTCATCACGCACTCTCCTTGCTTTTTGTTTAAAAATCTATCGTGAACTCAAAGACTGTGTATGCAAGGTCCAGAGGTGTTAAACCTTTGAAGTTAATTGCTACCCCAATGTAATCGCCATCCTGAAAATGATCTGCATCAAAATTTCCTGAACAGTACTGGTCGGGCCATTCATCGCCGCATGGGTCCCAATAGTAGCCGTTGCTTTTGTCATGATCGGTGTAAAATGCGAATCCGAGGGCAGTGTGTCCGCCCCACTGCTTTGAAAACATGTATGCTTCTGAAGGATCATACTCTTCTCCGCAGCAGTAGGGTTCGGTTATCGGTTCGCCGTTGTTGAGGTTGAAATAGAACTC
>SDBT01017496.1_pt1 | contig 11323 bp, 9 predicted proteins | sample 2277101 | NCBI WGS metagenome assembly SDBT01 (sample SAMN10404973, study PRJNA504765) | marine sediment metagenome | isolation source: marine sediment core GS10_PC15, 103 cmbsf | place: Arctic Ocean: Southern Knipovich Ridge | collected 2010 | reverse complement strand
GCACAACGCTGTAATAAATAAAGTGGCGAAATGGTATTGACTTGGAAAACCTGCTGCATTTTTTCTGCTGGCAACTCAAGTAATTTTTCACGACACAGCATTCCGGCATTATTAATCAGTATATCGACTTTACCTAAGTGTGAAATTGCCTTATCAGCAAAGGATGCCACTTCTTGCATTTCAGAAAAGTCGGCATGCAGTGCGAGTGCATCTCGTCCACAAGCTTTGATGGCATCAACAGTTTCTTCGGCACCTGCTTTATCGCTGCGATAACTGATAACAACGTCCGCGCCTTGCTCTGCAAAAGCGACAGCCACCCTTCTGCCCATACTACGGTTTGCACCGGTTACGATGACTTTTTTATCTTTAAATTTCATATTCAAGCTCTCCCAATTAGCAATAAAATTCTTTCATAGAATGCAGCATATCATGCCCCTGAACCTTGTAAAGTTGATTTATTGCAATATGTACCGTTTGTATTATACATACTAATCATATGGTACAAATCTAATGCTTGAACTCAATCTCTAAATGCTATTATAGTAATCAATATTCTTCGAATACTAGGAGCATTCTCAATGGCACAAACGCATGAAGGGGGCTGTTTATGCGGCTCTATTAGATATACGGTCAGTGGTGATCCATTCATAGCGGTCGCCTGTCACTGCAAACAATGTCAGCTGAGGACGGGCAGCGCCTTTGGTATGGGTGTATTTTTTGATAAGAGATGACCCAAATTGGTTTACAGTGGATAAGCACATGTGGGCGAGATCTGCACACCACTGGATGAAGTTCCCTACTGACGCAAAAATTTTTGACAAAGGCTCTAAAGAAAGCCAGAGAGCATGCCAACAATGAACAAAGCTATCCAACTGACATTGAGCCTACTAGTACTTGTGCCTCTACTGAGCTTGGCTGGGCAAGTAAAAACATCACCATTAAAAGTCATTTCTATGGAGAAACAAAGCATGCTAACGCCACAACGCGCATTAGAATTATTACAACAAGGTAATAAGCGCTTTATTTCTAATACGATGCAACAGCATAATTATGTAAAGCAAATGAAATTGACTGCACGATTCGGTCAATATCCTATCGCCATCATTTTAACCTGCATTGATTCGCGCAGTATCGCTAATATTTTATTTGATCAAGGCATTGGTGGTCTTTTTGTTGCGCGTGTTGCTGGCAATGTTGTTGATAAAAACATCCTAGGCAGCATGGAGTTTGCCACTGAAATTGCGGGCGCACCCCTAATCGTCATCATGGGACACACTAATTGCGGCGCCATCAAAGGTGCTTGTTCTGGTGGTGCACAGGGGAATTTAAAGTATTTATTAAGCGCCATTCAACCTTCTATAGCGAGAGTGAAAAAAGTTGAAGGCAAAATGTATCAATGTGATAATCCTGTGACGCAAGACGCTATAGCGAAACAAAATGTCTTAGATCAAATGCAATATGTTATAAAAAATAGCCCGGCAATTGACAAGCTCATTACTGACAAAAAGGTTGAATTGGTAGGTGCCATGCATGATTTATCGACAGGTAAAGTGACTTTTTTTAATCAAGCGGGTAAATCGATAAAATAATGGCTAAATCATCAAAACAACAAGCACTGGATTATCACGCTTATCCTCGTCCTGGTAAAACTGAAATTGCCTTAACCAAGCCTACGATAACACAAAATGATTTGTCGTTGGCTTATACCCCCGGCGTTGCAGTACCTGTTTTAGAAATCGCTAAAGATGCAAATACGGCCTATGATTACACTAACAAAGGTAACTTGGTTGCTGTCATTAGTAATGGAACAGCTGTATTGGGTCTTGGTAATGTTGGTGCGCTGGCCAGCAAACCAGTTATGGAAGGCAAAGCCGTCTTATTTAAGCGCTTTGCAGATATTGATGTATTTGATATTGAAGTCTCTGCCAACAGCGTACAAGCTTTCATAGAAACGGTGGTCAATATTGCCCCGACGTTTGGCGGAATAAACCTTGAAGATATTAAAGCACCCGAATGTTTTGAGATTGAACTAGCATTGCAAAGCCAGTTAGATATTCCGGTTTTTCATGATGACCAGCACGGCACTGCCATTGTTGTTGCCGCCGGACTATTAAATGCATTGGAAGTGCAAGGTAAAAATTTAAAAGAAGTTCAGATCACCTGTGTTGGCGCTGGCGCTGCTGGAATTGCATCTATGCGTTTATTAGTCGCCTTAGGCGTGGACCGCGAGCAAATCACTATGGTTGATAGTAAAGGTATTATTCATTGTGAACGTCAAGACTTAAATCCCTATAAATTTGCATTTGCACAAAAAACCACTAAAAGAACGTTAGCTGAAGCCATCAACCAAACCGATATTGTTATTGGTGTATCAGGCCCCAATATTTTAACGCCAGAAATGTTAACGTCCATGGCAGCTAATCCTATCGTATTTGCACTGTCTAACCCCGACCCTGAGATCCACCCTACCCTTGCCCATCAAACACGAAAAGATTTAGTGATGGCAACTGGACGTAGTGACCTTCCGAATCAAATTAATAATGTATTATGTTTCCCTTATATTTTCCGCGGTGCCTTAGATGTGAAAGCTTCATCCATTAACCAAAAAATGCATATTGCAGCTGTGCATGCTATACGTCAATTGGCCCATAAAACTGTACCCGATGAAGTAATACAAACATACCCTAATGAACAAAACATTACATTTGGTAGAGATTATCTAATTCCGAAACCGAACGACCCACGATTACGTGAGGTCGTGTCAAAAGCCGTTGCTGAGGCTTAAGAAGAAGGCTGTAATGGTTCAGCTTTTTGATTAGCTGCCATCAGTCTTGCAAGAGCTTGTTTTGCTTTAGCATTGCCTTGCTTTGCGGCCTGAGTGTAGAAACTGATTGCATTTTCTAAGTTTCTTGGTGTTCCCAAGCCATTTTCATTAAGCCTGCCTAATTGATACAATGCATAGACATTATTTTGATTTGCAGCTTTTTTTAACCAACCATGTGCTAAGCTAACATTTTCACTTCTACCATGTGCATTCAGATACAGATTAGCCAAAGCGTATTGTGCTGGTGCATAGCCGCTTATTGCCGCTTTATTATATAAATCAAAGGATTTTTGATAATCAACTGGAACACCTTTACCATACTCATACATTAATCCAAGATTATATTGACCGATTGAGTTATTCTTTTCTGCTGCTTGCGAATACCAAAATTGTGCTTTAGGATAATCTTGTAATAAATTCTCGTAAACATATCCTAATGCGATTGTAGCAGGCAGATAGCCTGATTTTGCTGATTTAGTATACCATTTAATAATTTTCTGCTGAGCATCTTTATTAACATAGCCAGATTGAAGATTATTCGCTAACAGGAACTGTGCAATTTTGTTATCTTGCTTAGCCGCCATCTGGTACATGGTTTTTGATATCTCTGGACTTTTATTGAAAAATATACCGTTCTCATACATATAGCCCAGCTTAAGTTCAGCATTTGCATACCCATATTCTGCTTGTTGTTTATAGATTTTAGCCGCTTTCTTCAGGTTGCTGTGGGTGTCTGCATGCAGAATATTATAATCGGCTAATAATATATTTGCCTTATTGTATTTCATCGAAGCTGCACGATCGAGCTCATGCTGAAAGCCTCCATCTTGCTGTTGATAAATAACTGCTAAATTATAATACGCTTCTGGAATATCTTGATTTGCAGCACGTCTCAATAAACGTTCAGCGTTATTTAAATTGCTAGAGCTACCTTGCATCGCATAGTGAGAACCAAGAAACAAATCGGCTGCTGGGTTATTTTGGTCACTCGCTTTCTTGTACCATTCAATGGCTTTAGCTGAGTTTTGATCAATTCCAAATCCACGATCATACATCATACCGAGCACTACTTGGCCATATGCATTACCTTGATTTGCTGCTTTTCTCGCGACGTCAAATGCCCATTGCTGCTTACTTCTATCATTTTCTGCATCAAGCATATAAAATGCAAGCGGTAGTTTTGCTGACTCATCATTTTGATTAACTGCATTTGAATAAAGCTTAAGAATTAAATTATTGTGATATCGTTTTGATCGCAAATCATCTCTATTTTCAAAGACACCACTCGCATACATATCTGCCAATCGTTTTTGTGCTTGCGGATGATTGTTACTCGCTGCAATATTGTACAGAGCTGTAGCATAGGATGGATCTTTGGATATATAATTTTCAGAATAGGCCTCGCCTTTACCAAATTCTTTAAGGCTCGCTAGTAAAAATTGTGCATTCGGATTGCCTTTGAATGCAGATCTTTCCAGCCAATTAAATGCGAATAACAGATGATTTGCCGCAGTTGTGTCTGTTAAATATAGGGTTCCAAGTTTAAATTCTGCATGTGTGTATCGCTGTTGAGCTGCCATATGGTACCAATAAAATGCCTTTTTAATATCTTTTGGAACGCCAAGCCCAAGCTCATACATCTGACCCAATTGAAACTGTGCGCGCGTATTACCCACACTAGCAAGCCTTGATAGCTCAGCAAATTTCTCTTCATAGTCACTAGTTACTGGCGAGTCATATTTTGGAATAAAAAGTTTTCTTTTCTCCTTACTGAAATTTAGTTTGCCTAAGACGGAAGAGATATCCATGGCTTTAACTTCATTTGGATGTGTTAACAAAAATTTATAGCTAAATACTGCATTAGGCTTAACTGCTGGCATTTGTGGGTTTTGATTATATTCACCTCGAACCATTGCCTTATTGTTAGCCCAATTTGACAAAATGCCATCTAATCTATACTGATTAGGCCAGGATTTCACTTGATTATCTTTACTAAACCAAGACAGAGTTAAGTCTTTCGCACTCAACTGAGTTTTTTGACTGTTTGCAGATGCTTTTGCAACCTCTTCAATCCAAAGTTGAGGCACAGTCTCGTTTTTCATTGCAATCAATTGCTTCTTGGCATCTAAATTACCATTTCGCGCTGAACGTTTAAGCCAACGGATAGCCGATTTCTTGTCTTTATATTTTTTTGATTTTAAATAGCGTTTGCCTAATAATAATTGTGCTTTTGAATAACCACGCTTAGCTGACTTCTTTAGCCAAATACGGCCCATTTTCTGATTTTGATATTTTTTACTTGCTAGAAAATATTTGGCCAACTCATATTGGGCGACAACATTACCATTTTTTGCTGCCCGAATAATGTGTTTTTTCGCTTTGCCAAAACTCTTTTTTGCGCCAAAACCATTAGCATAAGCAGCGGCACTGTAAATTTGTGCATCTGCATCCCCCTGCCCCGATGCCTTGTTAAACCATGATAATGCCTTCGCTGGATCATTTTTTATCGTTAACATATATTTGCCCATAAAAAGCTGGGCTGGCAGATAACCCCGACTACCTGATTTGCTGATGAGATCTATACCTTTTGTAATGTTATGTGGCTCACCATAGCCATACACAGACATCATTCCTAGATAGAACTCAGCTTTTTTACTGCCATTCTTTACCGCACTCTTTAATGGTTTAATTGCGGCCGTGTATTCACCATTTTGATAGAGTCGATATGCCTCATTTGCATAAGAGGTGTTGACGCTGATCATTACACCAATAACAAGTAACATTCTTACTAAATTTCTCATTATGCCACCTCTATTCCTTTACCATTTCAATAATATTCCCTGTCTTACAACTGACCTAATTGCAGCAGATCTAGAACTGCTTGGTACTGCCCAGTAATTCCCATAATTATTAATTGCAAATTTAACATTAGGATATTCGCATACCACCAAGGCAGTTTCGCAATCGATGATCTTGCCATAGTTATAATCGCTATCGTAATTGGTGCAAATAAACTTAGTATCGTGATCATTGATAGCAAAAACACCCCATTGAAATTGATGTATTTCATTATTTAAATTCATCACGTAACCGTCATCATCACTACGCATTTGATAGAATCGAACTGTCCGGGTACTTTTATTATAAATAAAGTAGAGCGAGTGTGTTTGACCTGCTGCATCAAGATTTAAATCCAGTGTGTAGTGTGAGTATGAATGCCCAACACTTGTACAGCCGTTTGGAAATAGTTTGGCCGCGTTTGCTCCTATAGCGATAATGAATGCTATACAAGCAATTAAGGATCTTAATATAACTCGTTGCTTTATCATTTAACTAGTTCCTTTTGTTAATAAGATCTTGCACTACAATCCTTGTTCCCTTAAAGCCATTGGACTCTCGAGACAATATAACGAACTCTTCATTTAGCCATTTGGCATCTTGGGTAAATAATCGCACACACCCATGACTGTCACGGTATCCGGGTACTTCATTAGAGCCATGCATCGCAAAGCCTTTATAAAAAAACATACAATAAGGCATTTTTGCACCGCCACGCCCTATGGGAAAAATATTAGAGTGACAGCGACTATCTTTTTTATTAAATATATTAAAAATTCCTGTATGTGTATTACAACTACGACGAATATCAGGACAATAATCTTTACCTGAGGAGATAGCACCCCATTTAATTAATTGACCACTGCGATTATAGGCACCCCAGGCCAATTTATCTTGATCTACAATAATGCTATTTTGATCGGAACCGTGAATTTGTAAAGGAAATGGAGAGACATCAAGTAAAGTAATTTTATCAAGGTTTTTAGGTACTGCAATTGTTTTGCTACGCCATAAACCCATATTCGTTCGATTAACGCGCTGTACAATATCTCGCTGGTCTTCATCTGGAAATAAAGATCGCCATGATTGGCCTTTCTTTATTTGGATACAATCGAATTGATCACTTGAACATAATTTAGTGCCATAATACTCGCCCATGACCCTGGCTGCGGATACAGTCATACTCTGCATTGCAAACACAACAGCGATCCCAATTAATACCAATAACTGCTTCATATACGCATCCTCTTTCAAACAGGCCTACAACAAGTATAGACCATATGAAAAAATTTGCGTGATTTTGGCTAATGTGTTACTGATGTTAGTTCTTAGGCGAACAGTACTTGTTGGGTTTGGTAGGATTAAGCATTAGCAAATGCAGCGTGATATTTTATTGTACCTGTCAGCTTAGATACCACACCCTTTTTTAATTCTTGAAGCATAAATACGTCTGCTGGCACATCATATTCGCATAAGATGCCAAAAGGTTGAGTCGGCACAAAACCAAAACGTGGATAATAATTTGGATGACCGAGCACAACCACAAGATCACAATTAGCTTCTTTGCACAATGCTAGGCCTTGCTCTATCAGCTGAGCACCGATGCCTTTATTCTGATAGGCAGGCAGCACCGCCATAGGTCCAAGCCCGAGAATATTGATCTTTTCAGGTTGCCTTTCAATGCACACGGGGCTGAAGGCAATATGACCGATAATCTGCTTGTTTTCTTCTGCGACCAGTGACACTGACAAGGCATCGGACTTGCGCAAATTATCAACAATTTGAGCTTCGTCTGCTTGGCCAAAAGCAATCGCATTCAAATGGTGAATACGACTTGTATCTGCTGGTGTTTCTTTTCTTACGATAGACATGCATACATTTTGCCCAGCATTGTCGGCAATTGCAAGTTTGCAACGGTAATTAATTATCGTTTGGATGAGCATGTCCCAAAACAAGTGCTTAAGGTTAAATAAAGCTATATAATGTCCTGGCATTTATTTTGCCAAAGGAAACTCGCATGGGTTGGATTTATTTATTATTTGCCGGGTGCTTTGAAATTGGATTTACAACTTGCTTGAAAATGTCCGACGGGTTTACTAAGCTTGTTCCATCAATTTTATTCATCATGTTTGCCGCAATTAGTTTTGGCTTATTAACACGCGCGATGGCAACTATTTCACTGGGTACTGCATATGCCGTATGGACTGGCATTGGTGCATTTGGCACGGTATTAGTCGGCATTTTCATGTTTAACGAAGCAACGTCATTCCCCCGAATCTTCTTTTTGCTCTTATTAATAGCGTCTATTATAGGTTTAAAAGTTGTATCAACTGGACACTAGTCAACTATAAGGTAACCAACATGACAACCAAAACTCGCACAGCAACTGACAGCATGGGTGAAATTGAAGTCCCCGCAGAAAAATATTGGGGTGCCCAGACTCAGCGCTCTCTACATCATTTTAATATCGGTTTTGATGTGATGCCGCGCGAGATGATTCGTGCATTTGGCATGTTGAAAAAAGCAGCTGCATTAACTAACCACGAGCTAGGAACATTACCTGATGACGTGACTAAGCTAATCAGTAATGCAGCTGATGAAGTTATCGAAGGCAAACTAGATGCACACTTTCCACTGCATATATGGCAAACCGGCAGTGGCACACAAACTAACATGAATTCTAACGAGGTGATCTCTAATCGTGCAATTGAAATGGCAGGCGGTGAACTCGGTAGCAAAACCCCCGTCCACCCTAATGACCATGTGAATATGTCTCAATCATCTAACGACACGTTCCCTACCGCGATGCATATTGCTGCTGCTGAGCGCATGGTACATCATTTGCTACCAGCATTAGAGCATTTGCGAGACTCCTTGGCTAAAAAATCAGAGGCGTTCAAGAATATCGTTAAAATCGGCCGAACACATCTGCAAGATGCGGTACCCTTAACCTTGGGCCAAGAATTTTCTGGCTATGTTGCTCAGCTGGATGCTGATATTACCTACATTAACAATGCCCTTACCGCCGTTTATGAACTGGCGTTAGGCGGTACCGCTGTAGGCACTGGCTTAAATTCACCCCCTGATTTTGCACAAAAATCAGCCGCTCAAATCGCCAAATTGACAGGCTTACCCTTTGTGACGGCACCAAATAAATTTGCCGCCCTAGCTGCAAATGATGCTTTAGTCGTCGCTAGTAGCGCACTGCGCACACTCGCCTGCTCCTTGATGAAAATAGCCAACGATGTCCGCTGGTTAGGATCCGGCCCTCGCTGTGGCATAGGCGAACTTATTTTGCCTGCCAACGAGCCTGGATCATCTATCATGCCGGGTAAAGTCAATCCCACACAATGCGAAGCGATGACCATGGTTTGTGTGCAAGTAATGGGTAACGACACCGCCATTGGTATTGCCGGCTCACAAGGAAATTTTGAATTAAATGTATTTAAACCCGTGATCATCCATAATTTATTACATTCAATTCGCTTATTAGCGGACAGCATGTATTCGTTCAGAGAGTTTTGTGTTGAAGGCATCGAGCCTAATCACGAAAAACTCGATAGTAATTTACATAATTCATTAATGTTGGTTACTGCATTAAACCCAGTAATTGGCTATGATAAAGCCTCTGAAATTGCAAAAACTGCCTATAAAGATAATTCAACGTTAAAACAAGCTGCCGTTAAATTAGGTTATTTGACGGAACAAGAATTTGATAAAGCGGTTAAACCTGAAAATATGGTTTAAACGAATCGGCCAGTTGGGCTGAGAAATGGAATATGGCTCTGGCTTCCTGCCTTCGCAGGAATGACGTGGTCATAAAAGGAGATTGAACATGGGATTAAACGTTGCACAAAAGTTAATTAAGGCTCACCTGGTTGAAGGTGACATGATACCGGGCGAGGAAATCGCTTTAAAAATAGATCAAACACTCACCCAAGATGCCACTGGCACACTCGTGATGTTAGAGCTTGAAGCCATGGGATTAAAGCGTGCTAAAACCGAGCTCTCTGCACAATATGTTGATCACAACTTAATTCAAGAAGATTACAAAAACCCCGACGACCATTTATTTTTGCAATCAGCTTGTGAAAAATTCGGCATTTGGTTTAGCCGCCCTGGTAATGGCGTGAGCCACCCAGTGCATATGCAGTCTTTCGGCAAACCGGGTAAAACCCTGCTGGGTTCTGACAGCCATACACCGGCAGCAGGCTCTTTAGGCATGTTTGCCATGGGCGCTGGGGGATTGGAAGTTGCAATGGCGATTGCCGGTCATCCCTATCATGTCAATATGCCTAAAATTTTTGGTGTAAAACTCACCGGCAAATTTTCTGACTGGGTCAGCGCAAAAGATGTGATATTAGAAATGCTACGTCGCCACTCGGTTAAAGGTGGCGTTGGTTATGTTATCGAATATTACGGACCTGGCCTTGCCAATTTAAATGCGATGGATCGTCATGTTATTGCAAATATGGGTGCAGAATTAGGCGCAACAACCACCGTGTTTCCTGCTGATGAGGAAGTAAAAAACTATCTGCGCAGTCAAGGTCGTGAAGCTGACTGGGTGGAAATCGTCGCGGATAGCGATGCAACATATGATCGTCACGATGAAATTGATTTATCTAAACTGGAACCGTTAATTGCAAAACCGACTAGCCCTGGCAATGTAGTGCCTGTCCGTGAAGTTGCAGGTGAACCCATTTATCAAGCGTATATTGGCTCTTCAGCTAATCCCGGCTACCGTGATTTTGCAATCAGCGCAGAAATTGTTAAAGGCCAAAAAATACATTCTGGCGTATCTTATGACGTTAACCCCACTTCAAGAAATAGCCTAGAAGAGTTGGTCGACAATGGATTGCTGGCAAATTTAATTCATGCGGGCGCCAGAATTCACCAAGCCGGTTGCAATGGTTGTATCGGCATGGGTCAAGCACCCGCCACAGGACGCATTAGCTTACGTACAACACCACGCAATTTCCCAGGTCGCTCTGGCACCAAAGAAGACAGTGTTTTCTTATGCAGTCCTGAGACTGCAACCGCATCGGCGCTTACCGGTAAAATTACCGACCCACGCACGTTAGATATGCCCTACCCCAAAGTCAGCATGCCGGTAACACGCATTACTAATCAAGATATGTTAGCCGCACCACTACCACTTGAACAAGCACAAAAAGTTAAAATTATTAAAGGCCCAAATATTGTCTCTATTCCCGAATTAAAATCACTACCCGACTCTTATGATATCCCTGTGTTATTAAAAGTCGGCGACAATATTACCACCGATGAAATTATGCGTGCCGGTGCACAAATTCTGCCATTTCGCAGTAATATTCCAAAAATCAGTGAATTTGTATATGACATTGTTGACCCAACATATGCCACTCGCGCAAAAAAAACCGGTAATCATGTCATTATTGGTGGCGATAATTACGGTCAAGGCTCTAGCCGTGAACATGCCGCATTAGCACCGCGTTATTTAGGTTTAAGTATTGTCATCGTAAAAAGCTATGCAAGAATACACTGGCAAAACCTAGTTAACTTTGGCATTTTACCGCTCACGTTTGTTGATCCCAAAGACTATGATCAAATCGAGGCGGATGATAAAGTTGAAATTAAAGATATTCATCAGTCAATTAAAAAAGGCAATGAGTTAACTGCCAC
>SDBT01017495.1_pt1 | contig 11323 bp, 11 predicted proteins | sample 2277101 | NCBI WGS metagenome assembly SDBT01 (sample SAMN10404973, study PRJNA504765) | marine sediment metagenome | isolation source: marine sediment core GS10_PC15, 103 cmbsf | place: Arctic Ocean: Southern Knipovich Ridge | collected 2010 | reverse complement strand
CGTTGAAATATATTTCTGCCCGTTGCGGTTCCTGCAGTGCCTCCTATCGTGAGCTGTTCATAGAGAGTTTGTAGGTACTCTTCTACCGGTATCTGGGTGCCTCCTGCGCAGATCACTTGTGTGTTGCCAGCAGCAGCAACGATTTCTTTTAATTGTTCTACCGATGATTTCGTATCGGTTGGCGATGGTGCTTTGATTTTTACAAAATCAGCCCCGAGTGCATTTGCGGCTCCAGTAGCCCCTGCAAGAAGATGCGCGTCTGTTTCATCTTTTATTGCTTTGCCACGAGGGTACATCCAAAGAATAGCAATGAGCCCCTGTTGATGTGCTTCGAAAATAGCTTTTGATGCAAAGCTGAGCATTTCATCTTCAAATTCACTTCCTAGATAAATAGTGATCCCGATACCGTTGATAAACAGGTGCGAATCTTTTTTTAACATAACAACATCGGCAACATCCCATAGTTTTGCGCTTACCGGATCCTTCTGTGAAGAAGAGATCAGGTTGGTTTTGCTGTTGAGCTTGGCAATATACTGTATTGTTGGGTACTGTTTGCCATACCGCGCAATCAGTTCTAGCTGCGTGGCCATTGCGCCGATATCTCCTTGTGAAGCGATCTTAAAAAGATGTTCTGGATGAATCGCATCTTGGTGAATAGCCTCGTCTTCAGGATCAAACGCATCATGAAGATGTTCTATCTTTTGATCACATGAAAAGAGAAAGAGGCGATTATGGTTCTTGGTAATTGCATGATAGTTATCAATGAAATCCTGTTCTGCATTTTGGGGGACATCGGCAGGGATAATAATTCCGTTCATGGGTATTCCTTATATCACTCTCTCGTGGATGATCATTTTTTCCGCAATCCTTTTCTGCAATGGCACTGCCACGGTATCGGCGTGAGCATTGGGAGTTTGTGTTTCTTTAATGTAACTTACAATAACACGCTTATAGGGTCCTTTTTCAATAATAGAAGCACAGGTGAATATATTTTTGTTCTGATTATACGTGCCATTCTCAAGGAGATTAGCAGTGCCGGTTTTGCTCATGATATCGTATCCCTTGAGCTGAAAGCGCCAGCCGGTTCCATACTTGGTGGTTTTTCGGAGAATATCTTTGATCGTGGTGATGGTTTTAGGTTGATATAATGGTTTCCGTATCTCTTGTGGCTTTCCGTCGATAATAATTTTAGGAATAATAGGATGCCCCTCATTGGCAATCATAGAGAATGCACAAGCGAGTTGCAGTAATGTGGAGGATATTTCATATCCATAAGAAAGGGAGATGATTGATTGTTTTGACCAATTGCTTGGATGATTTATGAGTCCAGCTTGTTCTCCTGGTAATGAGATGCCGGTTTTGCTGCCAAATCCGATACGCGTATAATGATCATACAGTTTTTCATTGAGCCGTTTTGCCACCTGAGCGATACCAATATTATTGGAGAACGCAATCACATCAGCAAAAGGAATGCGTCCGTGCGCTTTGAGTGTGTTGATGGTTCTGCCATCGATTGTGCAAGTTTTACTGTTTTTACAATCGATGATTTCTTGCGGTGTTACCACCTGCTCTTCAAGGGCTGCAAGCGCGGCAAATACCTTCATTACCGATCCACGTTCGTAGCTTTCCGTGATGCCGCGCGGTTTGAGGTTGGCAATATCGAATGAGCCGGCACTGGGATCATCATAGGGGCGAGACACAAGGCTGAGAATTTCTCCGGTGACCGGATCCATAATAATGGCGGCGCCTTCCTGTGCATCATACTGTTTCATGGTGGCAGCAAGCTCTTCATCCACCAAAAACTGCAAATTGTTATCAATGGTCAGCTGTGTTGGTTTGCTTTGTGTCCCTGCGTGCTTGAGCTCTTTTTTAAAATAAAAACAGCCAGAACGAGCATCTTTTTCTAAGTAGCAGGTGGAGGCCTTTCCGGTAAGATCTTGATTGCATTGTAGTTCAATGCCGGCAAGTCCCTTATTATCAACATCCGTAAATCCGACTACGGGTGCTGCGCAGGGCAACGGATAGAACCGGCTTGATTCCGAAAGGAGGTGAATATCTTCGCACGCTGCATCTTTGATGAGCTGTATCTCATCTTGCGAGAGACGCCGTTTTACGTACATAAACGATCGATTCTGTTTGGTGAGAAACTGCTGATAGGCTTTTGGAAAATGTTCTTGTAAAAACTGGGTGAGCGCTTCCTTGTGCCCGAGTTTATTCGGGACAATGAAGGCAGAAACGCACTCTTTATTCACCGCGAGTGGCTGAGCAGTTCCATTACGATCGTAAATCGGAGCGCGTACGGGGAGCTGTGTGATGGTCAATTGATATTGATGCGTGCCGAGGCTGCTAAAAAAGGTTCGATTCCATATTTGGATAAGAAAGAGATTAAACAGAATAATCAGGTAGAGCGTGCAAAAGGAGAAGAAGATGAGGGCTGAGTTGAATCGAATGGTAGTACGCATCATCATTATGGGCTCACTTTTTTCAGTTGTGTGAGGCGTATCGGCTTCATGTGAAGCTCATCTTGTGCGTACTGCTTTATTTCTTGTTTATTTTGCGCCAGGTACATGGCATGTTCAATCCCCTGTTTTTTTTGCTCTATCTTGGCCAGTGTTCGTTCATGCTTTTGTTTGCGGAACGATTCCTTTATAAAAAGCATCTGCTTGCGAATCTGCAGAAAAAGAAATCCAATATTGGTGATAATGAATAAGGAGAGAAAGAGATTTTTTTTCACGCCAAGGCTCCCTTTTTATGTAGTAGTACCATAGGAGATGGGAAGATGACTAGATTAGACGAGAAATAGAGAATAGAGGACATGAAAAAGCCCCGGCTCAAATACCGGGGCCCACCGTGAATTTAGTTTCCTAAATTAAAGACGACCTTAATCGATGCAATTCTTTCAAATAGATCTATAATAAAGAACTGGAGCAACTCTTTTTCTTGATTGCTGAATTCCATTCGTTTTTTCAAAATCTTATGCCAAATGCGTGCGCACTGAACGGTGCAGCCAGCGGCGAGCGCTGTTGCGCCTGTCGTTAGGATGGCACTGCTTTTACTATAACTATAGGGAGTGATTCCTGCTGCGCACATTATGGTTATATTGATTCCTACAGCGGTTAATAGAGCAAAAAAGGGCTGTGCTCCCTTCAGAGCTCTTTTGGATCGCTCATCATTTTTTAATCGCTGAAAGAATTTTTCCAGTGGCAGCTTATATTCTTTTATAAATTTCAATGGCTCTGCTTGGAGGTTTGTTATGGGACCAACCAATAAGCCAACGAAAGAGAGTGCTATAATGAGTTTTTTCATGGAATATTTTTCCTAAGATCAGCGGTTAATAGATGTTTATCAGATAATTAGTGTAGCAAAATGGGCCAAAAGAGCAACTGGGTGCAGGATTTGGCCTACCAGTCGTAGGACATGCCGAAATGGACTTCGCTTTCACGCTCCCCCGTGCGGGTATCCAGCTTGAAGCCCCAATCCACGCGAACTGGCATTGGGCGCAGCATTCGGATCCCTACCCCCACGGCATGACGGTAGTTGAAGCTATTATCGGCGATCAGGCCAGGAGCGGCATCGCAGACGTATGGATTATCCCAGCCGGCACCTCCATCATAGAAGGCCACTGCTTTCATGCTCATATCCTGTGTGATGGGAAAGCAGAGCTCCGCATTGATGAAGAACGCTTTTTTGGCTCCGATGGTATCCCCAATATAGGAGGAGGTTGGCAAGAATTTTGGACCTATTTGCCCGTATGAGAAACCACGAACGGTATTATCGCCCCCAATGTGAAACAGCTCGCCAAAGGGTATGGAGCGGCCGCTGAGTGGTGTGGCAAGTCCGAAAAAGAGATGGAGTTTGAATACGAGATCCTGTTCACCAATCAGAGGGGTGTACCAGAGATAATCAAGGAACAGTTTTGCAAACCCAATCTTACGGGTATCGGTATCGGTGATCATGCCGCTGCTTTCTCTATCAAATGATGGAATGGCAATTTTTGAGGCAATTTTCCATTTATGGCCACGGCTTGTGTGTACGGGATGATTACGATGATCTTGCTCGAGTGCACCCGAAACGTTCACATACTCTCCGGGAGTAAATTCTTTATTTAAAATATTTGCATAATCTTGTGCCGCGCGTTCGAGGGTCACTCCCTTGGGCAGATCATGACGCGATAGTGAAATTTGAGGTGCCCTAAAATAGCTCACGCTATCAACGCCAACGGTGAAGACCGCTTGTGCATTGCTAAAAATTTTCCAGTGAGGGCTGGTGATAATACCGCCGCTTATGCCGCCACCAGTTACTTTTGAGTTGATAGCACTCATCACGTATCGTAACTGATCGAAGGAAGGGCGCTTGTGATAGATATCCATTGCAGCCGAAATTGGTCTATCAAAAAGCCACGGTTGTGCTAGATGGAACACCACGGTTTGTTGATCTTTCGACCAACTTGCTTCCAAGTTTATATTGGTACCCGAGCCAAAGAGATTGGTGTCGGCAATAGTTCCTTTTACGTTAAAACCTTCTGTAGGAGAGTTGAAATCGGCGCCCACCCCGCCAAATCCTGCCTGTATGTTTGCATGGCCAGTTTTTGCCTCTTTCACAAACAGATCAAGATCGGCTTCTTGCTCATTGCGTCGTTTAATTTTCCAGTTTACGCCATCTTGCTGTTCAAAATAACCAAGACTAGAAATGCCCGATTTAGACCTATCCATTTGTCCTTGCGTGAGGATGCCCCCCTCTTGTAGCGAGATCCGCCGACGAATAACTTTATCGCGTGTTTTACGGTTTCCTTTGATGGTGATTTTATTTAGCTTAATCTGTTTGCCAATATCGGAAATAAAGGAGATTGATACTGTTTTCTTATCTTCATCTACTTGCACGGAAGGTTCTATGGAAGCAAAGATGTATCCTAAATTACCCCAGAGGAACTCCATCATTTTGATCGTATTGGTTATCATTTCTCGTGAGTAATATTGGCCGGGACGGATAGGGATGTTGGCAATCAAAAACTGTTCTGAAACAATATCATTGCCGGGTGCCTTTACCTCGTTAATGACATATCGATCTCCCTCTTCTAGCACAAAAACGAGCGTGAGAATATTGCTGTTATCTTCTGGCTCGATTCGCACATCAATTATTTTTGCGTGCAGATACCCTGCGTTCTGGTAATGTTGTTCTACCATATGCTTATCAGCTTCAAGTCTATCGGGATGAAAGGTTCCTGTTTTATCCATGAAGCTCATGATCCATTCTTCGCGAGTATAGATCACGTTGCGCAGTTCTTTATCGCTCACCTGTTCATTGCCTTCAAAGCGGATACGCCTGATACGTGATTTGTCACCTTCTTTGATATCAAAAATGGCCGAGGCCTTTCCACCATCATCCAGTACCAGATCGGTGTCGATGATAACGTTTTGATATCCTTTTTCGTAATATAGCTTCTTAATCTGTTCCGCAAAAACCTTGAGCTCTTCTGGATCAACAGCTGGTACATCGATGATAACTTTTTTGCGAATCTCAGCAGCCTTGAGATTTTTATTTCCTTTAAATTCCACATCTTTCAGGGGTGTTTTTTCTTCAACGATTACATAGAGATCAATCATATCATCGCCAACAGCATCCCCCTTGAGGGTGATATTTCTAAATCGCTTGAGGCCATCATACAGGTTGCGAATAAGCTGTGTTGATTTTTGTGGATTAAAAATCTCGCCTACCTGATACGGAATATAGTTGAGCATTGCATCGCGTGGTGTGAACTCATTGCCTATAATGATGATTTCGTTTATTCGTCGGGGGATTGGTTGGGCCTGTTCCGTTGCCTCTACATCCGGTTGCGGTTCAGGTTCCTCTGCATGGAGTATGCTTGCCCAGATCGGCAAACAGCACAACACAACGAGAATCCATTTTTTCTTTATTGACGATGTCATCATCTACAAGCTCCTGCCCTTACCGATGCTGAAACTGTTAGCATTAGGTTAATTAATGTGTACGCGATGATTGCAATATAGCTATTTTTTTTAAGATTGACTAGAGCAATTATGCTTTTTTGGTTAAGCTAAATCATGCGTAATTGAGATTAAGTTTGGTTCCTACAGATAGGGTTTTATGTTTACAATAACCAACACCATAACCGGAAAAAAAGAACAGTTTGTCCCAATAAAGCCGGGAGTTGTTACCTTATACGCGTGTGGTATCACTCCGTATGATGCGGCGCATATTGGTCATGGACGTTCCTATGTTTCATTTGATTTGTTGTATCGCTGGTTAACCTTTTTGGGATACGAGGTGAACTATTGTCGTAATATTACCGACATTGACGACAAGTTACTAAAAAAAGCGCAAGAGGAGCTGGGAGATCAGCAGCGCTACAAAGAAGTTGCCGACAAATTTATAGAGCAGTATCACAACGAAATGGAAGCATTAAACTGCACCCCGCCACATCAAGAACCGCGCGTTACCGATAACATGCCGATCATTATTGATTTTATTCAGGATCTGATTGATAGCGGACATGCATATGTTGCGAATGGCGATGTGTATTTTGCGATTAATACCTTTCCTGAATATGGCAAACTTTCTAAACAAAAACTGGATGAACTACGTGCAGGAGCGCGTGTGCAAACAGATGAGCGCAAAAAAGATCCGCTTGATTTTGCCTTATGGAAATCTGAACCAGAGGGAATGTTTTGGAAAAGCCCATGGGGATATGGAAGACCTGGCTGGCATATAGAATGTTCTGCCTTGGCATCACACTATCTTGGTGATCAGATTGATATTCATGGTGGTGGGCGTGATTTGGTGTTTCCCCATCATGAAAATGAGATTGCGCAATCAGAATCACGATCGAAAAAACCGTTTGCAAACTATTGGGTGCATGGCGGGCTGATTAGCATCAACAAAGAAAAGATGTCCAAATCATTGGGGAACACGTTATTGCTTGAAGACTTATGCAAGCAGTATGATCCGATGGTGTTGCGCTTTTACTACCTTCTGCATCATTATCGTTCGCCATTAGAGTTTTCATTTCAGGAGCTTGATGCTGCAGCGAAAAACTATAAACGACTGTGCAAGCTCTTGGCTGATGTGCCGATTGGTGATTATTCGATTGATGAGCTCACTGCATTGCCATTGATTGATCGTATGATCAGTTTTCTTCGAGACGATTTGAATACCCCCGGTATGTTCGGTGCGCTGTTTGAATCGCTGGATGAGCTTGAAAAGGATCCCAAACAGCTGAGTGCGGTCAAGCAGCTTCTTTATACAGTGTTTGGCCTATCCTTAGTTCCTATTAAAGAGAAGAAAGCTGAGATTACCCCAGAGATACAAAAACTTATTGATGAGCGGGAACAGGCGCGTGTGCAAAAAGATTGGGCTCGCGCAGATGCGATCCGTGATCAGCTGCAGGAACTTGGCATCGAGGTACAGGATAAGAAGACAGGGTAGGGTTGCCCAAAGGGCTTAAATCTGCTAGATTAAAGGATATTAAGAGGCTTTATCAATTAATCTATAGGGGTTATCGTGTACAAAAAATTACTTATATTACTCTTTGTGTGTTCATCTGCTTTTGCTATGGATGCTGGTAAAAAACTGGTCAAAGGCAGGCAAAAGGCAGATTTGCTGTCTTCGTTACCTCTGTTGATGATGAATGTGAGTGGCCATCAAGCGCATAAGGCGACGGTTGAAATGGAACTAGGAGCGGAGCAGCTTTTAGCTCAGGAACGTACCGTCTTTGGATTCGATTGTTCTCTCTGTAAATCGCACTTGAGTGCTGAGAGTCAGGTGATTCTTGCTAATGAAGCACGTAGGCATCTTTTTATTCGGCATAGAATCGTGGCAACAGGGCTTGAATTACAAGGTTGGCTTGAGGGGGAGAAATTACCCAAAGAAGACACTATTTTTGTTTAATAGGGTACTTTTCTGGCTGTTTCATGCAATATTTGTAGGCATTTGAATCACGTGGTATATCGGCATATGCTACGAAAATTCGTTTGTCAAAACCGCCACGTTCATCAAGTTTTTTTTGACGCGCAGCTTGAACGGTTTCTTCCTTGAGCTTGCATACCTTCATCAAAGCATCGATGATCTCTTTCAGATCCGCAAGTTCCTCAATCAGTTCATCTCCTGAAGCAGCCACTACTTCGTCTGATTCTTCAACGAGCTTCTTTTTGAGTTCCAAGATGAACTCGGTATGTTCTAATATTCGTGAGTTCATCACAATGCGTGGATCTTGCATTGCATTAGATTGCCTATCTCGTACGAGTTTGTTAAAAATGAAGCGAACTTTTTCTGAGCTCATTAGGTAACCCTTGCTTATTTATTTCGGCACGAGCCCAATAATTCTCATGGGCGCTTCCACCGCATCATGAATTTTCAGGGGCAATGCAATCACATACGCGCCGGTTGGGGGAAGTTTTTCAATATTCGCAATATTCTCAATGATGTACTTTCCTGCTCCTAAAATGATTTTGTGTACCGGGAAGGTGGTATCAGCTCCGTCGGGTGATAGCGTATCGATCGCGATACCCACAATATCTCGTTGCAAAAGGAGTTTTGCTGCCTCAAGCGAAAATCCGGGAAAATGCATCACATTGTGTGGATCCAGATTGCGATACTTCTTTGGTTCGATCCAATGTCGATGCCATCCAGTGTTCCCAATCACCAAACATCCGGCGGGAATCTGCCCATGTTGTTTTTCAAACGCGGCAATATCATCAGTAGAGATGCGATAATCTTCCGAGGCTTTCGATGATACATCAATAACACAGGCAGGTACGATCAGCTTATCGAGCTGAATATCATCAATCATCGGTGCGTGTTGATCAAAATGAGCCGGTGCATCAAGATGGGTTCCGGTATTCGATCCAATATTAAACTGTTGCGTGCGATGTCCTTGATGGTAGTCACGGATGATATTGGTGGAAAAGCTATCAGTTCCCTGCCAGGCAGGGATTGAGGTGGTGATTGTGTGCGTGAGATCGACGAACGTAAATTGTTTGTGCATGAACTACTCCACTACTTAAGAGCGGCCTCTATTTTTTCTTTCAACGTTTCTTTGCTCATGTAGCCCGTTTCTTTTCCTTTGACTTCACCATTTTTGATGAAGAGAAAAGTGGGCACTGATATTACGCCATATTTGATAGAGATATCGCGTGCTTCATCAACATTGAGCTTGGCGAACTTATACGTGTCGCCCAGTTCTTTCTCGAGCTCTTCCACAATAGGCATCATTTGTTGGCATGGGCCACACCAGCTTGCATATATATCAAGTACGACTGGTTTGCTTTCGTTTTGGATTTCTTTTTCAAAGTTTTCTTCGGTAATAGATACAGCCATCTGTTTTCCTTATTGTTTCTTAATTCCTCTTATTCTACAGCTTTCATGCCATCCCCATTTTCTTTGGGTATTCTATAGCATGGTTCATCGAGCGCAAGTGATTGAATCGATGTGAACGGGGCTCCTTTTTTGCGCAGATCAATTTTTTGTATATTTTGGCAGAGGATGACTCCTTCTTGTTTGACGCCTTCCATTTTCTTATCAATAACATCACAGAAGATCTTGAGAGGACGCCGGGTATTTTCCGGGCCAAGTTCTAGAAGATAGCTGATGGTGCTTCCGCTGCGCCAGGTTACGAGGATTTCAATGTATTCATACGCAAGTTTTACCGATCGTTTTGAATCATCCTTTGTCCATTTCCATATTACTTGTGATTCAGGGATGGTTATTTTCTGTATTTTTTGCAGTTCGAGTATAGCAGTCGTTAGATCAACGGATGGATTTACGGAGATGACATTTCCTTTTTCCGATGGCATGAGATTTTGAGGTTTCTCATAGAGGACAATTTTATCATGGCCCGATCGACTGCGGCCAATAGTGATGTTGGTAACATTGAAGGTGTTTCCTTCTTGTGTGGTGAGAGTGCCGAGGAAAATAGGCTGCTCCCCTTTGGTTTCTGACGATTTCCATGCATGCAGGGAAACAAAAGAAAGAGAAGAGATGAGAATGAAAGAGTACGTGCACCGCTTCATATGAATACTCCTTGGTAAACGGGTTACAACAAATCAGCCCATAAGGATTCTCTTGGGGCCTTAAGAAGTATCATATTATTTTTGTTGGTCCGGTGCAAAAAAGTTGAACAAAAAGGTGGGTATTTCTATAGTAGTGAATAGTTGGTATGATGGACGATCACATATGGAAAGCTAATTTAAAGGAGTTTTTATGATTCAAGAGCAAACATTACAAGATCGATTAGTTAATTTTATGTATGGTGTGTACGGCCTTATGTCGGGTGCATTAGCGCTCACTGCCGTTACCGCCTATTTCATTTCCACCATTCCTCATATTCAGGTAACGCTTTTTGGCAGTCCGTTATTGATGGCCCTTATTTTTATTGGGCAATTTGCACTAGTCATTGCTCTGACGGCGATGCTGCAACGACTCACGCTCCCTATGGCCCTCACGATGTTTTTTGTGTTTGCCACTTCATTGGGTGTTACGTTGTCAGTTTTTTTCTTGGTCTACACAAAAGCGTCGATCGTTCAAACCTTTGTGGTCACTTCTGGTACGTTTGGGGTGATGACGATTTATGGGTATGTAACCGGTGCTGATCTTACTAAGCTCGGCAATGTGCTGATGATGGCAGTGTGGGGGCTCATTATTGCATTACTCGTGAATTTATTTTTACGTAACCCGATGTTTGATTTGGTGATCTCAGGAGCCGGTGTGTTGATTTTTACCTTGCTCACTGCCTATGACACGCAAAAAATTAAGCAGATGGGGGAGCATATGTTGGGTGATCAAGAGATGATTGGTAAAGTGGCTGTTCTTGGTGCACTTACCCTATATTTAGATTTTGTGAATCTCTTTCTTTTTCTGCTGCGATTTATGGGTAGAAGGCGAGATTAGCAAAATATTGTTTTTACCAAAAGGAGATGTATCGCTATGAGTAACACTTTCAAGCGTTTTAGTATGTTGGGCCTTTTTATACTGCTTGGCACTATCTATGCACAAAAGCCAATGGATGATAGTGACGATATTGTATCAATGGAAATAGCAGAAGAGATTGTAGTTCCAGAAGAATCCGAAGATATAGAAATGATCGATTTTGATATCGGACCAGATGCGGCCGATGAGTTTGTATTGCGAGAAGAAGATACGGAGGATAGCGCAACAGATGAGCAAACCACGGTAAAAGAAGTTGAAGTTTCTGGTAAAGAAATAGACCTGTCCGCCGAAGCCTTGGCGCAGGAGGATGACATCGTGGATGAGCTTGACGATCTTGAGGAGGTAGATGTTTCAGAGGAATCCGAACCTGCCGATCAGGACA
>SDBT01017494.1_pt1 | contig 11323 bp, 9 predicted proteins | sample 2277101 | NCBI WGS metagenome assembly SDBT01 (sample SAMN10404973, study PRJNA504765) | marine sediment metagenome | isolation source: marine sediment core GS10_PC15, 103 cmbsf | place: Arctic Ocean: Southern Knipovich Ridge | collected 2010 | reverse complement strand
GAGAGAGGGCGTGGTACCGGGGCAGGGGGTAGGGGGGCTCACGGCCGGCCCATTCCTTTTACCTGCCCGTCTGGCCCGTCAGGATGCCGGACAGGCCCGTCAGGATGCCGGACAGGTCGAAGGCCTCCTCGTGGAACCGGCGGGGGTGGGACGTGTCCGAATGGATCCCTGCGGGATGCGCTGCTGCCGTTTCATAGGCCCAAGGTAAGGCTGGAAGGCCGACTTGTCGTTCGCCAGGTGCGTCTCATGCGCCGATGACTCGTGCCGATGTTCACGACCGGGTTCAACCTCCCGCAGGCCACGGATGTTGTCCTAGTGCTTCAGCTGCCTGCGTGATTATTCCCTAACTCCTCCGGAACGCAAATCCCTCACCCTTTAAACGCTCATAATGTTAATTTCGTGCGCATGCTGCTAAAGAAAATCCTGACCCTTATTACCGCCCTGCCCCTTATCGGCGACCCTATCCGTCGTATACAAGCCTCGCCGCTGGGTTATCGCCTGGCCAGGGGAGTGTTCTGGTCGATGGCCGGGGCGGTAATCTCGCGCGGCCTGATGCTGTGCGCCACGGTCCTGGTTGCCCGAATGCTCGGCAAGACTGGCTTCGGCGAATTGGGAATGATACAGTCCACAGTCGGCATGTTCGGGGTCTTTGCCGGATTCGGCCTGGGCCTGACCGCCACCAAGCATGTTGCCGAATTTCGCAGCAGCGATCCGGCACGTGCCGGACGCATCATCGGCCTTTCAGGATTATTTGCAATGGTGACCGGTGGGTTGATGGCATCGGGGCTCTTCATATTCGCCCCATGGCTGGCGGAACATACCATCAACGCCCCACACCTGAGCGGCGTCCTCCGCGTCGGCGCCCTGATCCTGCTCATCAATGCGCTCAACGGCGCCCAGACCGGGGCGCTGTCCGGCTTTGAGGCCTTCAAGACCATCGCTTACGTGAACCTTTTTATCGGCCTGATCTCATTTCCGATCCTTGTCTGCGGCGCCTACTTCGGCGGCCTCACCGGTGCGGTGTGGGCGCTGGCGCTCAACCTTGGCTTCAACTGGCTTCTCAACCACCTGGCCCTGCGCAAAGAATCCCGCCGACATAACGTCCCCTTCACTCTCAGGGATTGCGGCCGTGAGCTGTCCGTTCTGTGGTCATTCAGTCTTCCCGCCGCCCTCAGCGGCACACTCGTTGCCCCGGTCAACTGGGCGTGCGCTGCGTTACTGGTCAAACGACCTGATGGTTACGGCGAAATGGGCATCTTCAGCGCTGCAAATCAATGGTTTGCCATGGTGTTATTCCTTCCTGGTTTGCTGGGCGGTGTAGTGTTACCGGTCCTTTCAGAACGGCTGGGCCAAAAAGAGATAAAGCACTCGATGAAAATATTGAGTTACGGGATAAAGATGAACGCTCTATTAGTGTTACCACTTGTTCTATTAGCGAGTATTGCCAGCCCTTACATAATGAATCTTTATGGCGAGGGCTTCAGCGACGGCTGGCCAACTCTGGTTGTTGTTCTGTTGACGGCAGGACTCATCGCGGTCCAAATGCCAGTTGGGCAGATCATTGCCGCGTCAGGAAAAATGTGGATAGGGTTCGCTATGAACGGAGGCTGGGCTTTGACATTTATCGTGTGCACACTATTACTGCTTGATCTCGGTTCTCTCGGTTTGGCTACCGCAAGAGCGGTGGGTTACATTCTTCATGCTACATGGGTATTCGCTTTTGCTATTTGGCTCATACGAAAACGAGCATAAAGGGGAGCCGTTGGCACATTCGCCATGCTCCAGTATGCGTTCTAACTGCTTCTTGGGTAGCTGCTACAACATTCAGACGGAGGACAACGGATCAGGATGATTAGGTGGACCGATACTCAACTGGCCGAGTTCGACTGCAATCTATGTGGTCTGAAAAACTATAAAGTCATCTTCGAGAGACCGGATCGCCTTCGAATAGTTCAGTGTAGGAATTGTGGTCTTGTCTACGTGAATCCGAGACCTAAAGATGAACTAATTCCGACTTTATATGATAAGGACTACTTTACATACAGTTCAAGTATTGGCTTTGATAACTATTTCTCAGATGAAGCAAGAAAGAGCATGATACTGGCTGCCAAGAGAAGGCTTCTCATTCTAAGGGAGGCCGGCGTAACGACCTTTGGCAAGATGCTTGAGGTTGGCTGTGGAACTGGTGAATTCTGTCAGGTTGTCAATAATATAGGGAAGAGTGTCACTGGAATTGATATTTCAGAGTCTGTTATTACGGAAGCGAGATCACGTTACAAAGCGATTCCTTTTCACGTCGGGACAATAGATGACGTCGACCCCGAAGTGAAATATGATGCAGTGTTTGCCTTTGAGGTAATCGAGCATTTAACGAATCCCGATGGGTTCTTTAGGAAGGCATATGCCCTTCTTGCAAAGAATGGATTTCTTTGTGTTACAACGCCCAGTTTTGAGTGTGCTGAATGTGTTGGCTTTGAAAACTGGAGTGGGTTCTCTACTAGCCTTGAACATTTGCACTTTTTTTCGAGCGTTACAATAGGCAAGTACGCTGCCAAACATGGAATGCACGTTGCGTGTACACTCTATGGCGGGGGTAAAGGCTTGAATGGCCCGAAGAGTAAGGAGAGCAACAGCAGGTTGCTTGTGAAGAGCGTTTTACGCTCCTTGCATCTGTTGGGTCCTTTGAGAATGATCAGGAGCAACATCCTGCTGACCAAGCATGACTATCAGTCAAGGGAACCGCGGCACAACTTGTTCATGGTTCTTCGCAAGGTATAACCTATTGGTAGGGATTTATCCTTTCCCCCGGATCAACCTGGCTATGGGACGTGATAAAAAAATACTATTCTAACATGCATAAGGTTTGATCATGGCAAAACGGATGAATATCGCTGTCCTGCGAATTTATGATTACGAACGGTCACAGGTACTAGGCGGCGGCATGGAAAGGTGCTAAGCCGATGTGTACCATAAGATTAGACGGTAGGATCATGGAAATTCTTGCATGCCCTTTTTGTAAGTGTCAAGATCTGCAAATCAAACACGATCATCTATCGTGTTTGACTTGCAATGCAGTGTTTGAAATCCATCCCAACGGCGTGGTGGATTTCAGAGTAATAACCCCTATTCGCGACACACTATTTGAGAAATATTGGATACGTGGACAACGGGAGTTTGAGCAATGGGACAGGCGCCGCCCGACTGATGCACAGCACTATCTTAAGGAATTTGAAGATTCCAAAAAGGAATATGTTGATTTCTATGACTTTTCTTCGATAGAGGGAGTGTTTCTAGATGTTGGGGGTAGTGATGGAAGATTGCGACAATTCCTCCGCCCCTCTCCCGACTTATATTATGTGTCTATAGACCCACATTTAGATGCTCGTGAAAGCTCATATAGTGCGGGTAGATTGAAGGTATATCCAGTTCTTGCAGATCCCTGTAGCTTCATATGTGGTATGGCTGAGCATCTGCCATTTACCCACAATAGCGTTGATTTTATGAGAATGAACTCTGTTCTCGATCATTTATGGGATCCGTACCTTGGCATGCGTGAAATGGCGCGCGTTCTGAAGCCTGGCGGATTGGTGTTTTTGGGTGTGTATGTCACTAAAGAAAAGACAAAGTGGGAGTCACGATTTCAATCCCTCAAAGACATTGCGAAGGTTCTCTTGCACCGTAAAGATCACCACATATGGCATCCGAGAATAGACGAGTTAAATACTCTCGTTCAGGCAGTTGGTTTTGAGAAGGTTAAGGAAATGGCTGTAGACGCAGGGATCGTTTTTCTCTTGAAGAAGCCCTTCCTCGAGTAGGTCGGTGATCTATTATGATTGTGACAAGGGTTTGTAATGAAAGCTGCAATACTTTACAGTAATTTCTTGGATCATAACGGTAAGGAGCGAAGGATTGGCGGTTTGGAGACGTATCTACTAAACCTGGGGAGGTGGTGCCGCGATGTGGCGGTCCTGCGCTACGCCGAGGACACGGTCAACTACGACGATGCGAAACTAAGCGCCCTTGGTTGGGGCGCCAAGGCCGCTCCGACGCCGCTGGAAGTGCCGGGCCAAGCTCGAGCGCTGGAGGCCCCGCAACAAGGTGAGGGCTGGGTTTTCCTCGATTGGAAGAAGCCCGCCGATGGCGGCGCCGTGGCCGCTTACAAGATCGAGCGGCGTGAACACCCGACGGGCGATTGGACACTGATCAGCATGGCAATCGAGTCTGAGGCGACGCTGAACAATCAGGAACGCGGCAAAGACTGGGAATACCGCGTGATCGCCACGAACAAGGCAGGCGAAGGCGTACCGAGTAATACGGTGGCGGCGGTTCTTTGACGGTGGGATAGTGCCCCGCTAGCGGTGTCTCAAGAAGAAATCGTGGACGATGAGCATGTTAACAGACACATGGGAAAATGGATTCGATGGGTGACGTCGTTACTCCCGCGGCGTCGTGTTATCTGGAAGCAAGACCCGAAAGCGGGTATATCTGGAAACCATATAAACAGAAGTTAGCTGACTAAAGAAACAGTAACGAGGTGAATATGAACGAGATCAAATGCATTTTTTGTGAAACTGCGAGCAATCATGTTGTAATTGAGGAAAATGGATACAAGGGTAAAAAATGCCATCAATGTGGACTCATATACATATCACCCCGACCTTCCTTCGCTAAAATTGTTGATTTATATGGACATGATGATGCACATATATCAGCGAAATCTCATATCTCTGCTGACTATTCAAAAAGATTGTATGCAAGACACCATCTAAGAATAATACGTTCGGTTGTCAAAAGTGGTGCACTCCTTGAAATTGGGGCTGGTGCAGGTTACTTCTTAGATGAAGCTCGTAAAATGGGTTTAGATCCGTATGGGCTTGAGTTTAATCCTGTTCAAGCTAATTTCATAAGGAATAAACTCAATATACCTTGTGAAGAATCCCCGTTAAGTACATCAGTATTTAAAGGCAAAAAATTTGACGTTGTTTATCATTGTGATGTCATCAGCCATTTCTTTGACCCGATTTCAGATTTCAGAAAAATAAATGAGATCATGAAAGATGATGCATTTCTAATATTCGAAACCGGAAATCTTGGTGAAGTAGACCAAAGTTATTTTAAGTACATTCAACGATTTCAGTATCCTGACCATCTTTTTTTCTTTAGCACTGATAATTTAATTGACCTGCTTGAGAAAACCGATTTTCAGTTAATAAAGATATATAAGTATTCAATATTACCCCAATTGGTGGCAATAAAGGCATTGTCTGGGGTAAAGAATTCAATAAAAAAGCAGGTTCTTAAATATAGCGTAAAAGAGACGCATCCATCTATCGAAAGCAGTGTTGGGAACCTGTCTGGTTTTAATTCGGAATCATTTAAAACTAATTTTATTGTCAAGAAAAGTATAAAAAATGTGTATCAATATTTCAACTATGTACTTCGCTATAAGATTGGACGAATAGCACCTAAGGCGCATCGCACCCAAACAGTTATAGTCGTTGCTAAAAAGAGAAGGCAGAGTGATTCAAGAGACAATAGTAAACTAACAAGGCGCTCCACCTGACCGCTATTTCGCTGCGCTCCATAGCGTCAGGTGAGCTTTGACGTTATGCTGCAACGAAAATGACCAGAAATTGAGGCGCAAATGCGATCCATCCTCTTAATTGGACTAACGACGTTCCTTCTCCTGTATGCCACGACCCAAGGCCAGGAGAACTGGCCATACTTCCGTGGAGCTAACACTAACGGAGTCGCCGAGGACAATCCAGCATTGCCGTCGACAGCGAGATCACGCTAAGCGGCCAAGAGCGCGGGAAGGACTGGGAATATCGCGTGTTCGCCGTCAACAAGGCCGGCGAAGGCGCGCCGAGTAATACGGTAGCGGCTGTACTTTAAACCACGGAGGTCACTGAGGGGCACGGAGAAAATAGTGAAATAATTCAGTGTTCTCCGTGTTCTCTGTGGTTAGAGAGTTTTTGCCATCACGCATTTTTCTGACTAGGGAGTGAGGTTGGGATTCTAATGAAAGCTGCAATACTTTACAGTAATTTCTTTGATCATGACGGCAAGGAGCAAATGATTGGCGGTGTGGAGACGTATCTACTAAACCTGGCGAGGTTGTGCCGCGAAATGGATATGCAAACTACCATATACCAATGGTCAAACCTCCCTTTTGAGAAGAATGTGGAGGGACTGAAAGTGAAAGGGGTCCCGATTTGCCAATTGCCGTTCAGAAAAAGAAATGCAGCCCTTTTTAAATATGTAAGAACAAAAATAGATGAAAATAAAGACATCGTGATATTCGGCGCCGATCACAAGAGCGTGTTTACAGACAACCCACGGCACATTTCCATTCAACATGGTGTTTCCTGGGATTTGCCGGCGCGGCATCTGACTCAACGCGATATCGTTAGGTATAAGTGGGCTGCGCGTATCATAAAGTGGCGAGTCATCCGATCGTGTAAGCGGCATTTTGCGAACTGTCACAACACCGTGTGTGTCGACCATAATTTCTTGAATTGGTACCGGACTACGGTCACGAGAGAACCGGAAGGGCATTGTATCTGGGTTATCCCCAATTTCACACGGATCGCTTCAGAGGATCAGGTAAAGAGTAGAGTATATGAGCAAGGCAGCATCCGCATCCTGTTTGCATGTCGTTTCGTCCAACTGCGAGGGACGAGAATCTTCGCTGGAGCCGCCAAGCACCTGCTGCGCACATATGACGGAGTCTCTTTCACTTTCGCCGGAGAGGGACCGGATGAAGACTGGCTGCGTAGTGAATTTGCTACGGAAGAGCGTGTCCAGTTCACAAAGTATATGCCGGACGAGGCTTTGAACATGCACCTGAAGCATGATATCGCCGTAGTCCCTTCTTTGGCTTCAGAGGGAACTTCGTTGTCCGTAGCGGAGGCCATGGCGACTGGATGTCCGGTAGTCGCCACTGCAATCGGCGGGGTAACTAACATGCTCATTGACGGATACAATGGCGTTCTCGTAATGCCCAATGCGCAGTCGCTTCGTGAAGGGATTGAAAGCCTTATCCAGGATGCACACCTACGCTCCCGTATCGGAACGAGGGCTTATGAAACCGCAAGGGAGTCGTTTTCCTTGGAGAGATGGAAGAATTCCTGGAAACGAGTTTTAGTGCAGGTTTCGAGTATGGAGTAGATTGTTTCTGGTGGGAATGGTAAGCGTGATAGACACTCCACAGGAGAATGTGTGTGGTAATTCACCAGCGCGAACGTTTCTCTCGCTGGTCGGAGTACTTTTGGCAACGACCTATCTCCTGCTCTTGCCCCCAGGCATAAAGGGATTGTTGCTTGCTTTGGCGGGGTTAGCCTGCACGGTAGTCAAGGTCAACCGAGTGTCTCTTGCGGTCTACTTGTTACTCTTGGGACCACTCTTGCTAGGGTCTCTATGTCGATGCGCTGGAGTCAGTCAGGTAGGAACTTTGTTGGCTTATGGCCTCGCGTTTGTCCTGTTATCTGTAAAAAAGACACCCATTTCATCGGCGCAGCACATAAACATGCGGAGAACGTTTGCTTGGTGGCTGTTAACAATATGGGTGCTTGTGGTTTCGTATATATACGGCCCGATGACTTCATATTCTACGCATAAGCTATTGTTCTTCGTGTTTAGGTTATCGGTGGTTGCGATCGCTTTTTACCATATTGTTCTGGACAAGAAGGTTGATTTGTTTGCGATTGGAGTTTTTGCATTTGCTGCAGCCGCTGCGCATTATGCTTCAATCGGTTATCGGATTCCTTCAATGATGCCTTCGAGTGTCTTCGAGCCCACGGGGCTGCGAATGCACATGGATTTCTCAGCAGATAGCCTCCCGGAGAACAATGTCTTGGCGTTTATGGCCACCAGTTCCGTGTTGATGATTCTGGGTAGTGCTGTCGACAAAAAACTTACTGCCATATCTTTTTTGAAGATACTTATCGTCTCCGCGCTTGGCGTGGCTATGGTGCTCTCCTCCGGGCAACGCACATGGATGTTAGGGCTTTTTGTCGGGGCTGTTTCGATTGTCTTCACCAGACCAAGAAACAGATTAAGTGCACGACTCGTTGGCATTTTTACGGCTGTGATAGTCATGGCATTGATCGTTGTTGCGGTTACAGTTGAAAGTAAATTGATGGCTCCAATTGTTGAAGGGATTAAACATGACGAAGGTCGGCTCGTAGAACTAATAGGCCGGGATGAAAATTTTGATTCGGCAGTCAACCGGATTTCTGAAAGGCCGCTTTTGGGGCACGGACTGGGTGGGTACTACGTGGATTGGTATTCTGAGCCGGGCGGTGGAACGTATCCACATAACTTACTGCTTGAACTTTTATGCGAAACCGGGATTATTGGGACGATGATCATTCTGATTACGCCGATTTATCTGTTCATCATCCCGGCGTTTCGGAAAATCTTGCATTTCCGGACCGAAAGTGCCGTAACGATACTGCCTTTGTTGATTATGTGGGTCATGACTTCTATGGCGTCATGGGATTTAACATTCTCCGCAGGCGTTTTTGCAATTGTTGGAATTTTGTGGGCGACATTCCCAAGACGATACATCCATACAGATAGCCAAGCCTGGTGGTTTCCTCGAAAGGACACAGCATCGTAGATGACACCTATAGGGCAAGACGTTTCTTTCGTGATCATCGCTCGAAATGAAGAGGATCGGCTTTGCCGATGCCTTGATTCGATAACCCGGCTGGACATGGTGGATTGCGAAGTGATTTGCGTAAACTCGTCATCAACCGACGGCACTCTTGACGTCATGATGGCGTACAAGGAGCGAAACCCTTTCTTCGTCGTTCTTTCGCCATCCGAGTGTCGAAATGCGGCTGCTGCGAGAAACCATGGCATGAGGGTGGCTTCGAAATCAAAGATATTCTTTGTGGACGGAGACATCGAGTTGAACGCCAAGTTCGTTCAGGCTGCGCTGGAGGAGTTGAAGGATCCAAAGATATTCGCCGTTACCGGCGGGTTGGATGAAATCCTGTACGACGATGCTACAAAGAAGCCAATAAAGGGCCCCTATGTACGTCACAATTACTCACAGAGAATGAAGGAGATGTCTTGTGGTGGCATGTTCATTGCGAAAACAGAAGCTGCTCGAGCAACAGGTGATTATGACGAGCGTTTTTTCAGAAGCCAGGACCTTGATTATTCCCTTCGACTCACTGCTAAGTTTACGATGGTTGCGCTTCCAATCCAGCTGGGCGTCCATCACACGGGTGAAAATAGAGGTAACGCCTGGCTGTTTTTTAGAAAGGGATACATTCTGAATCAAGGTATGCTGGCTCGTAAGCACTGCGGAAGACTTGGCTTTTGGAGTCACTGGTATCGAAGCCGGAAGATCTTCGTGTGGGGGTTTATTGCTGTCAGTATGCTGTTGTTGCTAGCGGCGTTGCAGCTGTGCGGCATTACCTCTTGGGCGCCGCTTGCTATCTTCACTGCGGTGTTGCTTCCATTTGAGGTTGCCTATTCGATATTCAAGAAGCAATTATTGGTTTCCACACTTATTTATAGCCTGCTGTGTCCTTACGCCGTGCTCGTGGGCTTTTGCCTAGAACCGTTCATTGGCGGGTCCGGGCAGAGAGCAGAAAAGGGAAGTGAGCATTTATGATGCCATACGACAACAAGACGAAAAGGTTGAGAATCCTGATCATTGGCAACCTTCCTCCTCCGTTTGGTGGCGCAACGGTATCACTACAGTACCTGGTTGAGTCTTTGAAGGAGACTCCCGAGGTCGAATTACGGGTCTTGGAAACCGAAGGCGGTCGTGGAAGAGGATTGCAGCGCGTTTTGCGCATTGGCCTGTTGGTGTTTCGGATGTTCGTAACCGTTCCAAAGGTTGATGTGGTTACGCTTCATTGTTGTACGCCCGGGCTCCCCGTTAAGGGGGGGGGAGTGCTCTTGCTCTCGCGTCTGTTTCGCAAGTCCGTGATTATTCGGAAGTTCGCGGGAACGGACTATCGATTTTTCGGCATATGGCGGGGGAAACTCGCTGAGTTTGTACTTCGTCACGCAGACTTATATCTCCCAGAGACGCAGGATTTGGTCGCGCAGGCAACCGAGCGTGGTTTGGATAATGTGCGCTGGTTTCCGAATCATAGACCCTTCCAGTTCTCTGATGTTGATGACCCCTGGCGAGACCGAAAAACGGCATGCAAGCATTTCGTTTATGTTGGTCATGTCCGCGAATGCAAAGGGATGTGCGTCTTGGCGGAAGCCGCGAGGAAATTGCCAGATGGTGTGACTATCGATGTGTATGGGCCATGGTTCGATGATCTGGATCGTCACGTTTTTGACAATAGTACGAATATACAGTACCGGGGATCGCTGAAACCGGAAGAGGTCGTTCCAACCATGCGGGAATATGACGCGTTTGTTTTGCCAACCACCGCATCAACGGAAGGGCACCCAGGCGCTGTATTGGAAGCTTATGCCGCGGGTTTGCCTGTTATCACTTCCCGAATCGGGGCCATTCCCGAAATCGTCGATGAAAACGTTGGGATTTTTGTTGAGCCAAAGAATGCGCAAGATTTGTGTCAAGCGATGATACGGTTGAGTCAGGACGACGAACTGTTTCGACGGCTTCGCGGCAATACACGAGAGAAGGCCGAATTCTTCTCCGCGGAGGGCTGGGCGAGCGAGTTTGTTGCGTTTTGCCGCGAGCTCAGCCAGAAGCCGGCTTAAACATGCGTTGCGTTTGAGAGGTGCGAAAAACAATGGCTTTCAGCGTAAAACGAAAACTCTATGAATCTGTGCCAGTTTGGGTCAAACGCGGTGTCCGTCTAATCCCATTTTCCTGGTGGGCGGGGAAGGCGTACCGTGAAACCTTGGCACAGGGGCCGTGGTTCGACCAGGCGAGCCGGGAGGACCTGCAGCGTTATCAGGAGCGGAAATTGGGGGAGATTTTCCGGTTCGCCGTGGAACAGGTGCCCGCGTACAGATGGATGCGAGGCGCAGTCGAGCGCTTCCGACCTTTCGACGCGCTCAAGGAGTTTCCTCTCCTCGACAAGGACACGTTGCAGGAGAACATGCGGGACTACCTGCCGCGCGACTTCGATCGGATACCGCACTATGAACTCTCCACGGGAGGCACAAGCGGCAACCAGCTCAAGTTCTATGTGGACGATTGCTCCCAGTCAGTGGAGACGGCCTTCGAGCATCGTTTGTGGCGTCGTGTGGACTACACGCCGCGTCATCGTAAGGCCACGTTTCGCGGGGTCTCGTTCCCCAACCTGAAACCGGGCGTTTTCTGGCAAGAGAACCCGATCTACAACGAACTGCAATTCAGCCCCTTCCACCTCTC
>SDBT01017493.1_pt1 | contig 11324 bp, 7 predicted proteins | sample 2277101 | NCBI WGS metagenome assembly SDBT01 (sample SAMN10404973, study PRJNA504765) | marine sediment metagenome | isolation source: marine sediment core GS10_PC15, 103 cmbsf | place: Arctic Ocean: Southern Knipovich Ridge | collected 2010 | reverse complement strand
TATTTGTGTCCCATTATCGCTGATTGACAACAGTCGGTGGAACTGCAGGAACCGAATACCTAAGCGAAGACAAGTTTCCCAAACTGCAATAGGAATCCGAACTGACTTGTCTGAAGATGAGGGAATAAATCGAGGAGCGAGTGAAGATGAAAAAAGTCATAAAAGTTTGTGCGGCAGCTATCGTTGTAGCGACCGAGTGGCGCTAACATAATGAAAACGTCGAATGACACGGGCGGTAAGCTTTGCCGTATGGCCTCCTGAGCCTACGCAGAACTAACAGGCCCTTTTCGGTACCCTGCTAAGCGCGCTGGACTGTAACCATTACTCAATTTGTGCATCGGTGATCCGGTAGACATAGTGGGTTTGTCAGCACTTTTCTGGGCTTGACGACAGTTCCCTAAGAAAAGTAGACTTGGAAATCCTGGCGGAGCTGGAGGGTAAGGATGTCTACATCGCTCCTACGATGCCGGAGGAAAACATTACTGGCTTGATAACCTCAAGCTCCCCAGGCTGAAGCTGTATTCTCCCCTAGTGCATTGGAATCTAGTGAATCAACACTAATAGGCAGGCTCCAGTTCCTTACTAATGTAGATACGAAGGGGGCATTTACAAAGCCATTTGTTACCAGATCGTATTGCGAATGTACAGTTTTCTGGGTTATCTTCCAAACACTCTAGACACGACCCGGGCCAAATTGGCCTTGCTTTGCAGATGTCTTTCAAATGTGACTTGACACATCTCAGTCCTTTCTTACATTTCAAGTCACCCATGATTTGTTTTGCGTATTCCATCCATCCATCCATCCATTTTGTTCCATCACGTCCATTTGCATTACCTCCTTTGAAAGGCAGACTTAAGTTTGGTTATTTTTTTCGTGCTACCACGTAAATGGCTAGCTGTTCCAGTGACTGGCGACTAGCATTAGCTGGTAAGTTTGCAATATTGCGACGAGCTCGAGCGCAATACTTTGAGGCGATTTCATAGCATTCCTCAATGATTGGGGAGTTACGAACTAATTCTATCGCCAGTTTCATGTTTTTTTGCCTATCGCCCTCGTTCCGAAGCACACGACTTACCGGGTTATTATCAGGATAGCGCTCTAAGAAAAGCATTGCCGGTAAGGTAAGCGTACCTTCACCTAGATCTGAGCCTATGGGCTTACCCATTTCCGCCTCATCTCCAGTAAAATCCAAAATATCGTCCACGATCTGAAAAGCGATACCAAGATTACGACCATATTCTTTCAGAGCTGCCACCAATTCTTCGGGAGCTTGGCTCAAGATAGCTCCTGATTCGGTAGATAAGGAAAGTAAGGAAGCGGTTTTGGCCGAAATCCTTTCTAGATATTGCTGACGAGTCTGCTCCTGATTAAAAGCATAGAAAGCCTGCTGCAATTCGCCGCTACTAATAGTCATTAACGCTTGGGCAACAAGCCTTAATACCCGTACATTCTTAGTATTGCTGGCCAGCTCTATAGTCTTGGCAAGTAGATAGTCCCCGAACAGTATAGCTTTATCGTTGCCCCAAACTTTATTAATCGTAGGACGACCACGGCGAATTAGAGAGTTATCAATGGTGTCATCATGAACCAGAGTAGCAGTATGTAGAACCTCGATGGCTACTGTCATAGGCAAAAGGTAATTGAGGTCGTAATTATGGAATTTACCGGATAGGAGAACAAGGGCTGGGCGAATCCGCTTGCCCCCGTTGATTAGGCTATGCTCTAATGGCTCAGAGAGCCAAGGCGGATCAACCTCACAAACTAATCTGAGCAAATCTTCTACCTTCGCTAAATCCTCTTGGATAGGTTCATAAATTGTTTCCAGCACAATAGTCACCTCCCTAAAATGCGTGCCATAAACGTGCGACAGCCAACTACTCTGCTTATGGAGTTAGTAGACGTGACCGTTTTCATCAGGAGTAGTCGCAAGACCGGCATTAATTTCAACTTGATAAGTGGTCCGGGCAACTCCAACTCTTTCTTGTGGCACATCGTGGATCCACTTACATCGTCCGAGATTTTTTTCAGGTAACGTAGCTGCTTATCTTGATCTGGGTTACGTCCTTCAGCAATTATCTTATCAATGTGATGCATGGTCTCCATCGCTATAGCTATGCGACGCTCGGTGGCTTTTGCTCTGCCATTTGCAATCAGGCCATGCTTTGCCTTTAAATGATTTAGGCGCAAGCCTGCCTCCAAAGTAGTCTCCGCAATCTGGGAGCGGTTCATCCACTCTGTTTCGTAATTTAACATGTATTTCCAACTCGGTGCGATCAATGCCTGGCGATGCTCTTCTAATGTTCGGAACAACAATTGATAACCATAACGTTGTGGATACTCAAAAGCAAGGCTACCTGGGTCAAGAAATGGAGCCAGTGGAGAAATGCCCAGATAAAGGCGCTTATATTTGCCAAATCTATCCATGAGGTAGTTGCAGTAGTCAATGGTATTCATTACTGACTGAGGAGTCTGTCTTGGCAGACCCACCATAAAGAAGATATCGACCCGCTGACAACCTGATTGCAGGGCGTAGCTTATTGTGTCCTCCAGAGCTTCATTTGAGTAATGTTTACCGCTCGCCTCCCGTACTGCAGGGTCGTGGGATTCAGGAGAGATCTCAAGACAGAACCCGGGGCTAGTCTTTCCTATCTTTTGTAGAAGGTTTTTTGGGGCAGGTTCAAACAGTTCAAAGATAAGTTGATTTCTTACTTTGTCTTTCTCCAGGAGGGCCAACAGTTGGTTGGCATAAGCTTCACCTGGTTGGCGAATGTCCCCCAGGATAAAGATGGGTGCGTTGGAAAACATCCGAATTCCTCTCACATCTTCAGCAGCTTGCTCTGGAGAACGGAACGCAGGACGCTGTCGGTTGCAAACTCGGCGGAAGGCAGCAGCAGAACCACCACAGATGACACAATTCTGGGTGCAGCCGCGACAGGTAAGAACAGCTGTTATGGGGTAGCGCAACCAGCGCTTAAACGGGATGTAGTTCGAAAAACCGCGATGTCTGATGACTGATCGCACAATACTGTCATAGTGATGAACCATAACGCCATTGAGGTGAGTGGGAACATAGGATAGAGGTGTCTCCCTAGGCTGGCCATCGACATCTCGCCAGGCGAGGTTGGGTACTACCGCCTCTTCACTACCACTCTTCAGACAGTTCATTAACAGGCGGAAGGGCTCTTCTATAGAGTCCCCCCGTAGCACATAGTCTATCTCTGGGTATTGGAGAAGCTCACGGTAGAAGTATGTAGCGGATAGCCCTCCCACCACTAGCTTTGCCTGTGGGTGATGTCTTTTCACCAGTCTGGCAACTTCAATGGCACCATGGGCATGAACTAGCCAGTGTAAATCAATGCCGAAAACAGGTGCTTCGAGCCTCTTTATCATTTCCTCAGCGTTGAAACGATTGTCGTTCAGCATACGAACGGCAAGGTTGACGATGCGCACCTTATATCCGTAGCGCTCGAGATACTCAGCGATGCTGGCAAATCCAATAGGATACATCTCGAATATGGGTGAGGAAGGAATCAGGTCGCTAATAGGTCCATAGAGTATTGTTTTGCGACGGAAATCATAAACACTAGGTGCATGTAATAAAATCAAGTCTATTTTGGGCATTTTAGCTGACCCCTTCCCCTTGGGCCTACAGTTGAAACAAAGCGTGTTCTTACTTAGTAGCTACATAAATATTAATAAGTCCCTCAGAGAGCGAGTAGAAGAGTGTCTGACAGGAACCAGATATGATCCACATTTCTTTAAGCTCCTCAGAGGTGTAGAATTGGACCGCTGACTCAGCCAAGTAGTGATAAGCTCCTCTATTACCAGAGAGTAATGACCCCAGTTTAGAGACGAACCAACGCGGATACCGGCCGTACAATCTACGCATTAGATTTGCCTTTCTTGATACTGAAGGGCTAACGTCATAGTTCTAACTCAGAAAAACCTTTGCCAGGATATAGCCGATTCCCAAAAGCAACTGCGTCAGTAGGACGACCAGAACGTTGTTTCCCATAGCGGGCACTAGCTTATCTATTTCCTGCGACTTGAGGACACCCTGTATCGCCTTTAACGCAAAAGGTAGCGTACCCAAGGCTATCAAACAAAAGGCTGGCATCTGCCCTGCCACTACACCACCGATTATCCATAGGTAAACTACTAAGGTTAATATTGAATACACTATGCTTGCCCTTCTTTTCCCTAAAATGATGGGCAAGGTTTTTCTACCGCCTGTTTTATCAGCCTCAACATCGGGGAATTCGTTCAACAGTAGTAAGTTGTGCACCAAAATGCCCGAGGGTATGGAGGCCACAATAGCCGGCAGAAAGGTCCCGGTCTGAACAAAGTAAGCCCCCAATACCGGCAGAGTTCCCATCCCTAGTCCCGGGGCCCACTCAGGCCATCTTAGCCTAAGTATGCGGGGGTTATAAAGGAAAACCAGAAAAGCTGCTACCAACATTAGAGGTAATATAAGCCAACCTCTAATAGAAATGAAATAAACACCGATACTTATGAACAATAGGAAAGAGATCGTACCGAACCAAAAGGCCTGTCTCGGCTTGAGTAGGCCATCAGGGAGGATACCACTGCCACCGCTAAATGGTGTTCTCTTGGTTTCTAGGTCTATGCCACTCTTATAGTCAAAGTAGTCGTTAAGCACGTTGACGCTAATATGCGCTAGAAGCAGCCCAACAAACGCCAAGACTGCATAACCAATTTGAAAGTAACCACCATACCAAGCAATACACGTTCCCAGGAAGATAAGCACCACTGAAAGAAGCAGAAACCTGGGTCTGGTCGCTAAAGCCCATATTCTTATGGTTGCAAATCTCTGTCCACTCTCTGTAAATCCTATGGTTGTCATCCCTACCGGCCTTCTACAAACACGTTACTTCGCTGTAATTAAGGCTATTATCTTGACTCATGACTTTTGGGTATATCTCTACGCAACGGGCATATGCTGAGATAAAACCTCTAGCATCTAACGTTCCTCCAACTTACTTGAGCTATATACCTAAGAGACTCTACCACTCAATCGGTATAACCCAACCCCAAGACCAACAATGGCAATTCCAATAATTGCCAAAACACCACCGAGCTTGGTAGCCATATCACCGGCAGCGAAGCCCATTTGGGCTAAGGTCAAGGAATTCTCCATAGTTATAGCTTTGAGAATTGTGTCACGTGCTGGGTCATCTCTCTCTAACTCGGAATAAAACCCTTGCTCACTACGATGAGCCTTTAGGACATCCGCCATGTATTGCGCTTCTATTGCGGTATCAACTATGCCAACGATTTCTTCATCAACCTCTACTATACCCGCAGGGGTTAACTTTACCAGGTCTCCTCCATAAGTTACCCTCTCCATCACCATCGCGTCTGTTACCTGTGTCGTTATATCACCGCCCTGCCTGACAGCTACTATGCCCGCAACCAGACCTACCACCCCCAAAACCATGGCTAATATTCCTAAATAACGAATCCCTTTCATTCTTTTGCCTCCTTATCGTTTTGCATATTTATTCCCTGGTATCTTAGCTATTACACTTGAGATTAACGTCTATTTATTTATCAAAACATTTCTACCCCCCCCCCTTTAACTTCGGCTTATTTCTTCGGCAAGTTAGCTCTCCAAATTCTCTACTCTATTTAGCACAACAACTCAGAGATTATTGCCCTGCTTCCCCTGCCGACTGCCGCAGCCGTCTCTTGTTAATACTCATAGCTAAGTCCTTTACAGTATTAGTTTATGCTACATCTAGAGAGATTAGAATAAAATAACACCCTATCTTTTGTGGGCAATATTCCCTGTTTCTTGACACAAGAATGTCCCATTTCGGCACAACTATAGAATCGTTGTTCGCCAATTCTCGGTTGGAAGCCGTGCTGACTTTAAAATAGATTCGAGGTGAGGACTGAGGGTGTAACTTCTTGAACTGTAGTGAATGTGTAACAAAATCGGAGAGAATTCAAACAGCCGGATTCTTATCTATATTAACCTCCATATTATAAGGGGGACATTTACTGATAAGCAGCTCCTGTATAATCTTGATATTCACCGTCACCATCTTCAGCGATGACGTGAATCAGTTTCTTGTTACTAAGATCGATGTTAGTTTTCACTTATCGTTAAGGCTTCGGGGTAAGCAATAAAGACTCCCAATTACGCCAAAGCAGAGCATTTTTTAGGTGTAAAACAGACTCTACTACCCTCAAAATATAGGGCATTATGTTATTCCAAATTCTCCGACCGTGAATTAAACTAGGTATACGATGATGTGGAAATGCGAGAGCTATCGCTAAGCAGATACGGGAAATAAATAAAGGAAGGGATAGGCCGATAGTGTCGGAAAAGGCAAGTTTGAGTGTAATTAATTTTATCAAAGAGGTGACTGCAACACCTGGGGGTGAGGGAATAGTGAATTGTATACAATGTGGTGTGTGCACCGGTTCTTGCCCTGTGGCGGGTAAGATGGAGTACGCGCTACGGCAGACTATTGCTATGATTAGGGCTGGAATGCGGAATGAAGTCCTATCTAGTAGCTCTATGTGGTATTGTCTCTCCTGCTATACGTGCACTGTACGCTGCCCCAGGGGTGTCAAACCAGCCGAATTAGCTCATGCCTTGGAGGCCTTGGCAATTCAACAAGGCTTTCTTGTCAAGCGAGTGGACACTCCAGCCATGTATCGTAGCTTCTCCAGTTCTGTTAAGGCTAATGGGCGGGTCTATGAACTCGGCATGATGCTTGGGTTCTATTTTGATGCCAATCCACTGGGGCTAGTTAAGCTATTGCCAGTGGCAATCGATTTATTTAGCTATGGTCGACTACGGATAAGGCCTAAACGGGTAAAGGGTAGAAAAGAACTAAGGCAAATCATGAGAAGATTTGCTGAAGTCAGAGGTGCTTCTTAGTGAAATACTATGCCTATTTTCCTGGCTGTGCGAGTGAGGGTACCGCAAAAGGCCAAGGTCTTTCAGTTAAGGCTACAGCTCAAGGCCTGAATATGGAGCTAATAGAACTGGAGGATTGGACTTGTTGCGGCTCAACGCCCTATGCGTCAGTGAACAGGTTTGAGTCGATAATATTAGCTGCACGCAATTTAGCGCTGGCGGAGAAAACCGCTCTTGACCTAGTAACACCGTGTAGCTCTTGCTATATTATCTTATACGGGTGGAACGTGTTTCTTAAACAGAATCCTGAAATAAGGAAGCAGGTAAATGAAGCGTTGGCTGTCGCAGATCTGGAGTACAATGGAGATGTACGAGTAAGGCATTTAACGGATGTTTTAATTAATGACGTTACCCTTGAGAACATTGCTGCTAAGGTTCGCCGTGGGCTTAATGGACTTAAGGTAGCTCCTTATTATGGATGCCAGTTGGTACGCCCTGACCATGGCTTTGATGACCCTGAGTGCCCACAGTCTCTTGATCGTTTAGTAACAAGCTTGGGTGGTGAGGCTATACCTTACCCACTGAAGAGTCACTGCTGTGGGGGCTCTCTGATTATACCAGAAGAGCAAGTAGCTCTCGCACTAATTAGAAGGTTACTAGACAACGCAGTGGAGAATGGGGCTCAATGTATAATTACTCCCTGTCCGATGTGCCAGACCAACCTTGACGCCTATCAGAGGCGGGTTAATAGTGAATTCAAAACTAAATTCAACTTACCCGTTTTGTTTGTTACGCAATTGATTGGTCTGGCCCTGGGGATTGACGCCAAATCCCTGGGACTAAATTATAATATAGTGTCACCTAGCCCGGTGTTAAACCATATACTAAAGCCAATGCAGGAGGTTGGGAGTGGAGCCTAGGATTGGGGTATTCATATGTCACTGTGGGAGCAATATCGCTGGCACGGTTGATGTTGAGGAGGTCACCCGATTTGCCCAGAGTCTGGATTCTGTGGTAGTGGCTCGCAACTATAAATTTATGTGCTCTGACCCAGGGCAGAATATGATTAAGGATGATATTAGAGACATGGGCCTTAATCGGATAGTGGTTGCTTCTTGCTCACCAACATTGCATGAACCCACTTTTCGCGGTGCTTGCCGGGAAGCAGGAATAAATCCGTATTTGTTTGAGATGGCGAATATTCGTGAGCACTGCTCCTGGGTAACCGAAGACCACGGTGAAGCTACAGAAAAAGCCAGGGCGTTGGTGAGTGCCGCGGTAAGCCGTATTTTCTATCATCAGCCATTAGAGACCAGAGAGGTTCCAGTCAACCCCAATACCCTCATTGTAGGAGCAGGTATTGCTGGCATTCAGGCTGCTCTGAAGATTGCTGACTCTGGAAATAAGGTCTATCTGGTGGAAAGGGAGCCCAGTATTGGAGGGCACATGGCCCAACTGGATAAGACATTCCCTACCCTAGACTGTTCGGCCTGTATCCTCACCCCAAAGATGACACAGGTAGGTCATCATCCCAATATTAAGCTAATGACCTATAGCGAGGTAGAGGAAGTCTCCGGCTACATCGGTAATTTCAAGGTGAAAATCAGGAACAAGGCGAGGTATGTTGATGAAGGTAAATGTACCGGCTGTGCCGAGTGCGAAAAGGTATGCCCTGTTAGGGTATCTGCTGAGTACGAAGTAGGCTTGAGCCAGAGGAAGGCGATATATCGGCCTTTCCCTCAGGCTGTTCCCAATGCTTTTACTATTGACAAACGAGGCTATCCGCCGTGCCGGGCGGCCTGTCCTGCTGGGGTCAATGCCCAAGGCTATGTCACCCTTATCGCTGAGGGCAAATTCAAGGAAGCCCTTGAGGTACTCAGAAGAACCATGCCCTTTGCTGGGGTCTGTGGACGGGTTTGTACTCATCCCTGTGAGACTGATTGTGAGAGAGGAAAGATTGATGAGCCGTTAGCCATCCGTTCCCTAAAACGCTATCTGGCTGACTATGAGCTTAAGGTGGGGAGAGAGAAGGCAACCCCTGTTGAGAAAACGAAGAGAGATAAGGTAGCTATTGTTGGCTCTGGGCCTGGGGGCTTGGCCTGCGCTTATGACCTAGTTAGGCAAGGATACCCGGTTACCGTCTTCGAGGCTGCTCCCCAAGCTGGCGGTCTGTTGCGCTATGGTATCCCCGAACACAGGCTACCCAACGAGATAGTGGATAACGAAATCAGCTACATTGAAGAGCTGGGGGTGGAGATAAAGACAAATACCCCGGTGAAAGACCTGGGGGGTATATTTGCTCAAGGCTATAAAGCAGTCTACTTGGCAACTGGTGCCGGTAAAAGCCAAAAGATGGGCATCCCCAATGAAGACAGCAAGGGAGTAATCCACGCTCTCAGCTTCCTGAAGCAGATAAACTCAGGGATGAGGGTTGAGCTTGGGAAGCGGGTGGCGGTTATTAGTGATGGCGACACGGATATGGTTGGAGATCGGGTGGCGGTTGTTGGTGGTGGCAATGCTGCGGTAGATGCTGCCAGAGTAGCCAACCGTCTAGGGGCAAATGAGGTCACCATTATCTATCGCCGCACTCGAGATGAAATGCCAGCTATTGCCAGTGAGGTTGAAGAAGTCGAGCAGGAAGGAGTGAGGATTAATATCCTGGCGGCACCGGTTGAAGTGCTAACTAAAAAGGGCCGAGTAACTGGTATCCAATGCATCCGGATGGAATTAGGTGAACCCGATGCTAGCGGGCGTCGACGCCCGATACCTATTAAAGGCTCGGAATTCAATATTGATGTCGATAATCTAATCATCGCCATTGGTCAGACAGTAGACAAGTCACTGTTACCTGGGGAAGTTGAATACACCAATTGGGGGACATTATCTACTGACCCTATTACCCTGCAGACAAATATTGAAGGTGTTTTTGCTGGTGGTGATGTAGTTACTGGTCCAGATAATGTCACTGCCGTTATTGCTACTGGTAAGGAAGCAGCTATCTCCATTGACTGCTACCTTGAGGGCATAGACCTAAAAGAGGGCAGACCAAAGACAGTTAAACCAGTAGAAGATATATCAAAGGAGGGGGTAGCGCCAAAGGCGAGGCACACTATGCCGGTTCTCGAACTGGAGAAACGAAAAGGTTTTGAAGAGGTTGAACTCGGTTTTGACGAAAAAACGGCTATTGAGGAAGCCAAGCGCTGCCTCAGCTGTAGCGTGTGCTCAGAATGCCTGGAGTGTGTTAAAATCTGCGAACCTGAGGCAATCAATCAGGAGATGGAAGAGGAAATTGTCGACATAGACGTCGGTAGCATAATAGTAGCCACCGGTTTTAATGTCTTTGACCCCACCTCTATCTATCAGTATGGCTATGGGCGGCTAGATAACGTTATCACTAGTCTTGAGTTTGAGCGGCTGGTTAGTGCCGCAGGACCAACTGAGGGTGATATTGTGCTTAAAGATGGTTCATACCCACAGAGCGTAGCCATTATCCACTGCGTAGGCAGTAGAGATGAAAAGTACCACGAGTATTGTTCTCGAGTTTGCTGCATGTATTCTATGAAGTTTGCCCACCTGCTAAGAGAACATCTTCCTGGGGTTCGGGTCTATGAATTCTACATAGATATAAGGAGCTTCGGCAAAGGATATGAAGAATTTTACAATCGAGTGCTTAATGAAGGGACGATTTTCATTCGAGGTCGTCCGGCAGAGGTAACCAACATAGCTGAAACGCCCGAGGAGGAAGGTAAGCTCATTGTTCAGTTTGAAGATACCTTAATTGGTAAGCAGCGTCGCTTGCCAGTGGATATGGTTATTTTAAGCTGCGCTGTGGAGGCACGACCCGATGCTGAGGTTGTCGCTCGACTGTTCAACATTAACCGAAGTGCCGATGGCTTTTTCCTGGAGAAACACCCTAAACTAGACCCAGTAGCTACTATGAGTGATGCCATTTTTGTGGTCGGTTGTTGTCAAGGCCCTAAGGACATTCCTGATACCGTGACTCAGGGTTCAGCCGCAGCTGCTGAGGTTCTGGCTATGATAAGCAAGGGCACAGTTGATATTGACGCTGTTACTGCGATCGTTGACGAAAGAATCTGCTCCGGCTGTCGGGTTTGTGAACTCATTTGCCCCTACAGTGCCAGCTCATTTGATGAAGAAAAGAAGGTGTGTCGAATCAATGAAGTCCTATGCAAGGGTTGTGGCGCTTGCGTTAGTGGTTGTCTTAGTAATGTTATCAGCCTTCGGCAATTTACCAATGAGCAAATTTTAGCACAAATGGAAGGTATGCTCGTACAATGAGAAAGGAGACAAAGTGGGAACCTCAGCTGCTGGGTTTTCTGTGTCGGTGGTGTAGCTATGCTGGTGCTGATTTAGCCGGCACCAGCCGTAAGAAATACCCGGCCAACATAAGGGTGATCCGAGTCCCGTGTT
>SDBT01017492.1_pt1 | contig 11324 bp, 11 predicted proteins | sample 2277101 | NCBI WGS metagenome assembly SDBT01 (sample SAMN10404973, study PRJNA504765) | marine sediment metagenome | isolation source: marine sediment core GS10_PC15, 103 cmbsf | place: Arctic Ocean: Southern Knipovich Ridge | collected 2010 | reverse complement strand
CTCCCCTAGCCCCTCTTTGCAAAAGAGGGGAAACGCTGATGGATTCAAGGGATTCGAGTTCTCACTCTCGACACCTGGTTACAAAGCCCCAGCTTTGTAATCGTTTTGCATTCCCAAGCTGGGGCTTGGGAACAAGGAGTTTTAAGGGCTTTGGGAACGAGAATTAGGACTAAGACCTTGCGAATGGTCAACGACCTTCGCAATGGTCGAATTAATGTCTTCAACCGTTGCGAAGGTTGATGTGAAAGAATCTCTCTGAAGGAAACCTTTCGCAAGGTTAGTGGAAGTACCCTGAAAAAAGTCTCTTCCAAAATTTCGTCCAATTGACTCTTTCAGGGTTGAAAGCTACACAACCTTGAAAGCGCTAACTAGAGACACTCTGAAAATGTCTCTTTCAATGGATACTTGCATTTGACACTTTCAGAGTAATAATCTAAAGAAACCTTGAAAGTGCTAAGCAGGAAGAAGTTTTTGAAAGAAGCATTTTCAAGGTAGTAAGGACAATTAAGGAAAATATATGAGTTCGAAAAGTAAATCTGTAATGATTATCGGAGCAGGGATTGCCGGAATTCAGGCATCTCTCGATCTTGCTGAAATGGGCATTAAAGTTCATTTAATTGAAGAAACTTCCACAATCGGCGGAAGAATGCCGCAATTGGATAAAACATTTCCTACAAATGACTGCTCGATGTGTATTCTTGCACCAAAAATGAGCGAATGTGCCAGACATCCGAATATTCAAATTCACATCAAAACAAAAGTGGAATCTGTAGCTGGAGATCCCGGAAATTTTGTTGCAGAAATAATTGAAGAAACAAAATATGTTGATCCCGTGAAATGCGTTGCTTGCGGACTCTGTGAAGAAAAATGCCCGGTAAAAGTAAATGATGAATTTGATGTACAGCTTCGCAAAAGAGGTGCAATTTCCAGGTATTTTCTGCAAAGTATTCCATCCGAATATACGATAGATAAAGAAAAATGCCTTTGTCTTACAAAAGGTGTTTGCCGTCTTTGCGAAAAAGTATGTCCTGCAGAAGCAATCAATTTTGATGACAAAGATAAAAAAATAAAATTGAAAGTTGGAGCAGTGATCGTGGCTACAGGGATCGATGCATTTGATCCGATCGGATTTGGACATTTTGGTTACAAACGATATAAAAATGTTGTTACATCTCTGGAATTTGAAAGAATGCTTTCTGCTTCCGGACCTTTTGGTGGTCACGTAGTTCGGGCTTCCGACGAGAAAGAACCGAAAAGTATTGCCTTCATTCAATGTGTTGGTTCACGAGATGAAAGTATAGATCGCAATTACTGTTCATCCGCCTGCTGTATGTTCGCCATCAAAGAAGCGATCATTGCCAAAGAGCATATGAAAGGTTTGAAACCGGCACTTTTCTATATGGATATCAGGGCGTTCGGAAAAGACTTTGATAAATATTACGAGCAGGCAAAAGGTAAATATGGAGTTGATTTCATTAAATCCAAAGTCTCGGACATCACTGAAACAGACAAAAGAAATTTGAAATTACGATACGTTCTGGAAAACGGAGATATTCAATTTAAAGAATTTGATATGGTCGTACTTTCCATTGGATTGGAACCGAGAAAAAACATTCGTAAATTAGCTGAAAAACTGGATATTAAACTCAATGAATACGGATTCTGCCGTTCAGATGCATTTGCTCCACTCAAAACAAATCGAGAAGGAATTTTTGTTTGTGGTGCCTCAAATGGTCCCAAAGATATTCCGGAATCTGTAGTATCGGCTTCCGGTGCAGTTGCGGAAGCTACTAAGTATCTTAAATTGGAAAGGCAGGAACTCCAGGAAAAGAAAGCAAAAGAAAAAGATGTTTTTGGAGAACGACCTCGAGTGGGAGTTTTTGTGTGTCACTGCGGAATTAACATTGCCGGAGTTGTGGATGTGAAAGATGTTGCTGAAAATGCCAAAAATATCGCAAATGTGGAACACTCGGAAGACCTGATGTATGCCTGTTCGCAGGATTGTATGAACACAATAAAAGAGCGGATCGAAGAGCATAATCTGAATCGAATTGTAGTTGCAGCCTGCACTCCCCGAACACACGAACCACTTTTCAGGGAAACTATCAGCGAAGCAGGTTTGAATCCGTATCTTTTTGAGATGGCAAATATTCGTGATCAATGCTCGTGGGCACATATGAACGAACCGGAACTTGCCACAGAAAAATCTAAGGACCTGGTAAGTATGGGAGTCGCTAAAGCTCGCGATCTGATGCCTCTGAAAAGACTTCCCATCGAGATTAATCCCAAATCACTGGTTATTGGAGGCGGACTGGCAGGAATGACAGCAGCACAATCTCTGGCACTTGCAGGTTACGAAGTATTCCTGATAGAAAGAGAAAAGGAACTCGGAGGGAATTTACAGAATATCTATTTCAATTTTGGAAAAAATCCACAAAAATTACTCCGGGATACAATCGAAGAAATTTCCAAAAATAAACTAATTCATATTTATAAGAATTCAGAGATCAAAAAAATAGACGGTTATGTTGGCAATTTCACAACAACTTTTGAAAATAAAAGTACAGGTAAAGAAAAACAATTCGAGCACGGTGTCGTTATCATTGCAACCGGTGCGGAAGAACACAAAACCGAAGAATATCTTTATGGAAAATCACATCGCATTGTTACGCTGGTTGAGTTCGAGGAGATGCTTTATGAAAAGAAATTCCCCGGAAGAAAACCGAAAAATGTGGTTATGATCCAGTGCGTTGGTTCTCGTGAAGAAGGTAGAATGTATTGCAGTCGGGTTTGCTGCACAAAGGCTGTGAAAAATGCTCTTGAACTGAAAAAAATAGTTCCCAAAGCGAATATTTACATTGTGAATCGTGACGTTAGAACTTACGGTTTCCGAGAAAAATATTATACGGAATTGCGGGATAAAGGAACAATGTTCGTTAATTACGAACCTGAAAATAAACCGCAGGTTAAGTTTGTGGATGAATCGGATCCGGACAGCAAGATCAACGTTACTGTTTTTGATCCGATTATGGATAAAGAAGTGGTTGTAACTGCGGATCTGCTGGTACTTTCTGTGGCAGTTGATGCTCGCAAGGAAAATATCGAGCTTGGAAAAATGCTCAAAGTTCCGTTGAACGAAGATGGAATGTTTATGGAAGCGCATGTGAAATTGCGTCCTGTGGATTTTGCAAACGATGGTATTTTTGTTGCCGGACTCGCACATAATCCAAAAGATATGGATGAAAGTATAATGCAAGCAAAAGCAGCAGCAAGTAGAGCTCTTACATTTATTACTAAAAAAGCGATCCTTGCTGAGGGAACAATTACGGAAGTGAACGAAGACAGATGTTCCGGCTGCGGTTATTGTGAAATAATTTGTGCTTATAAAGCGATCGAAGTGGATAAAGAAAAAGAAGTTGCAGTTGTGAACGAAGCACTTTGCAAGGGTTGCGGAGCCTGCGTTGCTTCCTGTCGTTGCGGAGCGCTCGATCTTCGCGGATTTAGTAATGAACAGCTTTTCGCTTCGTTTGAAGCTCTGGATCTGGTAGATGTGTTGGGTAACTAAATTGGAGAAAATATGAAAGATTGGCAGCCAAAAATTCTGGCAATATTGTGTAATTGGTGTTCTTACGCTGGAGCGGATCTGGCAGGAGTTTCCAGGATGCAATATCCGACGAATGTGCGAGTGATCAGGATTCCCTGTTCCGGAAGAGTCGATCCGCTATTCATAATGAAAACGTTGCAAAGTGGGTTTGACGGCTTATTAGTTTCCGGCTGACATCCCGGCGATTGCCATTACCTGTCAGGTAATTTTATCGCCCGTAGACGGTATTCTACGATAAAACCGCTTCTTGAGATGATCGGGATCGAGCCGGAAAGAGTCCAGTTTTCCTGGATCTCTGCCGGAGAAGGTGAACGCTTTGCCAATATCATCGAAAAGATCACTAATGATATTAAGAAGATCGGTCCTGCAAAAAGGTTGGTAAAGGGAGCAAAACAATGATCCAGAATCTGAGAACAGAAGTAAAAAAACTCCTGAAAGATAAAAAAGTGGATATTGTTTTAGGTTGGGAAAAAGGTTCTTTACCACTTTCTTCCACACCGATTTTTATCCAAAAAGAAAAAGATACAGACAGATTGATCTTCGATGAAACATGCAGAAATAATCTTACAATTTATCTCACAAAAGATAAAAGAAAATTAGGAAAAACATATGATAAAATCGGAATCGTTGTTAAAGGCTGCGATGCTCGTTCAATCGTTCTTTACTCAGTTGAGAAACAGATTAAAAGAGAGAATGTTGTCATTATCGGAGTTCCCTGTAATGGCGTTCTGGAAAAGAAAAAGATTCTTCAGAAAACAGACGGGAAAGAAATTCTGGAATCAAAGATCGATGGTAAAAATGTACATTTAAAGGGGCGTGATTTCGATATGACAATTCCATTAAAAGAAGTTTTGTGTGATTCCTGTTTAACCTGTAGATATCCCGATGCTCCGGTTCACGATATTTTTATTGGAAAACCACGAAAAGAAGTTGATATAAAAGACGAATTCAAAAATGTAATTGATTTTGAGAAAAAATCTTCCGAAGAACGCTGGGAATATATCAAAGAAGAATATTCAAAGTGCATCCGTTGTTATGCTTGCAGAAATGTATGTCCAGCCTGTTATTGTAACGAGTGTTTTGTAGACCAGAACGATCCGCAATGGATCGGTAAAACTCCTGAAGTCACCGACTCCATCATTTTTCATCTCATCAGGAATCTTCACGTTGCCGGAAGATGCGTGGATTGTGGAGCTTGTGTTTCCGCTTGTCCGGTCGATCTTGATTTGCGTATTATGAATAAAAAAGTAGAAAAAGAGATCAAAGAACGATTTGATTATACCGCAGGATTGGATATTAATGAAAAACCGGCAATGGCAAGTTATTGTGAAACCGAAAAACAAGATTTTATAATGGGTTAGAATATGGTCAAAATAAAGAAAAGCGAATTCAATAAATTTATTGAAAATCTTCAAAAGAGTTATAGTGTTTTTGCTCCGGTCCCTGATGGTAAAGCAACAGCTTTCAAAAAGATCGAATCTGCTAAAGATATCAATAATAAAGCCTTGAACACAAAGAGATCACCTAAAGAAATATTTTTCCCTCAATCAGAAGTTCTTTTCCAATATACAGAAAAAGGAATGGAGGTTACTAAAAGAGATGAAAAACCTTATGCCATCTGGGGAATGAGAAACTGCGATACAAAAAGTCTTCTGATGTTAGACAAGGTTTTTGGTGAAGCACATCAAATGCCGAAGAAAGATATGTATAAAGACCCGTATTGGAAGAAAAAATACGACAACTGCCTCGTCTTTAATCTTGCCTGCAACGAACCGCTTTCCACCTGTTTCTGCAACTGGTTCGATGGTGGTCCTTTCGATAAGACAGGATCAGATATTTTTGCAGTAGAAACTGATGATAGTTACATTTTTGAAGCTGTAAGTGATAAAGGAAAAAAATTCTGGAAAGAGTTTAAAGTAGCTGAGGAAGCATCCACTAAAGAAATCAAGAAAATTGAAAAGTTAAAAGAAACAGCCGAATCTTATCTTTCAGAAAAAGAAGATATTTCATCACTTTTTTCTAAAACAAAGGAAATCTGGGATGAACCTATCTGGGATGAGATCGCTGCAAAATGCGTTAATTGCGGAGCTTGTGCTTTTGTGTGTCCCACCTGTCACTGCTTCGATGTTTCCGACGAAGGAAAAGGAAACAAAGGGAAACGCATCCGGCTCTGGGATTCCTGTATGTTCGCTATCTTCACAAAAGAAGCATCAGGGCACAATCCACGCAGCCAATCTACACAACGAGTACGACAAAGAGTGATGCATAAATACAATTATTTTATGGATAATTATGATGAACATCTCTGCACAGGCTGTGGAAGATGTGTGGTTGTTTGTCCGGTAAATCTGGATATTCGAGAAGTTATAAAAAAAATAATAAATTATTAAAATGATGGATGTTGTAAAATGAATTATTATTTTAGAAAAATTTGTTTGTTTCTAAACTTCTTTTTGGGAGTACGCTATCGAATTTCTCTTGTTCCCAAATTCCATTTGGGAACACAATTGAACACGAAACTTTGTTTCGTAAATAGTCAAAACAGAGTTTTTAATAATGATGCATTCCCAAACAGAGTTTGGGAACGAGCAAATTTAGGAAGAAGCAGATGAAAAATACATATATTCCATTTCTGATGAAGGTGAAAAAGATCTATACTGAAAGTCCTGATAGAACATTAAAGACCTTTGATCTATCATATATAAATGAAGAAGATAAATTTGATTTTTTGCCGGGTCAATTCTGTGAATTTTCCATTCTGGGAAAAGGTGAATCTCCATTTGGGATCGCTTCTTCTCCCACAGAAGAAGACATTTTGAAATTCACTGTAAACCGCACCGGTTCCGTTACGAACGAAATTCATTATCTTCAGGAAGGTGTTATTGTGGGAATTCGCGGTCCACTTGGAAACTGGTATCCGGTTGAGAAGTTCAAAGGACAGGATGTAGTGATAATCGGTGGTGGATTTGCCTTCACAACATTACGTTCACTTCTTGTTTATATGCTGAAAAATCGTAAAGATTACGGAAAGATAACCGTGATTTACGGTGCCCGGAATCCCGATCTTTTCATTTATAAAGATGAAATAAAAGAGTGGGAAAAACGCAATGATCTCTTTTTGCATCTTACAATTGATAATCCGGTTAAAGGTTGGGATAAACTTACCGGATTTGTGCCAACAGTAACCAAAGAAGTTTCTCTCGATCCAACTTCCTGGTGTGTTGTGTGCGGACCTCCGATAATGATAAAATACACTCTTCCTATTCTCACAGAAATTGGTTTTCCCGATGAGAAAATTTATACCTCTCTGGAAAGACGAATGAAATGTGGAATCGGAAAATGCGGAAGATGTAATATTGGATCCAAGTATATTTGTATAGATGGACCGGTGTTTTCATATGAAGAGATTAAGAAAATACCTGAGGCCTTGTAGAATTGAATATTGAAAAATGAATATTGAATATGAAAACATTACCAAGCTGGGGCTTGGTAACGAGAGGAATTAGTGTTAATTCGTGTGAATTCGTGGTTAAAAAAAGGAGAAATAAATGGCTAAAGATAAAATTATATTAAGTGAAATGGATGCTAATTTTAAGAATGAAATCGCATCTATGCCGGGAGCAGAACATTTTCAAAGATGTTTCACTTGTGGCACCTGTACAGCTGCTTGTCCTGTTGCAGAGGTTCACGAAGATTATGACCCGAGAAGAATAATTAGAATGTGCATTCTGGGAATGAAAAAAGAAGTATTATCGTCTGACCTTCTATGGATGTGTTCAAGATGTTATACTTGCTATGCTCTTTGTCCGCAGGGAGTTAAATTTTCTGATGTTCTCGATGTTCTACGTGATATGGCTATCAAAGAAGGTTATGTTCCCAAAGAGCGTTATCAAGAAGCAAGGGAACTGGATAAATTCGTTCAGGAATTGCGCTGCGATCTGATCAATCAGAAACTGCACTCGGATAAAAAATTAGATGATAAAATTAAAATAAAATTAGAAAAAGAAATTAAGATAAAATGGTAAAAGATAGAACGCAGATTTACCCTGTGAAATCCTGCAAAACAGGAACTGCAAAGCTGTTATTTCACAGGGTGAACACGGATTATACGGATAATCAAGGATACAAGAATGTGGAAATTCGGAGTTTGGAGATGAAATATCAAAATCCAAAACACAAATCATTCACCCTGTTAAATAATGCTTCGCATTAAATCTACGATTTATTTAACAGGGCAGGTAAAAAACAATGATCAAAATTTCAAATTCAAAACAAATAGAAGCATTAGTTTGTTTGTTATTTTAGTATTTATATTTGGAATTTACCTGCCCCGTGAAATTGCAAAGCAGTATTTCACAGGGTAAATTTTTTGGGATTTGTTGTTTGTGATTTTAAGGAAAGGGAATTATGAATATAGAAAATACAAAAAAAAGGAGGAGAAATGCAAGTAGATCAAACTTTAGATTGTAAAGGGCTTTCCTGCCCGATGCCGATCATTAAGTTAGCTAAAACGATCAAGAAAATGAACAGTGGTGAAGTTCTGGAACTTTTGGGAACTGATCCCGGATCTAAAACCGATGTTCCTGCCTGGTGCGAAAAAACAGGTAACATTTTTCTTGAGCAGAAAGAAGAAAGTGGAGCATTCATTTTTTACATCAAAAAGAAATAAAAAGGTCAAGAGGTTAATAATGCAGACAAAGGAATCATTAAGTTTTGATAATCTACTCGGCGAAGTTATTCATAAAGATCTATGCAACAGATGTGGTGGCTGCGTTTCATTCTGTAGCGCAAATAGCATAGATGCATTGAAGATCGGGAAGGAAGGCTTTCCTGAATATAAATATAAAGATAAATGCCTGGAATGTGGACTTTGTTACCTGATATGCCCTAAAACAAGAACCCTGGAAGAAGAACTAAAAAGCCATTATGATTGGAAATATCCATTAGGACACTGGATAGATATTTTTTCTGCACGATCCACAGATGAAGAGGTTCTTAATGTTGCCACAGATGGTGGTGTAGTCACTTCCATTTTAATATATTTATTAGAAAATAAAATAATCGATGGAGCTATTGTTTCCAAAAGAACGGGAACTCACGGAAGAATGCCGATAATCGCAAAAACCCGTTCAGACCTGATAGATGCTGCCGGCTCAAGTTTCGCTGAAACACATCATCTCGATGAGCTTGGGAATATTTATTCCACAAGTTTTCCTATAATTAATCTAATAAAAGAATCTGCTTCTGAATCGATGAAGAAACTGGCTATAGTCGGAACTGCATGCCAGATAGAAGCAATTCGAAAAATGCAAATACTGAATATTGTTCCCTCAAACCTGATAATATTTACGATCGGATTATTCTGTATGCAGTGTTTCACTATTGAAGATCTCTCAAAGAAAAATTTCGCGAAAATGCATAAGATAGATTTAGATGATATTGAAAAAGTTAATATTAAAGATAATTTAATCCTGAAGATGAAATCGAATGTCAGTTTCCATATTCCTTTGGAAGAGATCGAAGAAATTGCCAGACCAGCTTGTCTTGCTTGCAATGATTTTTCCAATGAATTTGCCGATATTTCGGTTGGTGGTGTTGGCTCGCAAGATGGATATACTACAGTTCTGATTCGAACTTCAATAGGTAAACAAGTATATGCAGAAGCTTTGTACCAGGATTATGTTGAAAATAGTCATGGTTCAAGTCATATTAGTAGAAAAGTAAATGAAGAACATTTATTAGATATTATAAAAGATTTCGCAATAAGGAAAAAGATAAGATCGAAAGAAAGAATAAATGCACAGGTTGCTTTATATGTAATGTAGATTGTCCAGTAGATGCTATTATTGGAGAAAAGAAGAAACCTTAAACCATAGATAAAAGTAAATGTATTAAATGCAGTGTTTGTTTGGAAGTATGTAGATTTGATGCAATAAAGGCAGGGCAATTATTATGAAACTTATAGAAATAAAAGAGCTGCTTGAAGCGGAAGTTATTTCAGGAGAAGATAAACTGGGAATAGAAGTTAATTTAGGTTGTGCTGCAGATTTGATGAGTGACATATTAGCTTATGGTAAACCGGATTCAATTCTTTTAACAGGATTGATAAATCTTCAGGTTATTAATACTGCAAATGTATCTGATATCAAAGTAATCTGTTTTGTCAGGGGTAAAAGACCTGATGAAAATGTAATAAAAGCAGCTAAAAGGAACGATATGGTTGTACTTTTTACAAATCTTCCAATGTTTGAAAGTTGTGGCAGATTATATAAAAAGGGACTCAAAGGTTTAGGCTATTTAGGGCTTGATAAGTAAAATGGAAGAAACTAGAAAAACCACAAAAATTCAAGAACTGACTTATGAACTGAAAATTAAAGATGTAATGACTAAGAATGTTGAAACTGTCAGTTCAAAAATGTCTATTTATTCTTTAAGAGATATTTTGCAAAATAAGCGAATTTCAGGGGTTCCAATTGTAAATGACAACGAACTTGTTGGTCTTATAAGTATTGAAGATTTTATAAAATGCCTTGAACAAGGTGAAATGGATGCTTTAATAGAAGATAAGATGACAAAAAATATAAAAACCCTGTATGCTGATGAACCACTTGTTCATGCTGTTATGAAATTTGAAAAATATGGATTTGGTCGTTTTCCTGTAATTTCAAGGAAAGACAAAAAATTAGTAGGTATTATTACTAAAAGTGATATTATTAAAGGAGTATTAAAGAAATTAGAAACAGCCTATTATGACGAAGAGGAACGAAGATATAGAGCAAGTCATATTTTCAATGATATTGTTGCGGATGAGCTTTTTTTAAAATTTCAATATTTTGTAGAAGGCAAAAACTTTGATAAAGCAGGAGAAGCTGCCACCGGACTAAAGAAAACGCTTTATAGACTTGGTATCTCTCCGGAAATAGTGCGTAGAGTTGCGATTTCAACTTATGAAGCTGAAATTAACATCGTAGCATTTACAGAAGGTGGACAAATAATAGCTTATCTTGAACCTTACCAAATCAGGATCGTTATAACAGATAAAGGGCCCGGTATTCCGGATATTGAGAAAGCAATGAAACCTGGTTTTTCCACTGCTCCCGAATGGGTAAGAGAATTAGGATTTGGTGCAGGTATGGGATTACCGAATATAAAAAAGTTCACTGATAAAATGACTCTTAGATCAACAGTTGGGAAAGGAACACGTTTAGAAACTATTATTAAACTTAGTAATTATCGTGATAAGGCTAATTTTGATTAGTTAAAGGATGAGAGGGAGTTGCAAAATTAAGGAAAATTTGAAGAAATGAAATATTTGGTGTCTTTTTATCAACTCATCCTGCTGTCCTTCTCTTTTTGATGAGAATAAGAAAGATATTCCAAAGAGAAGGACCATAAGAAAAGCAAGAAGAAATAAGAAAAAAAATGATTTTTTTTCTTTAGTTCCCTCTCTTTTCAAGAGAGGATTAGGGTGAGTTATATGGAGTTAGAAAATGTTGATTTTACAGAGTTTCGAGTCGTAAAGACACAGGACGATCCCGATAAATCGGGAAGATAAAGAATATTTGTCGTCTCGACTCGATCCCGATTTATCGGGAAGTCGATACTCAGACGAAAAGAGGGAAAATGATTAATTTAAAAGATATTGTGCAAAAGCTTGATTTAAAAGTAGCTTCCGGGGATATCGATAGAGAAGTGAGTGCAGGTTATGCAAGTGATTTGA
>SDBT01017491.1_pt1 | contig 11324 bp, 9 predicted proteins | sample 2277101 | NCBI WGS metagenome assembly SDBT01 (sample SAMN10404973, study PRJNA504765) | marine sediment metagenome | isolation source: marine sediment core GS10_PC15, 103 cmbsf | place: Arctic Ocean: Southern Knipovich Ridge | collected 2010 | reverse complement strand
TCTATGATTAATAGCGCAGGAACGGTCATATGGGAGTGCGATATCTCGGACTGGGATACAACCACTTTCACCCTTAACTGGACAATTAACGACTCCGAAGGGTTTACGTTCCATTATATAATTTTAGGCGGTAGTGAAGTATTAGCGAAATTGAGCGTCTTCGCCTCCGGGACTTCTACCGGCAACGTCGCCGTCACAGGGGTAGGGTTTAAACCGAATTGCAATATTCTTTTCAACGCTGGCGGCTCAGGTGTGTCGATACCGAATACGAATGTGCACGTGGAATTAGGTTTAGGCTATGTAGGGAACTTAGGGACCGAAAGAGCTAGTTTTATAGGAGCTTGGGATAATGAGACGACTATGGATACCACCCGGTATCAGTTAAATAAAGTCTCAATAAAATCAAATCCTGGTGATGGGTCCGGTTTTGATATTTCGCACGTTTCTTTCGACGCCGACGGATACACGGTTAACGTAGACAATGCTCCCGGTGTTACCCGTCCTACGATAGTTTTATCTTTGATCGGCGTTTACGCATCATGCGGAGTATTTAATAAGAGTACGGGGGGCGCACCGGCTTCTCAGGCAATAACGGGGGTAGGGTTTCAACCTACCCTTCTCATGCTTCAATCCGTTATGGCCGTTACGAGCGCGACTCGAGATCCGCACGCCAGGTTTGTTTTAGGCGCATCCGATGGTACGAATGAAAGATGCAATACATGGAAATCGGAGGACGGCGTAGCCAACTCAAACGTGGACGCTTTTATTAAAGAGACAAAGATAATTCAAATCTCGGATAACAATTCAAATACAATTGAAGCCGAAGCGGATTTAACGTCGTTCGACGCCGATGGATTTACCTTGGACTGGACTATAAACAACGGCGTCGCTACGGAAATAATTTACTTCGCCCTTGCCGGTCTAAGCGTTTTTCTCGATGAGGATATAGACCTAACGGAGACGGTGACAAAAGAAGACGTACCTATAATATTGCTAGAGACCGTTGATCCCGACTTCGATACTTTAATCACTGTAATCGTAGATATATTATTGGAATCGCTCGTATTAGATGAAACTTTAGATTTCTCAATCAATGATATTGTAGCAGAGAGTTTAGGTATGATTGATTCCATTGCCGAGCATCTTTATCTCACGGAGGAGACCCTAGCCTTGCTCGACGTTATCGACGTATCCCTAACAATTACACCCGCTGAAACTATGGGGATGACGGATGTTCTGACATTCACAGTCAATGATATTCTGAATGAACCTTTGGCGCTTACTGAATCCATCGAAATAGGAATTCCGATGTCGGAAGATATGGGCCTTACGGAAGCTCTGTCGTTCGCAATAACTCAGGGCATTCAACAAGAGACTCTTGGGTTAACGGATTCCATCACCGTAGCCACAACGGGGTCGGCGGGAGCGGTGGCGCCGACGATACTATTCGATGCTCAAGATCATGATGAATTTTTCGTGGTGAATGATATAGAAGAGGTAGCTTAGCTGAGTTTTAAATAGTCCTGGTATTGCCTTATCCCCCTGCCGACCTCCAATATTAGCAGCAACAAAGATGGTTTTTCCACCCAGTCGTGGCCTAAATGCTGGGTAAGCAGCTCGTCGATTATATCAAAACCTTCTATTTTACTTTTGTGCTGCCAGCGCCAGTCGGCGTCGCCTTTATTGAATGGTGCGGGGGAGCCTGAGCGGATTTTTAATTCTTGGAGCTTCTTTATTTTCTCTAGCCGTTGATCTGTATCTGGCATTATGTAACGTCCATAAATTGATTCTGAACGTATTTCTTCCCGTTCGCTAAAGTTATAATCACTCTGAATTTATATCTGTTTTTTGCCGTTCCGTTCTGAGCCATATACTCCGCTATATTCCTATCGACGTCAAATGTGATTACCCCGAGTACGTCAACATCCCCGCTCGGGTTAGTTTCGTTAGTAGGTGTCACGGCGACCGAGCTTATAGGGGAGCCCGCGATTCCCACGGCTACGGTCCAATCGGAGCCAACAGCTTTTTCGCCTTCATTATCCTTATCGAATCTTTGTATGGAGCTTGCCATTATTTACCTGCATCTATTCTTTTTAGCTTCCCTATCTCCGCCCTAAATCGTTTACTGGCAAAGCCGGGGATTCTGTTCATTATTATCAGCATCCTTCTCCGGTTTTCGGGTTCGGAGTTTTTATATTCGTCCCACATAATACTGGCTCTTTCCTCCGGGCTCTGTATAGAGGCTCTATTCATCCACCAGCTACGTTCGGGTATATCGGAGAGCTTCTTGAAAGTTATCGCACGCTTAATCAATCTCTTCTGCGTATTCTCATCGAATGCGGAAATATATTTTTTCAGATCGTCGAGCTCCGCTTCCTTCCGATCCATGCCATAGAGTATGTCGTCCATGCTTCGATTTTGCAATATCCGCTCAGTATTCGACTCCTTTTTTGAAGCTTCTACTTTTCTAATTTCTTGCTGGCTAAGACGCGGCGTGGTTTTAATGAGCTTCCGTGCGAATGGGATTTTTCTAACCTGATCGTCTATTATCCGGTCGGTGAATTTCGCCTCGTCATCACTAAGGGCGTCCCTCATTGTCTTGTACCCGAAATCCAGGCCGGTTGACCAGACGGTTGTAGGGGCTATCTTCTGAACCGCTCTCTCTAAACGTGCCGGAGAGATGGAATTCTCTACCCCGAAAATATCTTTACTACTTTTCCCTATCTGTTTGTAAAAAGGATTAGTGGTCTTGTAATATTCCGCCCAGGGGAATACATTGTTGAATCCATTAGCGTCGTACCATACGTCCTCGTTCCTCCAAATATCCTTATTGAATAGAAGGGCTAACCCAGCCTGGAAAGTGGGAGGTGCGAGAGACGAAGCGCCCAATAACGAAAACGACTGTTTAATCGGCTCCGCGAGGTCGTCCCATGACCGTTTTAATGCTTTGAGTTTAGTGTCGGATGGGATTTCGTCCAGATAAATTCTGCGAGCCATAGTATCCGCAAGTCCTGTAAAAAATATAGCAGTTTGATCTTTCGGTATAGCCATATACCTATGCCTGGTATTCCCTTCGTCATCGGTGAATTTCCACGGAAGGGGGAGAATCCAACTACGCGCTCGAGTGGACTCGGGAACCATCTCTATCAAGTCCCGGTACTCGGTGTAGAGCGTCGCGGCGCCGGCGAATGCCAATGCCGATAACTGCCCCATTTTCCAAGCAAAAACCCTCGGGTTCCTTTTCGCCGCCCCCGCAGCCGATCTAGTCGCTTGTATGGTCGCATTCAAATATGGAATAAAATTATCCATGCCTTTCGCAACGTGGCCGCCTTGCGAGAAATCTAAATATGTACGGGCGGTGTGCACGGCTTCCGACATACTGCGACCGTTCTTAAGTGCCCTATTCATCAATGCCATTCTGGTCCATCTTTCAGATACAGACCCAACATAAGAAGCTACTTCCTGCAATTTCCTTAAAGTGCTGTTCCGGGGCTTCGGGGCTTTATTAAAGGCTTGCTGTGATAGGAAGCTCATATCACCGCCTTCCTCTATATATTTGGCCCACATACCCTTCCCGGTAACAGAATCGGAGAAGGTTTCAAATAAGTCTCTACCCATTTGCGCCATATGCAACGGTAGAAAAGATGAATACTCCTGGTTGGTAAGAAAAACTAAAGTCTGGTCACGGGGGAAGTTTGTAAGAGCGAATTCCGGGTTCCCTCCCGTAGCAAAGAATTTGAGTATCTTCGAGCCGGAAAACCATTGTGCATACTCCGCTCCCAGTACCGACATCATAGGGTCTCGCTGTATCCATTCCTTAGCCAGCTCGTCGATCATATATATATCCTGTTTTTGCCCGTCCCTGAACATTGAGATAATTTTCCAGCCCGGACGTGGTTCAGCCGCTTGACCGACTATCTCCACAAATTGATCGTCAATCTGTCCGATAACAGCATCGGCGTCAGTAAGGTTCTCTATCCTTTTCTTCATAGTCGGCAATTCAACTATACGATTCCCGACTCCCTGCTGCATATCGTCGAAGGCGAGATCGTAGAGGGGTCTATTCGCGCGGTTCTTCATGATGATTTTTTGGTTCCGGCTAATAATCTGCATTGCCAGTTCATCCGTATCCAGATCGAGCTCACCTTCGGCGCCCGCCTTGAGCTTCTTAATCCCTGAGGATGTAACGGTTACTTTCGTCCCTCCCCCGGGACCCGTACTTGGTATATCGGGGTCTATATGCTCAAAGAATTCGATGCGGGAATAGTTGTTATTATAGAGTTTTTTATGGCTCTCTACGCTTATAATCCCCTCGTCGAGTAACCCGTCCAATTCTTTCCTCATTGTAGCGAAGAAGGCGTCCGATCTTTGTTCCAACATTGGCAGCATCTCTTCGGGATAAGCGTTTTGTAGGACCTGGCGGAGATCTTCTTCTACCGCACCGCCTGGATTCTTTAATGTCCTAAGTAGCGGATCGCTTTCGATTTCTTTGATTCTTATAGCCCGGAGCTCTTCCGGTAAGAATTGGGCGTCTGTCAGCGCGGCGTCCCGGAGCCCCTGGCGCCTGATTGTAGAATCTAAACGGGTGCGCGTTATTATGTATTCGTCTAAGGTGAATTTTTGCTCTTTGCTGAGTCCTTCGTAAACCGCTGCGTGCATATCGTCTATCCTGGTTATTGCCCGCCCGTTGGCCCCGAGAGCGAGCTCGTGGCGCCGTGCGGCCTCTACCCCGAATTCCCCTCTTAATCTGAGCGCTTTTTTCACATTCCCCGAAACATCTACGAAGTTTCTCTTAAAACTCTGCCTGAGTCTTTTAAGCGAGAACTTCCTAGCTGTGGCCTTTATATGTCTTGAACTGTCCAGGGTATTCAGATACTTGCCCGCGCCTGGGGATAATTCAGCCGCTCGGCGTGTGCTCTGTCCAGAAATAGCCCTTACAGGTGCTATGACCCCAGTTTGAAGCTCCGCCTCGCTAAGGGGCTGTATGGGCGTCTCAAGGGGAATGTCGCGTCCGGCTTGGAATTCGGGCCTTTCCCCTGTCGGAGCTTGGAATTGATCGCCTAACGGGGGCTTTTTCGCCTTCCCGGTCCCCATAAAAGCGCGTATTTGTTTTTTTGTGAATTTCCTTATCGGCTCGTCGGGGGGGATGTCGCCCGCGGCGCCGGTTTCTATTTTTAGCAATCTCTTGAATACGCTGCCCTTTTGCACTGGCAGGAACCCTTTCAAGATAGCTTTCTTTGCAAAGGCATTATTCGCTTCGGTAGCGGCAGAGAAAAATTCAATCGGATTAGCCGGGGCGAAGTCCACGGCAGTAGATTCGGATAGAACAATATCGTCTACACTGGCGCTGGGATTGCGGGATTTGATAGCGGACACATTCCCTACTGTGGTCGGCACGTCGTCCGCTATTTTGATGTCCAGTGGCTCGCGTGAAGTATTTGTAATAGGGGATGTCACGGACTCCTCGGGCGCAGGCAGAGCGAATTTCTTACGGGCTACTGGCGATCTGAATGCAGCCTGTATATCGAGCTTCCCGGAGAATCGTGACGCCACTTTCCCTATGATCGGTTTTAATAGCCTCCCGCCTACTACCCCCGTCCCGAGGCCGAGGCCGATACCGGCAGGGAATAGAAACTCACTTACTGTTAGGGGCGCCTGATTTTCTCCGTTTAATATCTGCGCGGCTCTTTCGAGTAGAGGAAAGGATAATCCAAGGCCCGTCTCCTGGGTCAACATACCAAGTGCGGATTTGGGAAAGCCGAACCAAACGAATGTGAGAATCCCCGTAATAAGCCCGATAGGATCGCTCGGGTCGAATAAGGATACAGGCTCGGCTGCCCCCGAGGATTCTAATGTTAATGCTTCTATATCTTTCTCAGTTAAATCCTGATTTGTTTTCTGTCTGAATTTGGCGAGTTTCAGTGCTTCGGTTTTTTTAATTTGTTCACTTGAAAGAAAGTTGCCAACTACGTTCATAAGATCATGAAAGTTGCTGGCACGCACACCCTTTGCTCCTTCCTTTTCTAGCATTTTAGTGAAGGAGTCCAAACTCATCTGCATGTTTTCTAAGTTCTCGGAATCTTTTTCCGTTAGCATCTGAGCGCCGCTTTCATCTTCGGCTTCCGTATTCAGTGCCACCTTTCGGAGAGTATTCCGCATCTCGATAATGCGGGCAAATGAGCCGGGGGATTTTTCTTCAACCTCCGCGAGCATCAAATCTGTGGAGAGATCGGGTTCTGCTTTAGATAATTTCTCCCGGTCTATACGGCCCGCCTCGATCCCTTTTTTAATCGCACGCCCTGTCTCTTTTTTCTTGAAAGTCTCAAAAGCAAGGGCTTCGGGGGTTTCGGAGTTTAGTAAAGCTTCTCCATCTATACGGCCTTCTTTTATTCCCTGATCTACAGACTTCAACTGTTTGATAATGGGGAGTGGTTCGGGGTCTACGGGAATTCCCGTAGAGGTGCCGAGAAGGTTATCTTTATCCTCATCTTCTGGGTTTAAATGTAATGGCATATCTAACCCCTCGCGTTAGGCCCCGGATACAGTTGCTCGAGGGCGGAGATAAAGATATCGTCTTCATCGGGTTCGGGCTGCATTAAAGTACGGGCTATATTCCCAAAGCCTAACTGATCGAGTAAAGCCAGTTCTTCGTTCTGTATAATTCCTGATTCGATTGCCCGTGATTGGCCCTCTTCAAAAGCATCAGTAAGCTTCTTGAATCCACTTTCCTCTTCCTTTGGCTCCTTTCGGTTAATAATCTGCGCGTTGCGGAGTAAAATCCTCTGGCCGAATTCCGGTATCTGATTGCGTATTAAATCAAAAACTCTTTGAGCCGATTCCCGGTCCTGGCCTTCTTTCACTGTTACATTGCCGTTCACATCAATCTTCGCTCCGGGGAAATTGCTGAAAAAGTTCCTTAAAAAGAATCTCGATTGTGTCTCTATGCTTCTTATCGCACGGTCAAGCTCCTCCGGGGTGCTCGGCAAGCCAGGCTCGCCGCCCTGCCGCACAAAATCCGGCAAGGTCAATTCCGCTGGTCTATTAATAAAAGTAGTTTCAGTAGTATCGGCTTCGGTGGACCCTTGACGTTTTAGGGCTTCGGGGCTAAGAGCCTCGCTCTTTAGACTCTTGGTCGGAAAAACATCACTGACCCCCTTAGTTCGAGCACCTGTAATCTCGCCTTTCGCGCTTCTTTGAATCTCAATTTGACGGTTCTTAAGTCCCAGCTCTCCGCCTATCTTGAAAAGCTCCGCTTCTCTCAAGGCCCGGTCGTCGCGGTGTTTCTGCAAGCCTGCCGAAAAACGTATAGCCTGCTCGAATCCCCCCGATTCCGCTATAGCTTCGAGCAATAATTTTTCTAATTGCGGGGCGCTGCCGTCCAGTATCGCGGGGAGGTTCTGAGCGAGCTCTTGCTTGGCTTCGTCTAATTCCGCTTGCTGCCGCTCGTCCCTTTGTTCAGCTATATTCTGGCCTAATCTGGCGTTGGTTTCAGCATTGCTGCTTGGGAAAACACGAGTAGGGTCTCTCCCCGGCTCTGGCGCCAAGCCTACTAAGTCCTCAACATTTCGTCCCTGGAACGCTCTTTTCGGCATTATCTCCTCGCTCTTTGTCGCGCTTGTCTTGCCCGGGCCGCCGCCGCTATATTCGGCCCAAAGCCTCTCTTTCTGGCCGTTTTCGCTTCATCGGCTAAGAACGAAGCTTCCGCCTGTTTGGCTCGGCCACCCGCCAATCTTAATCCAAGCCCTCTTTTCCTCGCTCCCTTAGTCCCACTGACTATCATTCTCCTTCCGAATCCTACATTGATTGTTACCGTATTCTCCCCCGCTAGTGGGTTATCAGCAAGTATTCTTCCTGACGGGCCTCCCGCCCCCTCTTCAAAATGCACGTTAACGCCCCCTCCTGCCAGAATATTCTCCAATTTCTTATTGCCCGGGTCGGCAGCCTGGATTTGTTTAAGGGCTTCTCCCCCTTTTTTCCCTTTTGCGAGAGGGAATGAAGGCCTTTCTGCCGTTGTGAATGAGCCGAACCTATCTTGCCCTGCCCTCCCTCTTTGAAACGCTTCCTCATTTCCAAATGCCCCTGCTTGAGACTCCCTTTGCTCTCTAGCGATATTGATAGCTTTTGTCGCTCTTTCAGATAGACCGGGGGTGGGATCATCCCGATTATCTTCAAAAGCAAACGCTAATTCTTTGAACTTCTCGAGGAATGTCTGGGCTTCTTTCCCCTTTTCCCCGCGGCGTTCGATTGCATTATTAATCGCATCATCTAATGAAGGCATAATATCCTCTTTATAATAATATTAGCGAAGCCGCTCGTGGTCGATGTCTCCCTGACGTCTAGCGGGTCCACCCCTCGACACTCCAATGCCCGGTATCTGTGGGAATAATTCCCCACCGAACATTAAGAGCGACTGAATCAAAGGACTCAAGGAGCCCGTGGAGCCTGGAAAACCGACACCGATGTTGGTAGAACCCGGCCTCTGGTCTTGTGCTTGATTATCGCCGTTGGATAGGATTTTTTGTAGCATTTCTTCTAACATGATTTTGATGTTTTATCTAAAACGCCCGCCGCCTTCGGCCCCAACTCCTCTCGATAATCCCCTAAAAAGACCGAGTTCGGCAAGTCCTGAGCGTTTACTCTCTTGTAGCTGCATGAGCATCTGTATGAGCGGCCCGGCTGTTTGTGAGAATTGTCCGGCTCTCTTACCAAACGATGTCACCTCTGAACCCGCTGAGCTCGCGCCGATCGCGGGTTTACCGAATTGCTGGCCCGCTTGACCTATTATACTCAAAAGCATTTGCTCTAAACCCATTTTACACTCCCTCGAATGTGGCTAGTTTTCCCGTCGATGATATTAAAGTTCCATAACCGGCAAGCACCGTATTGAATAATGCCGTGATATTCTGATCTGAGGACTGATTGCCCGCTAATTTTTTAAACCTTTCGTCCTGTAGTAATTTAGAGACGTCCGAAAGGCTGGCGATGGACGCTGTAAGTAATTGCGGGAGCTGATTTACAAATTCCCCCGGACTTAAAAACAGGCGGTTTAATATCCCGTCGAATATGGCCCAAACAGGGTTTGGCAATTTTATGAGGTCCTGGGGGATAATGCCCCCCGATCTTATCTTAAGCTCCATTTTTTGATATATGCGGGTAAAAGCCTCTCTTTTTATATCTATCTCATACTGGTCTGCCTGCTTCTCTATTTCGAGGTATATGCGGGTATTTTTCGCGGTCATGCGCGTGAGGGTATCGGCTCCGCGAGTAGAGTGAAGCTGGCCGTTTGCGATAAGCGAATTAACGCTTGCCCTTTCTATAAGGAACATCTTTTCGTCGGCTTCTGATTTTTTGTCTGAAATAAAAGAAGCCTTCGCGGTAGCTATTTCCGAGAGCTCGCTTGCCGTAATATCGTATGTGGTATTCAAGAGAGCTGTATCTACAATAGACTTTATTAAAGTCTTAAATACCGTAACCGACTCGTCGCTTCCCTCGTCTATCTCGTTTATGATGGCAGCCGTAACCGCGTCGACCAATGCTTGCAAATTCGATACTGTAGGCGTAGCGGCAAGCAGGCTCGCGGCACTCGTAGCTAGAGTTTCTACCAGGGGTAAAGTCTTATCGTGGAGCTTGTTCGCCATATCAACAGTGTCGGCTATAATGCCGATCTCCGCTGAGTCTTGAGAGGTTAATGTGCTATTGCGATATTTGCTCGAGGACATAAGGGAATTGAAGTTATCCACAATAAGGGCCATTTCCCTTGTGTTCTGTCCGACCCATTCCGCGAGCCGAGCCCTATACTCCAAGACTAAAGCATATACATCCGCGGGAGTGGCGGTCGATATAGCGGGAGTCGGTGGTTGTGACCATACTGACATGCAATCTCTATTAAATTAAAAATGACAAAATATCAAGTTCCTATTGCATATCATATCTTTTTCGTTTAATAGAATACAGCATGTCCATTAACGTAAATGACCTTATAAGCTACTCGCGGGATCTCTTAGAAGAAGAGAATCCGAACTACTGGACGAATGTAATGCTTTTCCGGTTCACCAATCTCGCTCTCACCTGGTCATACATGCAATTAGCTAAGGCGAACGAATTCTACGGCCTTACTAAAACCACAATAACAATCCTGGCGGAAGCGCTCAATGTCGATCTGCCCGACGGCTGTATTTACGTGAGTGACTATCACGACCCCCGGCTCGAGATAGATTTTAGGCCGTTTATCAGCAACGATAATAAGCTGATATTGGAAAGGGATTACTATATAGCTAACGATCAGTTCACGGTCCATACAACGGATACCGCGGACCGCGTTGTAACGGTTCACGTTAAGAATCTCCCCGCTCTAATTACAAGTGTGACCGGGACGATATCTATCGCGCGTTACTGGTTCCCTCTTTTAGTCGAATTAATATTGTTCTACGCGAAGAGACGCGACGAGAATTTACAGCCCGAGCAGGACCCTATCATTAAAAGTATGATGCGGGAAGTGCGGCGTACTATTAACACTATGTCCGGGTCTGTAAGAAATTACGAGGTAAGATACGATATAGTGAGTTAATTATGCCCTCCGTCAAAGCCGAAGTTGCCAATATCCCAATATACAGATTCGAGTCCGGGCAGCAGCCCGATTTCGGCGAGACTGTATCACTCCCCGGGTGGTTAAAACTTTCCAATTTGTACTACAACTCCGCAAATGAAATTAGGGGTAGACCTCATAGGGTTGTCCAGAATTCAAATTCAGCCCTCAATGGGCTCGCGCGTAGCCCCAAAAATACAGTCCTGGCCCTTGCCGACGGCAATCTATACAACGGCGGTAGCCTTGTGGCCGCTATGGGAGGGTCCGGGGACTTGGTTTACGCTCATATGCGCGACCGCACTATCCTAGCCGCGGGCGGGAACGCTTACCAGCTCGACGAAGCCGGTACGACGCTCTCTAATCTGGCGCATACGAATGTATACGTAGTAGAATCGGGGCAGGGCCCGTTTAACGATAGAGTCATTTACGTGTCCTCCACTGACAAAAGACAGCCTTATTATTCCGTGTGGGGGCTGGCTACGGATATAGGGACGCTTATAACGGCCACAGAAGCAAACGATGAATGGACGGAAGGGGGATATCTTAACCCGGTTGACTACGATATTATCGATATACATCAATTCGCGGGAGAATGGGTTATCTTCACCCTACAGGCCATATACCGCGTAACCCTCAATGCTGACGAGCAGGGCTTTAATCCCAGAATAATACGACAGTTCGACGTCAATATCCTCGATATCAGGCCGTGGAGATTCCGCACAGGGATTCTCTTCTGGTC
>SDBT01017490.1_pt1 | contig 11324 bp, 11 predicted proteins | sample 2277101 | NCBI WGS metagenome assembly SDBT01 (sample SAMN10404973, study PRJNA504765) | marine sediment metagenome | isolation source: marine sediment core GS10_PC15, 103 cmbsf | place: Arctic Ocean: Southern Knipovich Ridge | collected 2010 | reverse complement strand
TGGAAGTAATAAAAGCAGAAGCAAGTACATTGTTTGTATATATATTAACGGACAAAAGATATTCTATTGAGAATCTGTTAGATAAAATTGATAAATGCTTCGCAAAGGATGTTTTTATTGCATTACCAGACAATATTCAATACGATTTTAAAGAAAGTGGAAAATGTATTGCCACAGAGTGTTGTACTGCTGGTGCATTTCACGTATTAAGAGGTCTTGAAGCAATGTTAAAACTTTTGCTACAAAATCTTGATCCAAAGATAGATTTAACTAAATTACGTGGATGGGCAGATATTATTAAGGAAATTAAAAAGCATAAAAATAAAGACTTAATAGTTACTTGTGATAATTGTGATAGAATTCGAGTAAATTACAGAAATCCGACAAATCACCCAGAAAAGATATACAATATTGAAGAGATTCAAGATCTATTTAATTTATGCATAGGTGTAATAAATGATCTTGCAAAGTATATGATAAATAAAGGATATTTATAAAGAAGAAGGAAAAAAAAGAAGAAAATAAGTCAAATACCTTTTGGCTTCAAATTTTTATGTCTAAGGAAGATTATAATAATAATAAATCAATGAAAGAGAAAGTAATAGAGCCACATATTATTTTAGGAATCTTTTATATCGCATTAGATGTTGGAATATTATTAGGCTATTTGATTTGCTAAATTAGCATGAGAAATATTATTATGTCAGTTGAAAGAATGTTTGATAAATTAGATGAAAAGATTTCCTCATTAATTAGAAGTCTTGGATTGATTATAACAATTTTATTTGGATCTATTGCATTACTTATAAATTTTAAGATAGAAAACATATTAATTAAAGTTAGCATTTTGGGATTAATAGGGATTTTCGTTTCAAATATCATTTTCACATTAGCTCTTTATATAAGCACAAAAAAAGATGAGTTTGTTTATAATATTCCACTGTACGAACAATTACTAAAAATTAATAGAGGTTTAGTTAAAGAAACTAATAAAGAGTTAATTGTATTAATTAATCAATATGAAATGATTAAAAGAAAATTACCTTCCTTAGAGGAATTTTATATTGAATTGTTCATAAAATATAACGTTCAAAAAGATACAGATGGATATTATAGATTAAACCTTAAAAATCTTGAAGATTTCAAGTCAGGTCTTAGTATATTTATTGAAATCTTTAATAAAATAAGAAAATATTTCAATGTAAACATTAATGAAATAGTAAGTGAAATAAAAAGTGATAAGGAATCTGATAATCTAAATTCATATTTTGTAGAATTTGCAAAATTTTTGGGATTAGTTAGGACTTATCATACGGATTTAAGCAATTTTGAAGGTTTACAATTATTTAATGATAATGAATTTGTATTTAATTTACTTGATATTCCATTTAGCCTTTTTACAGATTTTGTGAATCATTTACGATTTAATTCTATTAGTGCATATAACAAAATAAATAAAGATAAGTTAACCAAAATAAAAGAATATGGATTTAACATTAAAATTGCCTACGGAATTTTTGGATTGGGAATTATTCTTTCAAGTGTTATGATTTTTTATGCTCTTATTTTGTTTTTTTTTTTTAATTAATACTTAACAAGTTGCAAATCTATTTGCTAAAGAATTCTTCGAAGGTTAAGATTAAAATGTTTAGTTAAGGTATGGATGAATAACCTTAATTCTTGAATAGATTTTATTATTCAATAAATCGAAATAATAAATCTATACCAAAAATAAGAAGAATTCGCTAATTTATTTTGGGAAATAATTAAGAAGGAGTTTTAATATTAATTTGCAACGGCATTGATAAGTGAAAAGATTTAAAGTCTGAAAAAAATTTTTCTTTAAATAATTCTAAGATATTATTTCGCAGAACAATAAGAACTTAAGTGAAAAAATGGGAAAGATTATACGTAAGGATGATAAAATATATTTATAAGAAATAAAAATAAAATTCATATAACCAAAAGATCGGGTTTTAAAAATTGACTGTTGTGGATCAATTAACATTTTCTAAAAATGCTTTAAGTGAATATGCGAAAAAAATAGGGAAACTTATAGACGAAGGCAAAGCTACAGAAGAATCTTATTATTCTGACTTTAAAATTTTATTAAAAGATTATTTTAATTCAGAGGAATTTGAAGTTATTATAGTTCCAAAATCAGAAGGAACAGATGATAAGCCAGATTTTATAATATATATGGATGGCATACCCATTATTCACATTGAGGCTAAAAAACCAAATGATCCTATTGATCGCTGGTTATTAGTAGCTTCAAAAAATAGATTTCATGATCAAATATATCGTTATAGAGGACGTGAAAAAGGCGCTATTCCAGTAATGGTGACGGATTTTTTAACGATATGGGTTATAGATAAAGAATCCAATAATGAAAAAGAAAAAGATCATGAAGTTAAGTACAAGTTAAGAATTATAAATGAAGATATCTCTGTTTGGAAACCCTCTTCAAGTGCGAAGAAAAATTTTGAAGAAGCTATGAGTTATTTATGTGAAGATATTGTTATTTCTATCTCTAAAGTAAGCTCTATGATTCCTCATTTAGTGAAATATGCAAAAAAGCTAAGAGATAAAATTATTAATGTTTTTAAAGTTCCTTTAAATCCAATGAAAATATATTTTGAAAATATTCGTAATGATTTCTTGGAATCTATTTTCAGCAGTGATAAAGAAAAAAAGTCGGCAGAATTTGCAGATTTAGTAGCACAAACTATAGTATATGGGGGTTTTATCGCATGGATGAGATTTTGTAAGGATGGAAATGATTCCAGAGATTTTGTATTTTCATTAGCTACAAACTATCTACCATTTGGGACATTTATTTATAGTCTTTTTGCTGAATTTTTAGTCAAATTATCACCAGAAATAAAGAAATCTACGATAAAAAAAATTGAAATTATCTTTCAATCAACTGAATATGAAAAGATCATCGAAAACACAGAAACTTTAATGGTCACCTTTTATAGTGATTTTTTACAAAAGTATGATCCCGAAATGGCTAAAAATCGCGGAATAGTGTATACTCCTATACCCATTGTAAATTATATGATTAGAGCAGTTCATTATTTTCTGAACTTATATTTTAATAAAGATTCGGGAATTTTAAACGATGAAATTAATTATCTCGATCCTGCAGCAGGTACTTTAACTTACCCAATTGAAATTCTTAGATTGGCGAAAAATGAAATTGAAAAAAAATATTCAAAACAACCAGGTAGGGTTATTAATGAATTCAATAATTGGGTTCATAGTCTTTTTTTAAAGAATACTTATGCCTTTGAAATTCTAATGGCTCCCTATGTATTAGGTCATTTTAGAATGAATATGGTTTTAAATGATCTTGGTGCAAAGTTTAATCCTCAAAATGATAAAGTAAATCTATATTTGTTTAATACTTTAATGAGTTCTCAAACAACCATCAATGATTTTAGAAATAAATCCATTGGAGAAGAAATTGTTAGCGCGTTAAGAATAAGAAAAAATCAGGAAATATTAGTAATTTTAAGCAATCCTCCTTATAATGTATCTAGCCAAAATAAAATTGACTGGATTGAGAAAAAAATGGATCTTTATAAACAAGATTTGGATGAAAGAAACATTAAGCCCCTCTCAGACGATTATATTAAATTTATAAGATTTGCTCAATGGAAATTATGTGAAAATAAAAATTCTCAGAAGGGAATTATCGCTTATATTACAAACAATACGTATTTAGATGGGAGAATATTTAGAGTAATGAGAAAATCATTATGTAAATCATTTGATTATATCTATATCACAAATTTACATGGAAATAGTCGAAAAGGTGAGACAGGAAACCCTTTTGACATTAGAGTTGGTGTCAGTATAGTTTTTTTTATTAGATTAGAAGAACATTCTGATGATAGAATTGAAATATTCTATAAAAGTATAGATAATCCCAACAAATATGAAAAATTTAATGAACTTGAAAAACCCTTTGATTTAATACATTTTAAACCTTTAGATGTTACTGAACAAAACTATTTTGTACCTATGGAAAGAGAACCTGAAATGGTTGAAAAATATAAAAATTTTTTAGGAATAGAGGACATTTTCATCAATTACAGTATAGGTATACAGACACATCATGATGATTTTCTAATTCATACTGATAAAGATGTTTTAATAGAACGACTTAAATTATTTTTCAATCAAGAACATAATAAATTGAAAAAACTCAATATAGAGCTAAATCCTTCTAAAACATGGAATCCAGAATCAGTAAGGATTAAAAGTGATTATGAAAAAGCAATAAAAACGATAAATTCAGTATCATATCGCGGTTTTGACGAAAGAAATTTAATATTTGATAATAATTTTGTAGAGAGAGGACGTACATCATTTATGGATAATATTAAAAAAAATAATTATACTATATGTACAACAAAACAATTAATGAATCCCTCATTTAATCATATTTTTATCACTAATAAACCATTTGATGGATGTGTATTATCAACAAAATCAAAAGAAGCTACTTATGGGTTTCCATTAGAATTTAATAACGGAACAAATATTCAGCTTCCTAAGCTTGAATTTGATATAAAGGAAGGAGATTTGTTTTATTATATTTATGCGATAATAAATTCTAAGATTTACCAGAATAGATATTCATCATTTCTAGCTAAGGATTTTCCAAAAATCCCTTTACCCAAAAAGGAAGAAAATCTCCTCCTAATGGCAAAGATGGGGAAAAAATTTACTGAATTGCATCTTTTAAATGCAGAAGATTTAGATACCACTCAATTTCCTATGAGTAAATCTTCAGACTATAAAATATATTATGTTAGAAGTCGGGATAAGAAAGACGGGACCCAAATACCCGATACTTATGATCCTTCTACACAAAAAATTTATTTTAAAAAACGCACAAAGACTCAAATAAAAGCAGAAAATGAGGGGGATTTATTGGAAGATATTACTTGGATTGGAGGGATTACACAGGAAATGTGGGATTTTGAAATTGGCGGTAGACAACAACTTAAAGAATGGTTATATGTAAGGCAATATTCAAAAGAAATTCAGAAAAACAGAATAAATCGACCATTAAATACAGAAGAGTTAGAATATTTCCTTAAAATGTGTGACGCTATTAAAAAGACAATTGAATTATTACCTGAATTGGATAAAGTCTATAAAAAGATTGATCCATAAAATTTCAAAATTTGGGGCAAATTATGACTCCAAAAATTTTGTTTTTAATAAATAATAACTTTAAGGTTTTATGCTGATAAATAACATAATTATTTTCCAAAATCTTTAGTGCAATTGATAAATAATAACAATTATAATTGACATTATCAATTTGTAAATAGGAATCTTTATCTTCGCTAAGATTTTCATTATTTAAGACCTCATTATCTAAATGAACAAAATTCTCAAAATCATATAAATTAAAGAAATGTGCGTTAATATCTCGTATAGTAGAAAAAATCATTATATTTTCATTATCAGAGTAACCGAACATCTTTTGATTTTTTTCCCATGAATCTCCTAACTCTTTTAAAATTTCTTTTAGTTGGTCCTCTTCTTCTAGTAATTGCGCTAAATTTTTTTGAATATATGATTTTTCAATACGTTTCTTTTGATATTTTTGACTATTTAAATTAACTAAACTTTTAGATTGGATTATATTCTTTTTTATAAGATTTTGATTATAAGTTTTAGGGATGTAATCAAATATTGTCGTTTTTCTCATAACACTACATTTGCTCTTAAATTTTATACAAATTGATATTTACATTAAAGTTGTTTGTCTTTAAGAAGAATCTTATCAATGGTTAAATACTTAGAAGGAAAGATAAAAACTACGACAATTAATGATATAATTAGGTTTGATACTTAGGATTTTACGAAGAAACTGTTAATTATTATAAAGAATATTTACAATATGAAGATGATTTTAAGACTGTTTTTTATTTAGCAGAAACTTTAGAATGTATCGGGAGGACAAGAGAAGCGATTGAATATTATAAGAAGTCAAAGAGTTTAACAGAAGGAATAAAAGAACCGTTTGGATTTAATGAAGCTAGTAAAGAAAAAATTAAGAACTTAAGTACACATAGGTTAGAATAAATATTTTTTTGTTGATCATGAGATTATCATCTAGAATTAATAAAATTATACTTACTAATATTTTAACATCATTTAAAGGCAAAAAATCAATGTATAAAATATGGATAATATTAATCTCTCCACAGAAATTCAACACATTAAATATTTAATTAAAAATAGTAGATATAGTGATTCAATAATGTCTTGTGCCTCAATTATTGAAAAAATTCTTAGAAAAATGTATAAAGAAATTTCTACTACTTTAACATACAAAGATAATGAAAAGATTAACTCTTTTTTAAAAAAATGTAACTGCATGGAAACTTTTTGTCATGGATGTAATGACTTGTGTTATATGTGGATTTACCACATGGATGCTTTTATTTTTATAAATTTTTTTTTTTACTAATACTAAGCTGTTAATCTGTATATTTAAAAACTTGGCTAAACAATACTAATTAAAAATTGATAATTTTAATATTTTCATTATGTTAAGAAATTGAATGAAGGAGAATTGAAATGAGATGGAATTAAATACCTTACTACTATTAATAGTTATTGTTTCATTTGTATTATCTATTATTTCGATCATATTATCAATATTATCAATTTATTTCAAATATTTTTATAAGCGAAAACCAATAATTGAGAAACCTAATCTTATTTTTTTTACTAGTATTGAATCATCAGTGGAATCTCCTCTCGATTTTGGAATGGTATGCCCAATAACTTTTATAAATAGAGGCAGTAAAATCATAACAATTAGCGGTTTAGAAATTATTATTTTAAATGGTCTTAAAAGAAACCCATACGTGCATTCACTATGTGTAGCACTTGGTGATAAAATTGAGTATCCTGATGTAGATAAAATATTTTTATATATGAAGGAAAATCTAATACATACTTTTAATATATCAAATTTTAGTTGTATTACTAAAATGCTGGTTTTTTCAATGCAGAAAATTGAATTATTAAAAGTATTAGAACTGGAGAATACAAAAGAATTATCCGTGATTTTAATAATGCGTTATAATTTTAATCAAACTAAATATTTTGTGTTTAAATTAATATTTGACGCAGAAGACATTGTAGCCATAAGAGAAGAAAATTTTACATCATTATGGAATACTGTTGGAGCTGAATTAATCACTTTTCATAAAAAAAATAAAAAAATAAGTAAAAGATGTAAAGAACTTTATAAAAAACTTCAAAAAGAAAGTCAAAGTTAGGTAAATCCTAACAAACCATTTATTTTGTAAAAAAATCGTAAATCGGAATAGAGATTATAGATAACACTATTCCTACGAAGAACAATATAATCCCAATATATAAACAGAGTCTTAGATTTTCTCCAATTTTCTTATAATTTGCTTGATAAAAGTATAGCTTCAATAATGTTTTCAAATCATTCTTCATAAAGTTTTCATCATTAAGTTTTATTAAATCCTCAAATTTCTTAAAACAATTTTTAATTGAAATTTTTGGAGAATTAATATTAAAATCGTTAAAATGACTAAGATTTGAATGTTCAAAAGAAATATTATAAGATTTATCCAACATTACTTTTCCGAAGTAAATAAAATAAGGGATCATTGATAAAAATAAACTAAGTAAACCAACCCACCAAGAATTTAGTGAGCTAACTAGATTAAGATAAATACCCAAATATGCCCCAAACATTGCTAATAACGAAAAATTGAAACCCATATATTTAATTCTAAGATTTCCATAGTAATGTGAATTTCTAAGTGCTTCAGAACGATAACTGCTTAAATTTCTACAAAAATAACTATTCTTATTACTAATGCTAATCTTTTTTAACATTTCTTCTATAAGAACATCATGCTCTTTATCAACTTCTTTTCTGTTATTCTTAAAACACATCATTTCTATATATTAAATATGTTTTAAATGAATTCTTATTAACGGGTGAATATTAAATAAGTTAAATTAAATATCATAAAAGTCAATTATTAATAATTAAGCATTAGAATACGAATAAAAATTCATAATAGACCAGAAGAAAATAAACTCGTTTTTTTTTGAGGCGGGTGAGTATAAATGGTTAAGAACTGGAGAATATCGGGGATTTTTGTAGAATTGTAGAATAAGTGAATACATCTATTTGAAATAAGTGTTTTTTGTATTGATTTCAAGAAATTGGTAATAAAACAAAGAGAAAATAAATGACATATACAATAGAAGAAATCAAAGGAATAATACATTGTTGTTTACAGAAATTAAGAAGACTTGATGAAGATTTACTTGATATTAATGTAGCTGAAAGAACAATCACTCATAAATTGGCTGAATATTTACAAGAACATTTTCCAGAATTCAATGTAGATTGTGAGTATAATCGAGATAGAAATTATATAAAAAGGATTAGAAATAAACGTGACAGGTCTAAGGAAATTGCCAAATTGAACAATTTCGAATTAGCAGAGCTTATTTGGGAAAATAAAGATGCATATACACTTTTTCCTGATATTATAGTTCATAAAAGAAAAACTCATGAAAATAATCTACTGATAATTGAAGTTAAGAAATCTACAAATAAAGATACTGGAGAATTTGATAAGGAAAAGATTAAAGAACTTATGGAACGACCATATAATTACAAATTTGGTCTTTTTTTAAGACTCTCTCTCGATGATGAATATGATGATCTGGAGTGGATTCTCAAAAGGTAATATCAGGAACTGCGAAAATATGGGTTAGTAATGGATTTTCAGCCAGAGAGTGTTGGAAAAATTTTAAAAGCCCAAATAGGAACAGTCTTCCAGCTAGTTGATCTCAAGATTGGGAGTAAGAGGGAGAAGACTTGATAACGAAAGGATGGTGGTTTATTGATCCAAGCGAGCATCGATTAGATATACCATTAAATAAAAGGGTTGATGAGGCTATTTCTAATTTATTAATGCGGGAGAGAAAGGTAGATTTTACACGGGTTTTAACGGAGATTTATACTCGTTTTCAGAATGCATTAACACCTGAAGAATATACAATAAAAGGTATTTTAAAAGAAAATGCTATTACTGTGAGTGGAGGAAAATGGGAAATTAAACCTTTTATTAAAGAAATAAAAGAAAAGCACGAAGAAATGGTTTATTATATTTCACAGATAGGTATTCAATTAGGTTTTGAAATAGATATAGCAATAGATGAATATTCTTACACTTTAACCAAAAGACAAAAATCCAGGGTTTGACAGGAGTCATGGTTGATGCCCTAATTTGACAAATATTTAGCTTTAACATGTGATAACTTTGCGATTATTTTTTGTCTATACTTATGTTTATACCGATGCATTTAAACTTTGACTCTTTTATGGTTTTACGAAAAGTTTTTTTCTAAATTGTTAGTAAAATCTGATAATATTCGTTCAAAATATGTTAGGAGACGATGAATATTTTAGAGCCAATTTAGAATAAATGTTTTTGTATTGATCCTGATAAGAATGGGCATTCAATATATCTCCAACCGTGATCTTCAATTATTTGACTGGATTTTTAAAGAAAGAGAAGGGAATATGCAAAGGATAATTTAATCTCTATTTTAATCTCTATTGATTGTAAAATCTCTATACTTTCTACTTGATTTGCAAAATTTTTGGTGCGATTTATCGTACAGGCAAATATTGCTAATTTATTAGATTAAGTTAAATTTAAAAGTTAAAAATTTTAAAGTAAATTACAGGTGAAATTATGTCAAATATAAAAAAAAAATTAACGGATGAACAAATCGAACAGATTTTAATTGAAATGATAACACCAACTCCGATGAATGCTAATATTCAATTAAATGGAAGCTCATTTGTAAAACGGTTTATAAGAGCTAAAGAGAAGTTAACTATTACTGAAAAGCTTGAGCAAAATGAAGTTATTAGATGTTGGGATAAATTCTGGTTTTATATAACTAGTGGAATTTTAGCACCGGGTGCTGATTTAAACAATCTCGATTTGCCTTTTTTACATTTAACGGATGTGGGACATAAGATCCTAGTTGAGGGAGTTAATCCATATTCACAAAACGTTTATTTTATGAATATAGAAAATAAAGCTAAACCTTTAATGGATGATATTTCTGAGATGTATTTATTAGAATCCTTAAATTCATTTTATAATCATTGTTATCTTGGAGCGATGGTATTGCTAGGTGGTTTCTCAGAGAGAATTTTTCTAAAATTCTTGGATCGATTCATCTTAAATATTAAAAATATTTCTAAAAAGACTAATTTTGAAAATATTATTGAAAATAGATTTATCGCAATAAAAATTACTGAATTTCTTGCTTTTATTGAACCGCACAAAAAAAGTTTGCCAAAAGATTTAAAACATCAAGTAGATTTATGGTTAAATAGTTTTTTAAACTATATAAGAAATGTTCGAAATAAGGTTGGACATCCTACAGGAAGAAAAGTGTCAAGAGAAGAATTACTTGCAATGTATTTAACTTTTCCTAAATATTTAGAAAATATAATAAATCTCTTAGATTATTTTATTAATAATCCAATAACTTAGTTTGTACAACTTTGATTTATTACGAAATAAAAGGTTATTTTAATGAACGTGGAGTAAAAGAATAAGAAAATATTTGATTATTTTATAGAGAATATAGAAAATAGAAAATCTAATGCAATTTATAATTTTTTTCGTTATTCCTCTACTTCAGATGAGAAAAAAGAAGCAATCAGAACGCTAGCAGATATTTGCGAATTTTTGAAAAAAGATATCTCAGACAATATGCTTAAAAAAGATGGAAATGAATTATTTAAAATAGCAAATAAATATTCAATAAGGCATCATAACGCAGATCAGTATCAAGATTATAACAAAGAGATATGGTATGAGTGGATGTTTTATCTCTATCTCAATACAATAAATACATTAATAAAAATTAAGGAAAAATAGAACAAAACTTTTTTTAAAAATATTTTTTTAGTTTCCTCAGGGAGGTTTGCAAAATCTATTCCTAAAAGAAAGGAAAATTAGTTAATTTATTTGGGAGGATAATTTAATATTAATTTGTAATTAATTTGTTTTTTAATGTAATTCAATAAAAGAATAACTTATATTTTTATATCTATATGTAAAGGATCGTCAGGTTTAAAATATTACAAAATTAGTGAATTGCTTCAATTCATCCAAAACAAAATTTGTGAACGTATCTTCTATATCTTCTGTTTCATAAAGATTTTTTATAAAGTTACCATAAACCTCAATTTTTTT
>SDBT01017489.1_pt1 | contig 11324 bp, 11 predicted proteins | sample 2277101 | NCBI WGS metagenome assembly SDBT01 (sample SAMN10404973, study PRJNA504765) | marine sediment metagenome | isolation source: marine sediment core GS10_PC15, 103 cmbsf | place: Arctic Ocean: Southern Knipovich Ridge | collected 2010 | reverse complement strand
GTACATTCCCATTTGATGCTATTATTTCTTTTGAATCCATGTTGATATCATTTCCATCAAAATCAGTAACATTGCCACCGGCTTCTTTAACAATTACAATCCCTGCCGCAAAGTCAAAGATTTTTGTATTATTCCATATTCTCGCATCTATTCTTCCTGATGCAACTAAGCTGAAATCATATATAGCTGAACCAAAGATTCTTGTAGTAAAACTTTGACTAACCAATTTTTTATATCTTTCAAAAGATTCTTTTTTTAAATAAAATTGATTATCATAAGTTATCATACTTTTTTCCAAATTATTGTTTTTAGATGAATGGATTTGTTTTCCATTCATAAACGCACCTGAATCTTTAATTGCGTAGTATAGTTCATTAAAAAATGGTAAATATATTACACCCACAATAAACTCCTTTTTACTTGCCAGACCAATGGATACCCCAAAATTTGGTACACCAGCAATAAAATTATGGGTTCCATCCACTGGATCAACAATCCAGAAAAGATCACTTTCTATTTCATCAACCATTCTTTTTTCTTCAGATAATACAAAATATGGGAATTTTTCTTCTAATAAATCATGTGAAAGTTTTTGACATTCCATATCTACATTAGATACAAATTCTTTGGTTGTTTTTCGTATTACTCTTAAATTTGTTCTGAAATGATGTAGCTGAATTTTTCCAATCTCAAGTGCAGTTGTTTTTGCAATCTTAAGTTCTTTTGAATATTTATTTTTCATTTTTTTCATCTCGCATTTTTCTCCTCAATAGTTTTCCAGAAGCCCCCTTTGGAAGACTGTCAACAAATGTTACCTTATTTGGTATCTTATTCCTGGATAAATAGTTTTTACAAAAATCTAATACATCTTTCTCGCTAACATTTTTATCCTTCTTAAGGGTTGCATATGAAACAATTTTTTCACCTAAATATTCATCAGGAATTCCAACGGTGATCACTTCTTTTATTTCATCTATTTTGTAAAGAACCTCATCGATCTCGTCTGGAGAGATATTAACTCCACCTTTTATTATTAAATCTTTTTTTCTACCTGTGAAGAAAAATGTGTTATCCTCAGTTACATATCCTAAATCACCTGTGCGAAAGTAGCCATCTTTTACAAATTCATTGTATAATTTATGGTTCCTGTAATAGTCAATAAAAACATTTTCTCCTTTAACAACAATTTCTCCTACTTCACCAGGTTCAAGAATATTGCCTTTTTCATCCATAATTTTTACATCGTTAACATCCAGTGGTTTTCCAATGCTTCCGGGTTCCCAGTTTTTTTCAAGTGGATAATCGATATGAGTGGGTCCTGTCTCTGAGAGTCCATATAGGTTGGCTACCTTAATGCCATATTTCTTCATGAATTTAATTTGTAATTCTTTAGGCAAAGTTGAAGATCCACATCCAACATATCTTAGCGATTTGATATCCTCATACATTTCTTTTTTATATGGAGTGTTATAAAGCGCAACAAGAACAGAGGGTACAACTTCAACATAGGTAATTTTGTATTTTTCAATATATTTCCAGAAGTTAGCTCTGATTTTCCAAAACGACTCAGTAACAACTAGAGTTCCCCCACATAGAGTGCACGGAAGAAATGAATAATTTGTAGAAGCAGTATGCCCTAATGGCAGTATTATCAAATGAATCTCATTGTCATCAAATTTAAATCCTCTAATAATAGATGAGATGTTTGCGATCATATTATTATGTGAAAAGACTACGCCCTTGGGATTTCCTGTTGTCCCTGAAGAGTAATAAATGCAAGCTGGAGAATTCTTTTTTGGGATAAAATCTGGATATATCTGTTTTGTGTCCTTTAAAGTCACAATAAAATCGTCTTTTATCAGGAGTGGATCAAATCTGTTTTCTTTTTTGAAATCCGAGTAGTGTTTTTCCTGGCAAAATATAACTTTCGGTTCGATATTGCTGACATAACGGGATACGTCTCTTGCCTCTAAATTATAAGGATATGGGTTGAAAATGCATCCATATCTAAGTGCAGATAAATACAACAGGATATATTCTACACTATTTTTTATAACGGCTGATATTACATCTCCCTCGTTCAAGCCTATTGATTTATAAAAGAAACAGATTTTGTTTATCAATTCATTTACTTGGGAATAACTGTATTCAATCTCATTGTTTATCAAATATATTTTCTCAGGTAATTTTTTTGTATAATATTTTATTGCGCAACTTATGTTTTTGAGTTCCCTCGCCTTAGACGTCATTTTATCGCTTTTTTCTTTCTAAAATATTATAAATGTCTTCAATCGACATTATTTCAAAAATTTCTTCAATTTCAAATTTAATACAAAATTCTCTTTCCAAATCATTAATTAACATTAATTGTCCAAGTGAATCCCATGATTCTATATCATCGGGCGTCATTTTCGTTTTTATATCAGCTGGATCCATCTTGAATAATTTCGCTATAATCTTTTCTGCTTTTTCTATAATGCACTCCTTATTCATTTTTATTCAAACCTTCTATTATTACAATAGCAATTGCCATATCCTTTGAGTGTGACAAACTTAAATGTATAGTTTTGTCTGAAATTAACGATGTTTTTATTATAGGTTTATTATCTTCGGTGAGTATCTCAATATCCTTTAAATCTTTAATTGATGAATCTGATGCTTTTATGAATGCTTCTTTTGCTGTAAATCTTGAAGTGAAACGAGGATATGGATCTTTTTTTTCCAAACAATGCTCTATTTCTTTTTTCGTAAATATTTTTTCATAAAATTCCTTATTTTTACTATATTCAATATCCCTAAATCTATCTATTCTCTCGATATCTATGCCAACACCCGTAATAGCCATTTAATTATCTCCCCGTCATATTATTTATTTTGATTATATCTTTTTATAGTCATTTCAAGAGATATATGCTCTTCATTCTAAGTTATTCAGCATTGTTCGATAATATGCAGAGATATATATATCGAACTTGGAATTGTTCTCAATAGCGAAATTAAACGTAAATATTACTCCTAGAATGAGTATAGAGTATTACTATAAAAAACTTAGGCGATTGTACTGTTACTTGACATTACATCTAATAAACATTTATATACAAAATCACTCTATAAAAATAGCAAAGGGCCAACTACCCTAAAAAAAGAAATACATATTATTTAACCATGATTTTCTCAGCATCTTTGAGATATTTCTCATTACCTAATTTTCTTATAACCTTTTTTCTTTCTTCAATATATGAAAGAACCTTCTTTCTAAAATCTTTTATATACGAAATATCGAGTTTAAACGGCCTGATGAAAAAACCATCCCCAAATGAAAAACTAACATTATGTATATTCTTTATATCTATATCCAACAGCCCCTCTTCATAACAATATCTAAACATTTCAGTTCCATAAAACGGGAACATAATATTCAAATTTATATTTTCTAAAGGTAATCTCTTAATCATTTCAAAAGTATCATTCAAAGTCTCCTCAGTCTCTTGAGGGCATCCGCAGATGAACATACCAACGAAACGTAAATCTTTATATTTCTTCGCTACTTCAAAAAAATTGTAAATTGTCTCATCTTTCAAACCTTTCTTAAAAATTGTATTTCGTATATACTCTGAGCCTGACTCAATACCAACTGCAGTACGAACATATCCTGCTTTTACCATTGAATCCATCATCTCCTCATCCATAGTCTTTATCTCTATCCCTTGAGATGTATCAAATTGAATATCTAAATTCCTTTCACAAATTTCATCCATAATCTCCAATGTTCTCTTTTTAGATACCGTCATATTATCATCTACAAAAGAAACATATCTACAGTTATATTTATCATACAAATATTGAACCTCATCAACAACATTTTTAGCTGATCTCATCCTATATTTACGGCCATGAAAATTTTTCATTGTACAATAACTACATCTGTTCGGGCAACCACGGCTAGTTATTATTGAATAATTATAATCAATTGGTAACCCTTTAGGATTATGCCAGTCAGATGTATCAAAAAAATAATCCTTAATATCTATAAGTTCATAAGCAGGAAATGGAACACTATCCAAATCTTTAATAAATTCTGTTTTTGGATTAACAACAATTCCATCGTCCCCTCTATATGCAATACCATCAATACTACTTAATAGATTACTATTTTCGAAATGAGCGGCTAATAATTTAACAAAATTTTCCTCACCCTCACCCAAAACAATATAATCAATGAAACTGTACTCATTCAATATAGCTTCAGGAAATAAAGTGGAATGTTGCCCTCCAAATACTATAGGGACATCTTTAAAAACTTTTTTTACTATCCTAGCAATCTTCAATGCAAATTCAAATCTCATAGGAAATAAAACGCTAATTCCAACCAAATCAGGTTTAGCATCTTTTAAATATTCTACAAAACTATCATCCAAAAAATTATTAATCTCATCTTCTTCTTTACCTAATAATTCATTATGGAGATCTTTTAATTTAACAATATATCCTGATTTTATAACGCTGGATGCAACATACATCAAACCTAAAGGAATATACCTATTTTCTCGTTTATCCGGCGTGATGGTATACGAATTTATTAATAAAATATCTTTTATCATCTTTATTCTACAACCTTTTATTCGATAATATTGCAGGATTTCCCATTTCCTACATAGATCCCCTCTTTAATAATTGAATCTACAGCAATAAATCCAATTCCAACTATTAAATTTTTTGCCGTATCAATATTATTTCTAATTATAAAAATCAAGGAGATATGTCACCTCTCTGACTTAATGGCAAGGACGTCCTCTAATTTAAGACCTTCATGTCATCACTCTATATCCAAAAAATCAGAAATAAACTGTATATTATTTGGAAAAACAGAATCCATCCCAGATGGCACCCTGCCTAGAAAAGGTATGTTTGCCTCAACTGCATCATGGTAGTCTGATAAACAATCTCCAATGTAGAGTACTTTATCATAGTCATAACCTTTTTCAGCCATTATCCGTCTAAAGAGTACAGGCTTTGTATCAGGAGTTCCATAAATACCTGTAAAATACTTATTCATTTTTCTACGATCTATAATCCACATAATTTCTTCTTGAGGAGTGCCTGTTACAACATACAAATCTATTGTCTGATAATGTTTTTCTAAAAATTCTTTAGCTCCTTTTACCCAGGCTGCCTTAACCACTTTCTCTACAACTAACTCTGAAAACTTTTTTGCAACAGTATTAACATCATCTTCAGACAATGGTTTGCCCAAATACTCTGAAAAATAATATTCTATCTTTTTATATCTTGATATACCGCCGTTTTTAATATGATGTACAACAACCTTATCAACAGTTTCCTCGCCATACGGCTCAAACAACTTTGCAAATGCCTCTGTTTTTACATTCATTGACTCTGCAAGTACCCCATCGAAATCAAATAATATTGCTTGGAACAAGCCACTTGAAATCTTAAATTTATCCATTATTTTCCACCTCTGCCATTATGGTACAAGGAGCTCCATCAGATTTACTAATCATTTTCAAATAGATTGACCTCCACTATCTGTACTTTCTTTCCATCAAAGACCCAAAAATCAGCTGGGAAATCATCAACTGTTTGCCCATGTTGATAAAAATGATATGGAAAATCAATATGGGTTCCAATATGATTTGGAAACTCCCATCTTGAAGTGTTTGCTGAATCTCCATTACTTATTGAGCTCGAAGGAATAGACATAAAGCCTTTTCTCCCCCCATAAAAGGGAGTATTTATATCGATACTATAAGATAAAAAGATAAGCATGATGCATCTTTAGATTTCCTTTCGAATATTTTGTTCATAATGAATCTCAGACAGGCATTCCAAAATACCTTGACCCATATCATAAAATTCATTACTTACTAATTTTTTTGCAACTTTTGGGTTAAAGCTATATGGAGTAATCTCATAATGTGAATCTGAAATGTCTGGTAAATACTCGAGTTCAATTTTATTCCCAAGAATTTCTTTGACCATAATATGAAGATCTTTAATCTTTAATGGTTTATTCCCTGTAATAATCACATTTTTATTCTCAAATTCTTTTGAGAGAATTCTGACACTAAGTTCAGCTGCATCTTTAACATGAATATACTCTCTAATCTCTTCACCATCACCATGGCGCGTTATTTTTCCTTCTGTTAAAGCTTGTGTTAAAATCTTGTGAATCCAATTATTGTTTTTAGCTCTTGGACCATAAAGAGATCCGTACCTTAAAATCGTATATGGTAAACCAAATGCTTCATGATAGTTATCAATAATTGACTCGCAAGCCTGCTTACTACTTCTGTAAAAAGACCCTGCCTCACTGTATACATAGATAGTGCTTGCAAATACAAATCTTTTTATATTGTTTTTACGGCAGGCCTCTAAAATAATTGTATTTCCAATTATATTACTTTCAATTGTTTCAAGTGGAATATTGTATGCTTTATCTACATTTGCCATGCCCGCAAAATTATATACAACATTACATCCCTTCACAGCATTATCTACTGCTTTTTTATCAAGAACATCTCCAATAATCATTTCTTGTTTATCTGACAAAAAAGAAGATGTATTCATATCAAAAATTATTACTTTATGTCCACTCTCTGTAAGAGCATCAGCCGTATGACTGCCTATAAAGCCGGAACCGCCAAAAACTACTACTTTCATAAAATATTTGCCTCCTTCAATCCATTAATTAAATTATTTGCAGCCTCAATTTCCATATGTTTTCTAGTTTCAATTGTATATGTCCCTATATGGGGAGTTAATATAATATTATCTAGTTCTTTTAATTTACCAATATTCGGCTCATCTTCAAATGCATCTATTGCTGCTCCTGCAATCTTTTCATTTTTTAAAAATTCATATAATGAATTTTCATCTACTATTCCGCCTCTTGCACAATTGATTAAAACCGCATCTTTTTTCATCATTTCTAACTCTCTTTCACCTATAAGATGATATGTTTCTTCTGCTAATGGAACATGAACTGTTACAATATCACTCTTAGATAGTAGATTTTCCATTGGAACAATATCGATTTTAAAATTTTCAACAAAATCCGTATCAGGATTTATTTCATAAGATAAGATTTTAATGTTAAAAGGTTGTAAAAATTGAACAAGTCTTTTACCGATTCTTCCAAGCCCAATGATTCCGATAGTTTTTCCAGATAATAAATTACCAATTTCAGGTTTCCAATTATCATATCTTAGGTTTCTATCGACTTTACTGATTCTTTTAAGTAAATTTAATATTAATGAAAACGTAAGCTCTGCAACAGCAACAGAAGGAGTTTCTGGTGTATTAAATACAAGTACTTCTTTTTCATTTGCTGCTTTTAAGTCAACATTATCTAATCCTATCCCATATCTCGATATCACTTTGAGTTGATCTCCGTTAAGAATGACTTTCTCAGTTATTTCTTCTGTTCCGGCAATGATTCCTACAGCGTCATCAAGTAATTTTAAAATCTCATTCTCATTAAGTTTTTTACCATATGGATTAAGTATAGGCTCCAATCCTTCTTTTTTTAATAACTCAATTGCTCCTGAGTCTATCTTGCCAAATGACCTACTTGAAATCAATACCTTCATATTATCAGGATCTCCACGATATCAATAAAAGGTTATTAATTTAATCGAAAGAGTATTCTAAATTTCATTTACTAGCATAAGATGATAAAAGACTGTCGTTTTTCATTAGTTTTTCAACATGCCTTAAATCATCTTCACTATCAACACTATATGTCTCATATTTCGTTGTCACCATCTTAACTTTATATCCATGCTCTAATACCCGCATCATATCAACAGATTCAATAACTTCAAGGGGAGTTGGTTCAAGTTCATTGAATTTAATTAAAAAATCTCTGGTATAAGGAATTATACATACCTGTTTATACATATAATTATCATTTGGTTCTTTTTTATTAGATGGAATTGGTTCTCTAGAGAAATAAAGAGCGAAATTTTGTTTGTCAACTACAACCTTTACTTCATTTGGATCTTTATGTTCTTTCAATGATCTAATTGGAGCCATAAGATTACTAACTAGTATATCCTTATTTTTTAGGAAAGGTTGAACTGATTCATCTATCATTTCTGGACAGACCATCGGTTCATCTCCTTGTATCATTACAACAATATCAACTTTTTTTCCAGTATCTTTTTCAATTTTATGCAATGCCTCTGCAATACGATCTGAAGCCCTTTTATGTTTATCGGAAGTCATTATTGCTTTTCCACCAATTGAATTGATATATTCTTCTATTTCTGTGTTACAAGTTGCAACGTAAACATCGTCTAAAACAGAGCTCATTTTACTACGAAAATATACATGCCCAATCATTGGAATGCCATTAATTTTTGCTAAAGGTTTACCTGGAAAACGACTTGATTCCATACGAGCAGGAATGATACCTATGATTATGACCATATTTAACTCTCCGTTTTATATTTGAAAGTAACTTTTTTCATTATTTCAAATCGTTTATAATATTTCTTGATAATGTGCCTAAAAATAAAGTGTCTAAACTTATTGCAATAAATCTATAGCCAAGATTCATAATTTTTTGGACTTCTTTAATATCTGGAGGTATGACATGAAAACCAGCAGTTTTTTTAAGTTCATTTGCTACGTCCATTATTTCTTTTATACATTTTTTAAATTCAGAATGATCAAATTTTCCAGGCTTACCCAAAGAACCTGAAATATCATATGGTCCAACAATGAAACCATCGACTCCTTTGGTTGATAATATTTTTCTTAAATTTTTAACTGCATCTATATGTTCAATCTGTACAATCACAATACTTTCATTTTTTAGCCAATTCTTGTATCCTTCAAAATCAAATCCATATTCTTGAGCTCTAGCCAGCCCTACACCTCTAAATCCTTCTGGGGGATATCTAACAGCTTTAACAGCTGCCTCTGCTTCTTTTTTAGAGTTCACCATAGGTACAATAATGCCATGAGCGCCTGCATCCATTATTCGTTTAATCAGACGTGGATTGTTTTCACTAACTCGCACCAAAGGAACACAACCAGACAAATCGATAGTTCTTATCAGGTTCTGCGCAACATTTAGCGTTATCGCACTATGCTCCATATCAATTGTCAGCCATTCAAAACCTGATTTTGCCATAACTTCTGTAACTATTGGGTCTCCTATTGTAATCCATGACCCAAAAGTAAGTTTTCTTTCTTTTAATTTAACTTTTAATACTTTTGATTTACTATTCATTATTTCCCTTCTGTTTTTTATCATTAAAACATGATTCTAAAAATTCACAATATCGCTCTAAGATATGCTTGTCAGGCACATCAATTACTTCTTTAATAAACTTCTTTCTTTCTTTTTCGTCATAAAATCTAGGATTTTTATTCTTAATAAATGCCTGTAACATGTCATAAAGTTCATCTTTACATTTCATTTCAGAACCTTTGATATAGTACGCAACTGTAGAATAATTAGAATGCAGATACTCTAGCATTAACACAGGCTGACCTCGCTTTACGGGTTCCCACGTTACACTTGTTCCAATATCAATTATTAAATCCGCCCATTTCAGCAGTGAATCTGAACTAACGCCCCCATAAATAAATTTAAGATTTTTATCAAGATCTTGCTTTACTTCAGGGTAAAGATTGATTAGTTTTTTTGTTAGTTTTTTTGCTGTTGTATTTCTTGGATGATGTTTTACTATCAAGTAAATATTTGGAAATTGTAGAATTAATTTAATGGTCCTTACAACCTCATCCCAAAAAATAGGATAATTGATGTTACGAAGAAAAAATACAATTTTAAGTTTTTTTTCACTACCTTCTATGTTAAACGGAGCAATTGAATCAGAGATTATTTCCATCCATTCATCACTGTATCTTGGAGAGCCGATAACTTTAATCCTATGTTTTTCCATATAGTCTTCATAACGTTTAAAACAGAGATTGTTGGGAACAACAACATAATCAAAAATTTCTAGAGGTTTATGCGATTCCATGCAGCTGTAATTTAAATCATTTTTTGTTTCAAAAAAATTAATATATGGTCTGTCGCCATGTGGTAGAGAAATTGTCGCATACCCTCTTTTTTTTGCGTTTTGTAAAGTCTGCTGAACAAAATGTGTCGTTGTCCAATCAAAAACCACAATTCCGTTATTTATCTCTTTGAATATTCTATTTGCAATGTGCTTTATTGTTCTGTTAGCAATTTTCTTTATATATGAATATCTCTTGATAATTTTGTCACAATCATTAGTGTATTTAAAATAAAAAATGTTAAAGAAATATTCTAAACTATATTTTCTAAATAAGTCGTTAATATAAAAAATCCTTACATTTTTGAATTTTTTCAAATAATTAATCCGATAGTCATCAAGCAGTTTTCGATTTGAAGTTATAATAATATCAGTAGGGATGTTCTCTGTTGATAGCCATTTGTATAAAACAGGCGTAATATGATCAATATCGTTATTATGCCCGAGAAAGAAAAATGCTTTTTGAGAATTCTTTGATGATGGATCTCTATTTTGATTTTCTTCTAACGTTTTTTTATCTTCCATCTCATTCACAACAATATATGTGTCCCTGTTTCCTCATTTTAATTAAAAAAACAATTCCTTGATTTCTTTTTTTGATAGAAGTTTAACATCTCGTGAAACATATCGCTTAAGTTTACTGACTCTCGCATTTTTGTAATCTGAAACATTTGGTCTGATATCCGGAATATCTACTTGGGGCGGAATTATTAGCATTTCATCTGTTTCAAATGCCTTTTCTGCTTCAGTTTTAGTCATCAGTTCTTCAAACATTTTCTCTCCAGGTCGAAGACCGATAATTTTCCGTTCAATATCATTTGGATCATATCCATATTTTTTATCAAAGACTTCTATTGCAACACTTGCCAGATCATCAAGTTTAACAACCGGCATTTTTAAAATATGGATTTCTCCCCCTTTTGCAATTAAAGTCGCTTTAAAAACTAAATCAATAGTGCTTTCTTTGGACATCATAAAACGTGTCATTTCAGGATTAGTAACTGTTATCATCTTTTTTCGTTTAATTTGCTCTTCGAACAGAGGAACAACAGATCCTCTTGATAGAAAAACATTTCCAAAACGAACACATGAAAAAATTGTTTTACTTTTTCCCTTATAAAAATTTGCATCGGTAATTAATTTCTCTGCAAGTAGTTTTGTTGCTCCCATTGTATTAGTTGGGTTGACTGCTTTATCTGTACTGATATTTATAACTTTGTCAACTCCATTAATCAATGCAGCTTCTATTACGTTTTGAGTACCTAATACATT
>SDBT01017488.1_pt1 | contig 11324 bp, 10 predicted proteins | sample 2277101 | NCBI WGS metagenome assembly SDBT01 (sample SAMN10404973, study PRJNA504765) | marine sediment metagenome | isolation source: marine sediment core GS10_PC15, 103 cmbsf | place: Arctic Ocean: Southern Knipovich Ridge | collected 2010 | reverse complement strand
AAGCGAAGGTTCGAGGAACGCGTGCGAGCCACTCGACAGCACCCTGGTGGCAGTTCGAGCGGCTGCGGCCTGAGTTTTACGCCGCCATCGAGGGTCTGGAGCGGGCGTTGGTGACCTCGAGAGTACGTGCTGGTCTCTTCACGTTCGTGCCAACGCGAATTGTCTTATCCGAGCAGGTAGTGGTGTTTCCTTTTGCTGACTATGAGACCTTGGCTGTACTTCAGTCACAGACTCACGACCTGTGGATGCGGTTCTTCAGTGGAACGGCTCTGGAGTTGGTGCGGTATGCTCCTTCCGATTGCTTCGAGACCTTCCCTTTCCCTGAGAACTGGCAGACTTATCCCACCCTCGAAGACACCGGAAAGGCGTACTACGAGTTTCGCGCCGCGCTCATGGTCAAGAATGACGAGGGCCTGACCAAAACCTATAACCGCTTCCACGATCCAGACGAACGTGATCCGGAAATCCTGAAGCTTCGCGAGCTGCACGACGCCATGGACCGCGCCGTTCTCGATGCCTACGGTTGGAGAGACATGCCAACCAATTGCGAGTTCCTGCTCGACTACGAGACCGACGAGGAGGAGTGGGGCAACAAGAAGAAACCCTGGCGATACCGCTGGCCAGATGAGGTCCGAGACGAGGTGCTGGCACGGCTTCTGGAGCTCAATTCTGAGCGCGCGAAGGAGGAAGCTCGCTCGGGCGCCGTCGCCGCGAAGAAGCGTGGGAAGAAGGTGACTCAGAAGAGGGGGCCTAAAGCGCCTAGGACGGGGGACCTGTTTTCATGAGAGACCCTTCGCGTTGCATTGGTAAGGTGCGCGTTTATGAAAGAACTCCCACATGACTCAGCCACCGGACCGGCCCAAAATCTGCCACATCACGCATGTGGACAACCTGGGCGGTATCATCGCTGATGGCGGGTTGGTATCTGACCGTGAGATTATCGAACGCGGTGGTCCCGCTCAGACGATCGGTATGTCCGACATTAAGCGGCGTCGAGTTGAAGAGATTGCGGTCTACTGCCACCCAGGCACCAAGGTTGGTGACTATGTTCCTTTTTACTTTTGCCCGCGGTCGGTCATGCTCTACGTGATCTACCGCGCGAACAATCCTGAGTTGGCCTACCATGGTGGACAGGAGCCGATCGTCCACTTGGAGGCGGATTTCTTTTCGGTCGTTCGATGGGCAGACGCGAATAGTGTTCGGTGGGCCTTCTCGCTATCCAACGCCGGGGCCTACTATACGGAATTCAGAGCAAACGTGGCTGAGCTGGACCAACTCAATTGGCCCGCAATCGCGGCAACGGATTTCCGAATCCGGGAAGTGAAAGAAGGCAAGCAGGCCGAGTTTCTGTTGTACGAGCGATTTCCCTTCGATTTGGTAGAGCGGATCGGTGTAAGATCGGGCAACATCCAGGGACGTGCAGCCGCAGCCATTGCTAGCGTACGCCATCCGCCTCAGATCGAGGTTCGACCAGATTGGTATTATTGAGAGTGAGGCCGAGATGATCGAATATAAGACGGGCGATATTCTCGTGGAAGACGTCGAGGCGTTGGTCAACACGGTCAACTGCGTGGGGATCATGGGACGTGGAGTCGCCCTCCAATTCAAGAAGGCTTGGCCGGACAACTTCAACGCCTACGCGGCAGCTTGCCGTAGAGGCGAAGTCCAACCCGGACGTATGTTCGTCTTCGAGACGGACCAGCTTACCCCTCCGCGTTACATCATCAACTTTCCAACCAAGCGACACTGGCGCGGTAAATCTCGAATCGAGGATATCGAAGCTGGGCTGGAGGACCTCCTGGAGGAGATTCGCAAGCGAGGAATCATCTCGATCGCGTTGCCACCGCTTGGCGCTGGGTTGGGCGGGCTTGATTGGGCCGAGGTTCGTACGCGTATCGAGCACGCCTTGCGTGAGCTCCCGGAGGTTCGGGTCGTTGTATATGAGCCTTTGGAGGCTGAGGAGCCAAGCCGGACGACCCGTGGCAGAAAGGTCCCTGCCATGACACCCGGCCGTGCCGCTCTGGTTGGACTGATGGACCGGTATCTGAGCGGTCTTCTCGACCCCTTTATATCGCTGCTCGAAGTGCATAAGCTCATGTACTTCATGCAGGAGGCCGGTGAGCCTCTGAGCCTGCGGTTGGCAAAGGGTCCCTATGGTCCCTTCGCCGAAAACCTACGCCATGTTCTCATTGAGATCGACGGCTACTATGTGTCGGGTTATGGGACGGGGGGCGATACACCCGATAAAATCCTCGAGCTCGTTCCCGGCGCTGTGGAGGATGCTCGTGCGTCGCTCGCGAAACGCCCAGAGACGCAAAGTCGATTCGAGCGTGTCGCGAAGCTCGTGGAAGGATTTGAGTCCCCATTTGGTCTGGAGTTGCTTGCCACGGTCCACTGGGTGATGATGCGCGACGGAGCGACCTCCGAGGACGACGTCATTGCGCGCACCTACGACTGGGATGAGCGGAAGCGACAATTCTCTCAGCAGCAGATCCTTCTTGCGCGACGTGTTCTGGAGGAACGGGGTTTTCTCGAGAACGTGAACCACTAAGGCACGTTGCATGACGTCGAACTTGCCGTATAAAGAAAACCGTGGATTCCACACCTGGCCCGAAAATGATAGCGCGAAGTCTGAAAGAGCCCGCCAACAAACGTGACTTGAGCCTCCGCCACGTCATCGTAGAAAGCATCATACTGGTCTGCCTGCGTGCCAAGCTCAAGAAGGCAGAGATGTTTGCGTACCAGGCGTTCTTCCAAGGGTGCGCGGATCAGATCCGGAGCCCGGAGTGGGAGGAGGCATTGTGAACGACGCGCGAAAGGAGACGTCCGCGCCCGCCACGTCCGTCCAAGTGCGCGCGCGCTTGGTCGAGGCCCTAAAACTCGATCTCGTCGGTCCTTGGGCCGGCCACGAGCTTGCCGAAGAGCGGCTGCCTGGCTGGGTGCGGCCATCAAACTGGTATTTGACCGGCTTTTTGATCCCTTCTGGTACACCGCCGGAGAAGTCTGCCGACGCGGACGAGGACGACGATCTCGGAGAGATCCCGGAGTCGGCGGGACTTTCTGAAGAGTCGAACGAGGAACGTAAGGCCGCCAAGAAGGGTTTCTTTCCCTCTTCGATGGGGCTGAGCTTCCTCGTGCAGAAGGAGATGCATGCTCTCACGGTGACTGTCCGATGGGGCGACTATGCGCGGGCGGAGATCGAGAATGACGGCACGCCTGTATCCGTTTGGCAACGCTATCCGCGCGAGACGACAGTCGATGTGGCACTCACGGGGACCGGAGATCCGGTGGCGCACGACGTCCCGGGCTCGGACGGTCTACAAATCCACGTCGTTGAAAGGCCGATCACCGCAGAGGACCTCTCAGAGCACATCCCCAAGGGCACCCGATCCGTCTCCGTGTTCCTGGTTAATCACCGCACGCCGGTCGGACCAGAAGAACGACAACCCGACCGCGCCTATACCTTTCAGGCGGAGATAGAGGTCTGCGGCGAACAGCCCTTCGTGCCTCGGCCGGACCTCCGGGGCATAAGCGCCGAGGACTGGGACGAGCAGGTGGCTGATCTTCACTATGCCGACACACCTGCCTATGCCACCGGCCACGGCGTCTCCGCCGAGTGGGAGATCTTGGACGGCGCGTGCCATCTGCTCCGCACCGCCTGGATCCCGAGCGCCGAAGTGGAGAAGACCGCGACCGTGGACGTACCGGGCGTCGAGCTTTCCATGGAAACGCTTGGAGAGCTCACGGATGGTGCCGCCGCTGAGAGGGCGTTGCGGCCTCTAGTGACCGCGTATCGCACCTGGATCGAGGCGGGACGAGCGGACGTCGCAACGCTGCAGGGCGCGCGTCGGGAGACGGCGGAAGAGCTTCTACGCGTCGCAGGTGTTACTGCTGGGCGGATCGAACGCGGCATCGCCGTGTTGGCTCAAGATGAAGACGCACTCGACGCCTTCCGCGTGGCGAACCGCGCCGTGGCACGGGCTCTCAATCAGCGACTCAAGATCGAGTCACCGCGCTGGCGCGCGTTCCAGCTCGCTTTCATGCTGTTGACCCTCCCCGGTCTCGACGATTCTAGCGACCCCGAGCGCGAGTTGGTGGACCTGCTCTTCTTCCCGACGGGGGGCGGCAAGACCGAGGCCTACCTGGGTCTCGCTGCCTTCGCGATGGTGCTGAGGAGGCTTCGCCGTCCAGGCGAGAAGGGGCTTGTGGGTGCCGGAACTAGCGTGATCATGCGCTACACGCTCAGGCTCTTAACGCTCGATCAGCTTGCGCGCGCCGCCGGGCTCGTGTGCGCGCTGGAGCTCGAACGCGAGAAAAACACCGCGCTGTATGGCGAGTGGCCCTTCGAGATCGGTCTCTGGGTGGGAAAAGCCGCGACACCTAACATCCTCGGACGCAAGGGGGACGGACGCTCAGACTCTGCGCGCAGCAAGGTGCGCCAGTTCAAGGCGGACCCGAAAGGGAAGCCCTCGCCTATCCCGCTCGAGAACTGCCCCTGGTGTGGGACGCGCTTCGGACCCGAGTCTTTCGCGCTCCTCCCCAATGATGACCAACCCCGTGAGTTGCGAATCGTTTGCACCAACTTCGAGTGCGACTTCACACGCGACCGAGCACTCCCGATCGTCGCCGTGGATGACTCGATTTACCGGCGTCTCCCTGCGTTTTTAATCGCAACCGTGGACAAGTTCGCGTCTCTTCCATGGGTTGGGAAATCGGGCGCCCTCCTCGGCGGGGCCGAACGTCACGACGCAACGGGTTTCTACGGGGCCGCCGAACCAGGTAGGGGCACGCGCCTTGAAGCATCGCTTCCGCCGCCCGACCTCGTGATCCAGGACGAGCTGCATCTGATCTCGGGACCGCTCGGTACGATGGTGGGCCTTTATGAGGCGGCGATCGAAGCGTTGTGCGTGCGCGAGATCGACGGCCGTACGGTGCGCCCCAAGATTGTGGCCTCAACCGCCACCGTGCGCCAGGCGCGTGAACAGATCCAGGCCCTCTTTGCGCGGCCGCTGACCCAGGTCTTCCCACCGCCCGGACCCAACAGGCGCGATTCGTTCTTCGCTACGACGGTTTCTGCCTCGGAGGTTCCTGCCCGTCTCTACCTCGGGATCGCTTCGCAGGGGCGCAACCCCAAGGTCATTATGCGCAAAGCGTGGCTTGCTCTCATGGGCGCGGCCGAGCGCGCCTACCGCGACGCCGGCGGGCGAAAGAACAAGAACAATCCCGCCGACCCTTATATGACCGTACTCGGCTACTTCAACAGCCTGCGCGAGCTGGGCGGAGCGCGACGGATCCTCGAAGAAGAGGTTCAGAACACGATCAAAGCCTACGGGGCACGCAAACGGATCGGTGAGGAGCGTGGACTCTTTCAAGATCGCAAGACGTTCTCCGAGGTGGTGGAGCTTACCTCGCGCGTTTCAACCGACAAGGTGGCCGAGGCGCGGCGGCGACTCGAGTGCGGATTTTATGAGGCCCAGCGCGTGGACTGTGCAATCGCCACGAACATGATCTCGGTTGGCCTCGACATTCCGCGTCTCGGGCTGATGGTCGTCCTAGGTCAGCCGAAGACGCACGCCGAGTATATCCAGGCCACGAGCCGCGTTGGGCGAGACGACGAGCGGCCGGGACTCGTTGTGACGCTCTTCAACATTCACAAGCCGCGGGACCGCTCTCACTACGAGCGCTTCCGGCACTACCACGAGACCTTCTATCGTTCCGTTGAGGTGGGAAGCGTGACGCCGTTTTCTGCAAGAGCACTCGACCGGGGCTTTGCCGGAGCGCTCGTGGGATTGGCACGCCACGCGGAGACCGTGCTGACGCCGCCGCAGGGGGTCGAGAAGATCGCGGATGTCCGGCCGGTGCTCGAGCGCCGGCTTCTCGAAGCTTTTCTCGGGCGCGTACGCCAGCAGCCCTTTGCCGACGAAGCCGAGCGAGAGGAGCGGTTGCGCAGCGTGCAGAACCGCGTCGTAGACCTACTCGATTCCTGGCGCAAGGTGTTCGATGACTACCGGGCCGCCGGGGTTGCGATGCAGTACCAAAAGTATGAGCTTCCGCAGCCTCGACCGCTCTTGCGAGAAATACTCGACAAGGATTTCGAGTCCGAGCACCACCGAAAGTTCCGCGCCAACCGGTCGCTCCGTGACGTGGAGCCGAACGTCAACCTTTTCGTGAAGAACCTGAGCGGCGTGCAGGTGGAGGATCAGATTTGACACGTAAAGCTCATGGGCAGATTCGCCGCGGCCAGGTCATCACCACTTACGGTCCCGGCGCGCTGATCGATTTGCCCAAGCAATCGGCGATTGTTGGTGGGCTCGACACCTGGCCGAAGACGAGCGATCTGGAGGAGATTCTCGAGCCTAGGCTCTCGCGCAAACTCGAGAGCATGACTAGGGTTGCCGCGCCACCGCTATACGCACCGCCTCCCGATTCGAACGATCCACGCGAACCGGCGAAGGGAATCGGCGCGTGGCGCTTTCCGGAATGGTTCGTCGTCCAAGAAGTCGGCGGAAGTGATGACCGCGAGCGATCCCGCCGGCTGGTCCATCGCAAGGGACTCGACGAGAGGGATCGCTTTGACGGCCGGCAGGTCGTCGCCACCCGCTTCGTTCGAGCTTGTCCGAAGGGGCATGTGGACGATCTCGACTGGCGGCGCTACGTTCATGGGCCTGAGGATAACTGCCGGCAGCAGCTCCGGCTCGATGAGCGTGGTACGAGTGGCGATCTCGCCGACCTCGTTGTGCGCTGCGGGTGCGGAAAGTCGCGCAGCCTGTTCGAGGCGACGCAATTGGAGTTGAACCCTCTCGGTACCTGCCGCGGAGCGCGGCCTTGGCTGGGATTGAACGCAAACGAGGACTGTAAGCTGCCGAGTCGATTGCTCATCCGCACGGCCTCCAACGCTTATTTCCCCCAGGTGGTAAGCGTGTTGTCACTACCGGATCGAGGTTCGGCGGTGGAGACAGCCGTTAAAGCCCTCTGGGACGATCTCCAGATCGTTGAGGACGCTGCGGACCTCGCTTTCATGAAGAAGAAGCCGAAGATCGCCGAGAGGCTTGCTTCATTCACGGACAACGAGGTCCTCGAAGCGATTCAAGAGACCAGGAGTGGGAAGGCGGGGGAGAAACCTGTGAAGCAGGTCGAGCTCGAGGCTCTGCTTGCGGCACCCGAAGGTTTTGGCGACGATGTGCCCGTCGATCCGAACTTCCATGCCCGACGACTACCAGACGGCGCCTGGCGGCGTTCGGAGCGGTGGGATGGTATCGAGGCGGTCATCCAGCTCCACCGCTTGCGCGAAGTCCTGGCCCTGACTGGGTTCACCCGCTTTGAAGCCGTGATGCCGGACATCCAGGGGGAATATGAAACCGACGTGGAGCGTGCTCATATAGCCATGGAGCCTTCGTGGTTCCCGGCGGTCGAAAACCGGGGCGAGGGCGTGTTTGTCCAGCTTCGTGCGGGTGCGGTAAAGAGCTGGCTCGGGCGGGGGCCCGTCGAGCATCGTCTCGACGCCCTTGCAAGCGGACACGAACGGTGGACCGAGCGCCGCAAGAGCAAACGGCCATTTCCTGGTGGACCCTACGTACTGTTGCACACGCTCGCGCACCTTCTGATCCAGACGGTCTCCATGCGCTGCGGTTATCCGGCCAGCTCCATCCGCGAAAGGATTTACGCTGACACTGAAGGGGAGAGATTCGGACTTCTGCTCTACACGGGAAGCCCCGACGCCGAGGGGACGCTCGGTGGTCTGGTGCAGGAGGCTCGGCATCTCGAAGATCATCTTGCCCATGCGTTGCGAATGAGCGCGTTGTGCTCGAACGATCCGATTTGCGCCCAGCACGCGCCGGGCGAAAGTATGGAGGGCCGATGGCTGCACGGCGCCGCGTGCCACGGCTGCGCGCTGGTGGCGGAGACCTCCTGCGAGATGCGCAACGACTATCTCGATCGTGCGCTCGTCGTCCCTGTTCTTGGCGTTTCTGATGCTGCGTTCTTTCAGGCCGTTTCATGATCGATGCGCTGCTTGCCCTGCCAGGTCACCTTAGTGAACGACTGGCTAGCGCCCTCGAGACTGGTCTTCTCGCTCCCCCCTATTCGACCGTTTCGCTACGGTCAGTACTAGGCAGTAACAAGAATAGAGAACAATTGATTGGGGCGCTGGTCGAGCTCGAGCGCCTAGGAATCTCCGGGCGAGGTGCCGGCGCTTGGATGCGAACCGTCGCGAAGGCCTCTTCCAGGACGTCTGCGCCAGATTTGGTATGGTCAGGTCCCGAGGTGCCCGGCCTTCACGCCCGTGATACCCGGCGCGTATACGAGGAGCTGCTTGGGTCCGCGGAGCGATCCGTCTGGGCAAGTACCTATGCTTTTTTTGACGGGCCTAAAGCGTTCAAGGTCCTGGCACGGCGTATGGATGAGCGATCCGGGCTTCGCGTCTCGCTGCTCTTAAACATTCAGCGCCGAAGGGGTGATACCACAGCGGCAGAGAATCTGGTGCGGAGGTTTGCAGATCACTTCTGGACGGTCGATTGGCCCGGTTCTTCTCGCCCCCAGGTGTTCTACGATCCCCGTTCTCTTGAAATGGATGGAGCCGGCGGCGTTCTCCATGCCAAGGTGGTGGTGACCGACGATGAGGCGGTGTTCGTCACCTCGGCGAACCTCACGGAAGCCGCCCTCGATCGCAACATTGAGGTGGGCCTCCTCGTCCGTGACCGCGCTTTGGCGTTGAGCATGTCGAGTCATTTCCAGGGTTTGATTGACCGTGGCTTGCTGCATCCGTTGCCGATTGCCTGAGCGGCATGTCATTCAAATTCCCTTCTTTGCTTATTTCAACTCGAGTTTTGTTGGTACGAGATGCTCGAACTTCGATGCCCGCGGAGGCGTTTTAAAAATACGTGACCCTCGACAGGAGGAAAACGCCTTGAGAACCGCCGGTGAGGGGAAATCGCAAGATAATTGAATACTCGGTTCAGTCATCGAAAGGGCGATCCTGATTTCTTGCTCCAAGTTTGAACACCGGCCCTGCATCGTTGGCGCTATGGAGTGCGTCAAGCTTTGCCGCACTTTCGCGCAGGCTTGCCTCGTCACTGATCGCATAACGCCGGTAGATTGACTCAGTAAGATGTCCGACCATCGCCATTGCGTCAGAGCGTGGAACACCTGCGCGCTCGAGATTGCGGACGGCAGTCCGACGAAAATCATGCGGTATCCGTCCAGGGATACCCGCAGCCTTGCAGGCATTTCTCCATGCTTTATAAAAGCTTTTTATCGGCTTTCCCCGACGATGGAAGACTCACGGTATGATTCTATCAGCCTCGCGTTCTAAAACGGTAGTGCGTTCCCGTTGCCGTTGTAAAACGACCCGAAGCCTCTTCGTCATGGCGAAGTTGCGGCCCTTCCGGTTCTTTGTTTCGCCGGGTTCGAGCCGTAGCCAACCGCCTTTGAAGTCGACATGCGACCACTGACGCGTCAATATCTCACTGTGGACGCGCCAACCCGTGATGTAGGACACCTCGGCCACGGGTTTGAGGTCATCAGGTAGATGACACACTACTGCTTCAACCTGATCCCATTCGAAGAATCCCTTTCGGACATTGTCCTCCTGAAGTAATGAGATATAGGGAACCTCGCTTATTCTGCCCGCACGTTTTCCAAGTCGAAACATGCGACGAAGAGCTGCGAGCTCACGGTTGATCGTAGCGTTTGCGGCGCCCTGGCTTTGGCGGAAAGCGACGTAGGCAGTGATCCTATCGGAGGTTATTTCCATTGCTCGGTCAAGACTGAAGAAATCGTTCAAGCGGGAAACGGACCGTTCAGCTCGTATCAATGACCGCCTGCCGTTGATCTTATAGTCGTTAATAACCATTTCAGCCAAATCGTTAAATCGGATCCTCTCGATCGCCAAGACAATAAGTTTTCCTTCGACTATCTCGCCTAGGCGCTTCTTGAGTAGTTTCAATGCGTCAGATCTGTTCCGGGAGTGGGAGTTTTCGAGCTTTCTCTTGCCGCGAATATAGTACTGGATCCACCAGATCGAGGACTGCTTCAACTTTCCGGTTTTCTTGTCCTTGTATGTTGGGTGATAAACCCCGCCGAAGCCACGCGCCTTCATAGGCCTCTCCTTTCGCTCAAGGTTGCCGACTTGCCATCCAACGTCGTAGTCCGCTTTCTGAGAACAACAATTTCTTCTGACTGAGTCGTCGCGCGAAGGGCAGAGCGTTTGCGCGACGATAAAGCCATTTTCGATTTACTTTCAGGAGTTCGGCCGCTTCATCCGCAGTGAGCCACCGCTCCAGCAAGTCGTCTTTCTGGACCGTGTCATTCATCCATGAGCGAGTCATCCGAGCTATCAGCTTGGCCTGGACCGCGGCTAAATTGCCTTGCAGAGCTGCAAGTTGTGACAAAACGTCAGGAATTCGGTCCGCTGGGATTCCTTCCGCTCTCTTGACGATAAAGGCCAGCCGTGCGAGCTCCAGATCGATAACGCCGCCCTCCTGGTCTGTGGCTTCTGCGCTGTTTTGGATTGCTAATCTCATCTGTACGCCAGCATTATTGGTAATACCGTTATTAGTTATAATATAGGTATTACTATAATGTTTGTCAAGGGATTCGCTTGATTTTTTTCGATTTTTAACGTATTACTTTTATCTGTTAATCTTCGGAGGTCTCAGGTAGCGGGATGTCGAAGCGTAAAGGCACAAAAAGAGGTCCTGGGAGGCCATCGCTTCCTAGGCACGAGAAGAAGCGTCATGTCATCCCGTTCAAAGTCGATGACGCCGAGTTGCGAGAACTCGATCGAAAGGCAAAAGAGCTGGGTTTGAGCCGATCGGAGGTCATTCGCCTGGCGATCAAGAACCTTGTAGGTACTGGCTGAGGGCAGGGAGAATGGTCGAACTCATGTTGGTGATGTCCTGGCTGATGGCAAACGAGGCATTTGCATATATCCTTGGCAACCCATCCTGGATTGTTCCGCGTGCCCGTCATGCCTTGTTGACAGCTCTGGTGCAGCGGTGTATACAAAGTGCGTCCGCATAGGCTGGCGAGAGTGAATCAGAAATGAATCCCGCCTCACCAGAATCAGCAAAGCCAAAGGTTTCTTCTCTCGATTGCGTTCTTGGCGATTCAGATATTCGTCAGGCTCTTCGATCGAGCCTTCACCGAAGGCACGCCGCTGAAGCGGACACAATCGTCCTTGAGGAACTCGGACTGTGTCGTGGTCAGGTGAGGGTTGACGTCGCCGTTGTGAACGGCCTACTGCATGGGTACGAAATCAAGTCGGATCGCGATAGTTTACGCCGCCTTGGCGTTCAGGTTGAAATCTACGGAAAGGTGCTGGATCG
>SDBT01017487.1_pt1 | contig 11325 bp, 5 predicted proteins | sample 2277101 | NCBI WGS metagenome assembly SDBT01 (sample SAMN10404973, study PRJNA504765) | marine sediment metagenome | isolation source: marine sediment core GS10_PC15, 103 cmbsf | place: Arctic Ocean: Southern Knipovich Ridge | collected 2010 | reverse complement strand
TGTCAAGCAGGAAGCTTGTTGGGATACCCTCAATATAAAAAGCCGGAACAACTACTGAATTCCAGTATTGAAGATCGCTTACATGTATCCATTCTCCTAATTTGTCATCCTCAATTCCTTTGACCCATTGATCTCGTGTTTGGTCAAGTGAAACCTGAAATATCTCAAAGCCCATATCATGATATTTCTTATAATTAGCAACCAGGTTGGGGTTTTCATCACGGCAGGGTTTGCACCAGGCAGCCCAGAAGTCGAGGAGTACTATTTTGCCCAGGGTTGAGGAGAGTCTCATTGTATCTCCTTTAGGAGTTGGAAGTGCTATCTCAGGAGCGAAAGATCCCGTACTTATCAATTTTTCTTTCTCCTTTACTATTTCTATTCGCTGCTTAATATCTGTTACATGAGTATGTAATGTTGAAGCTGCACCTGATTGACTGTATTTATCAAGAATAGCCGAATCAACCATGAAAAAATATTCATAATCTTCCATGGGGTCAAATACAGTATATTGTGGAGATATCTGTTGATACAATACAAGTATACTTGCAAGCGATCCTAAATTGTTTATGATAAATTCAGTGGAATAATCCTTTTGTTCTTCTAGTATTTTCTCCGATCTTTCCTGCAGGTCATTAACTATCTCTGCCATATTAGGACTGCCAAGACTGTCATTATATATCCTGTTCAGCTCTGATATTTTGTCTAATGTTTCGTCAAGTTTTGTATGAAACTTTTTAATCAATATTGATCCGGCAGAACCGGTTACATCGTAATTATTTGCAAAGTCATCAAGGTCTCCATTAATTGTGAGTTGTTGTCCTGGTTCAAGTATCAGTGTAATAAGATCATTGGGATCTTTTCTTAATAGGAAATAATCAGCATTTTCCAGTTCTCCCTTCATTTCAAATTGCCCGGAAGCATTAACCACAACAGAATCAACGCTTTCGAGACTTCGTATTTTCACCAGCTCCAGGATCAGGGTTTCACCGGCAGCATTTTCCAGGATTCCGGAAATCTTATAACCGCTTTTTGAACAAGAGGCGGCAAATAATACTACAACAAATATTATCAGAATTTTTCGCATTTTTCTCAATTTTTAAAGTGATAAAATATTTTTTGGATTTCCGATTTTTCTTAAATGTTTTATTTCCCGGTTTCCGGACATAAAACGCTTTTTATTAATCCTGCGAAGATAATTAAATTTTGTGGTTTTATTCACCATGTACTATTCGCGTTATTTTTTAATAAATACTTCTATCAATTTGAATAACACATTTTTATTTCGGACATTTGTACGCGTTTTATGAATTTCGATTTTGTTCTGTTATTCCACGAAATTTTCAGATTACATTTTTATCAATTTTAACAACCGGATTGTTTTTATGAACTACCTCAAATTCGATAAACAACAATTGATTAACCTGGAATATTCTCTCAGTAAAGAGATATTGAGATCAAACAGGGCAGGTGCATTTGTAAACATAACCATTGTAGGGTGCAATACAAGAAAATATCATGGTTTATTAATATGTCCTGTTGAACAAATTGGCGGTAAGCATGTATTATTATCTTCTTTAGATGAAACTATTATTCAACATGAAAAAGAGTTTAATATTGGGATTCACAAATACCAGGGAAACATTTTTGACCCAGGAGGGCATAAATATGTCAGGGATTTTGAAACTGAAACAATTCCCAGAACAATTATCCGGGTTGGTGGAGTTGTATTGAGTAAAGAAAGATTGCTGGTTGAGAACACGGAACAGATACTTATAAGGTATACTTTGCTGGAGAGTCATTCTGAAACCCGGCTACGGTTTAAACCGTTTCTGGCTTTCAGAAATACACATTCTTTGAGTAAAGCAAATATGGATGCGAATACAAAAATTGAATTTATTGCCAACGGCATAAAATCGAAATTATATGCTAATTACCCTTATCTTCATATGCAATTTTCTAAAACCCCGGAATTTGTTCCCGTACCGGAGTGGTACTACAATATCGAATATCCGGAAGAACAGGCCCGGGGGTATGATTATAAAGAGGATCTTTTTGTGCCGGGGTACTTTGAAATGGCGATAAAAAATGGCGAAAGCATTATTTTTTCAGGAAGTACAGTCGAAGTTAATCCGACAGGATTGAAAAGAAAATTTACGATTGAAGAAAATAAGAGAGTTCCCAGAAGCGATTTTAAGAACTGTCTTATCAATGCCGCACAACAATTTATTGTAAGAAGAAAGGGGAGAACAGAAGTAATAGCCGGATTTCCATGGTTTGATTCCTGGGGCCGGGATACTTTTATTTCGTTACCTGGTTTAACCCTTTCCATAGATGATCCTAAAACCTGCAAAGCTGTACTGGACACACAAATTTCGATGTTGAAGGAAGGACTTTTTCCTAATATGGGGAGTGAAAACGATCTGTCTTATAATTCGGTGGATGCTCCTTTATGGTTCTCCTGGGCTGTTCAGAAATATGCTGAATACATAAACAATGATATTTCTGTATGGGAAAGATATGGACCTGCTTTGAAATCTATCCTTAAAGCATACCGTGACGGGACAGGCTTCAATATTAAAATGCAGAAAAACGGATTAGTATATGCAGGTGAAGAGGGAAAGGCTTTGACCTGGATGGACGCAATTGTAGATGGGAAACCTGTAACACAGAGGAAAGGATATGCTGTTGAAATAAATGCATTGTGGTATAATGCTGTAATGTTTAGTCTTGAGCTTGCCGAAAAAGCAAAGGATGAAAGATTTATTGAATCATGGAAAAATATTCCTGAGACAATAAGGAAATCATTTTTAGAAACTTTTTATTGTCCGGAAAAATATTATCTCGCAGATTATGTTAATGGTGAATATAAAAATCTTTCTGTAAGACCTAATCAGGTGTTTGCTACTTCATTAAAATACAGTCCTTTAAATGACGAAATTAAAGGACAGGTATTAAAGAGAATTAAAAAAGAATTAATGACCCCCAGGGGATTACGTACATTATCGCCAAAATCACCGGATTATAAAGGTGTATATGAGGGAAATCAGGAACAGAGAGATAAGGCATACCATCAGGGAACAGTCTGGCCATGGCTGCTGGGCCACTTTTGTGAAGGTTATTTAAAATTACATAAGGAAAGAGGAGTTGAATTCGTGAGCAAATTGATTGAAGGATTTGAAGAGGTTATGTGTGAACATGGAATTAGTTCAATTTCTGAGATTTATGATGGAAATCCTCCACATAAGCCAAAAGGGGCAATTTCACAGGCATGGAGTGTTGCTGAAATTTTGAGAATAATGAGATTGATTGAAAAATACAAGTGATCCTTAGTGCGCTGAAACACTAGATAGATAATTTTAAATTTAGCACAGCTCGTAGTAAAAACAGGAAATATGAAAGTTTTAATGTTTGGTTGGGAATTTCCTCCGCATATTTCAGGCGGATTAGGTACTGCCAGTTATGGATTAACAAAAGGACTTTCCAGGATCAAGGATGTTGATGTTACTTTTGTTGTTCCTAAAGCATACGGGGATGAGGATCAGAGGTCAGTTAAGCTTCTCGGAGCAGGAGATATTCAGATCACAAAAAGGAAGCTCAAATTAAAGAACTTTAGTAAGGCAATGGATTATCTGGAAGTGAAATCGAATATTGTTCCTTATATTGATCCTGAGGATTTCTGGCGATTATCGAAAAAAGAAGTTTCAGGAAGTTATAAATTCATTCAGGTAAACAGCGAAGGGAAAATATCATTTTCAGGCAAATATGGTCCTGATCTGTTAACAGAAATTGCAAATTACTCCGTTGTAGCTTCTGTAATCGCGGAAGAAAGCGAGTTTGATCTGATTCATGCTCATGACTGGCTGGCCTATCCTGCCGGAATTGCAGCAAAAGAGGTTTCCGGGAAGCCACTTGTTATACATGTGCATGCTACCGATTTTGACAGGAGTGGAGGGAAGGTTAATCCCGATGTTTATACAATTGAAAAAAGGGGAATGGATATTGCCGATTTGATTATTACGGTGAGTAACCTTACGCGTGATACGGTAATTAATAAATATCATATCAACCCCGCCAAAGTTTTTACAGTCTATAATGCAGTGGAACCGCTTAATGAAATTGAGAAAGCAAAATATAAAAAAGGCACTGATGAAAAGATAGTTACTTTTTTGGGTAGGATTACTTTTCAGAAAGGCCCTGAATATTTCATTCTGGCAGCAAGTAAAATATTACAAAAAATGGATAATGTTCGTTTTGTTATGGCTGGAAGTGGTGATATGATGAACAAAATGATATTAATGGCTGCCAGGTTGGGAATCACAAATAAATTTAACTTTACAGGTTTCTTAAAAGGTGATGATGTTTATGAAATGCTTCGTTTAAGTGATGTTTATATTATGCCCTCTGTCACGGAACCATTTGGAATATCCCCGCTTGAAGCTTTGCAATCTAATGTTCCGGTTATTATCTCAAATCAATCGGGAGTAGCTGAGATTCTTACTCATGCGATTAAAACGGATTTCTGGGATATTGATGCGATAGCAGATTCAATTTATGGTATCTTAAAATATCCTGCTTTAACAAAGATGTTTAAAAATTATGGCAAAAAGGAAGTAGATGAACTAAGTTGGGAGAATTCAGCATTGAAAGTAAAGGAGGTTTACGAAAAGGCGCTTTCTTTAAATTGATAAGGGAGTAATAAATACAAATTATTGATAAGTAATTAATTTTTTTATGAGAACAATTTGTCTGTATTTCCAGGTTCATCAACCCTTTAGATTAAAAAAATACCGGTTTTTTGACATAGGGAATGATCATTATTATTACGATGATTACCTGAATGAATCAGTTATGAAGAAAATAATTGAGAAATGTTACTCTCCGGCTAACGAAATTATATTTGATCTGATACAGAAATATAATGGGAAATTTAAAGTTGCCTTTTCTATATCAGGAACGGCAATTGACCAGTTTGAATTATATGCACCAGAGGTATTGGAATCATTCAAAAAACTCGCCGGGTCAGGATCTGTTGAGTTTCTTGCAGAAACAAATGCTCATTCGCTTGTGGCGCTAAAAGATAAACAAGCATTTTGCGAACAAGTAAAAATTCATAGTCAGAAAATTGAAAAACACTTTAATCAATCACCTTCCGTATTTAGGAATACTGAGTTAATTTATTCTGATGAAATAGGTGCAACGGTTTCTGAAATGGGATATAAGGCAATGCTCACGGAAGGTGCTAAACATGTATTGGGCTGGAAAAGTCCAAATTATCTCTATTGCAATGCCATTAAACCCAGATTGAAAGTTTTGCTTAAGAATTTTAAATTGAGTGACGATATTGCTTTTCGCTTTTCTAATAAAGCATGGGAAGAATGGCCTCTGACTACTGAGAAATTTGTGGGTTGGTTGAATAATCTTGATCCAAAAGAAGAGGTGATTAATCTATTTATGGACTATGAAACTTTTGGAGAACATCAATGGCATGAAACAGGAATTTTTGAGTTCCTGAAATTTCTTCCGGAAACGGTTTTTAATAATTCTAACTTTACCTTCAGTACACCTTCGGAAGTAGCAGAAAAATTGCAACCTGTTTCGGCTATCCATGTTCCACATCCGATTTCATGGGCTGATGAAGAGAGAGATTTAACAGCCTGGCTGGGAAACGATCTCCAGGAAGAAGCGTTTAATAAATTGTATTCACTTTCAGGTAAGATTAACAAATGTAAGGACCCGGCAATTCTGGAAGACTGGAATTGGCTTCAGACAAGCGACCATTTTTATTATATGTGCACCAAGTTTTTTTCTGACGGAGATGTGCATGAATATTTTAATCCATATGAATCACCTTATGAGGCATTTATCAATTATATGAATGTGCTGAGCGATTTTGAGGTCAGATTAAATACTGCTATGCCTGAAACAAATACAGATAAAGAACTGGCTAAGTTGAGAGTACTTGTTGCTGAAAAAGAAGGTTTACTTAAAAAATATATATCAGAGGTTAATAAATTAAAACTCAACATATCTAAACCAAAACCCCCCGGGACAAAAAAAGCTTCATCTAAAGCAACTCCTGAAAAAATTAAAACCAAAGGTGTTTCAAAAACCGGGAAAAAAAGCACAAAAATCAGTAAGGTTAAGAAAAAGTAGAGAACTTTTTACTTTTGTCTTTTATCTTTTATCTTCTGCATGAATAATGCAGGTTAGTAATACATTTTTAACATTATAAATATGAACGATAGTATAGTTAAACCCGATTATTTGTTTGAAACCAGCTGGGAAGTATGTAATAAAGTTGGTGGAATTCATACGGTTATTTCAACCAAAACTTCAGCTTTAGCCAAAGAGTTAAACAATCATTATATACTTATTGGTCCTGATATTTGGAGGGACGAAAATGGCAATCCTGAATTTATCGAAGATACTAAGCTGTTTAAAGTATGGCGAATGAAAGCCTGGGATGAAGGCTTAAGACTTAAAATTGGCAGATGGAATATTACCGGAAAACCGGTAGCAGTCCTGATAGATTTCACATCATTTTTTCCTGAAAAAGATGAAATATTTAAAGAGTTTTGGGAGACATATAAGCTTGATTCTATTTCGGGTCAGTGGGACTATATTGAACCTGCACTGTTTGGATATGCTGCTGCTAAAGTAATTGAGAGTTTTGTGAGCTTTAACCAGGATCCTCAGGATAAGATTGTTGCCCAATTCCATGAATGGATGACAGGGATCGGTATTTTGTATCTGAATGAGAAAGTTCCATGGGTGGCTACTGTTTTTACAACTCATGCTACAGTGCTGGGACGAACTATTGCAGGAAATAATAAGCCATTATATAGTCAATTGCAACAATATAATGATTCCCGGGTTGCGAGGGAATTCAACGTAATTTCCAAACATTCTCTTGAGAAAGTTTCTGCTCAGACGGCAGATGTTTTTACAACAGTTAGTGAAATAACAGCGAAAGAATGTTTACAATTTCTGGGTAAGGAGGTGGATATAATTACGCCAAATGGTTTTGAGGACACTTATGTGCCGCAAAACAATGAGTTCATAAGTAAAAGAAAACAAGCCCGGAAGAAATTAATTAGTGTAACAAATGCTCTTTTAGGATATGAAGTTCCGGAGAATAGCATTTTTACGGCAATTAGTGGACGATACGAGTATAAAAATAAAGGTATTGACGTATATATTGATGCACTTTCAAAACTAAATCAATCGGATAGTTTAACAAAAGAGGTTATTGCTTTTGTTTTGATCCCCGCGAATCATAAAGGTTTCAGAAGGGAAGTTTTAGAAAAAATAGATAATCCTTCAAATAATTTTCAAAATGAAGATCCTTATCTCACTCATAATTTGTATGATTCTGACTTTGATCCTGTACTGAAGAAAATAAAAATGGGAGGATTGAAAAACAGGCAGGAAGAGAGGATAAAAATCATTTTTGTTCCTTCTTATTTAAATGGGAAGGATGGAATTTTTGATATGTGTTATTATGACTTACTGATTGGTTTTGACATTACTGTATTCCCTTCATATTATGAACCCTGGGGATATACACCGTTGGAAAGCCTGGCTTTTCATGTACCTACTATTACTACTTCACTGGCAGGATTTGGCCGTTGGGTGAACGATAAGATTAAGGATAAAGGTAACGGGATTGTTGTTGTTGAAAGGAAGGATGATGATTATGAAAATGTAGTTGATGCTATCTTCCGTCATATGGAATATTTTTCCGGACTATCAGAAGAAGATGTTGAAAAAGCACGAAAAAAAGCTTACGAAATTTCGAGAATTGCTTTATGGGAAAACCTGATCAAATATTATCACGAAGCATTTAGTATTGCTTTGAAAAAAGCTATGAAAGAATCTGATACCAGGCAAATGTTCATCCGGGGGGAATCTGATCCGGTTAAAATTAGCCGGCTAAAAGTCTCGTTGCCGGTTTGGAATAATCTATATATTGAATCTAAGTTACCCCAGAAACTGGAGAGACTCAATATACTGTCGAAAAATTTATGGTGGTCATGGAACCATGAAGCTGAAGATCTTTTTAAAATTATTAATCCGGTATTATGGGAAGAATGCCTGTTTAATCCAATTGTTTTGCTTGAAAAGGTTGGTCACAAAAGGCTGTTGGCTTTAGAGGAAGATACAGAATTTATGGCGAAACTGGATATAGTTTATCAGGAATTCCAGCTTTATATAAACCGGAAGCCTAATGAAAATCAACCCAAAGTAGCATATTTTAGTATGGAATATGGTTTGCACAACACTTTAAAAATATTTTCAGGGGGTCTTGGTATTCTTGCAGGAGACTATCTTAAAGAAGCTAGTGATTCGGGTGTTGATATTGTAGGTATCGGGTTATTATATAAATATGGTTTTTTCAAACAAATTCTTTCTCTCAACGGTGAACAGCAAGCATCTTATGAGGTTCAATCATTTGCAAAATGTCCTGTTTCACCTGTAAAAGATGCAGACGGAAACTGGGAAACCATATCATTAATTTTCCCCGGAAGGACTCTTACTGCCAGGATATGGGAGGTTAAAATTGGGAAAGTTACTCTTTACCTTCTTGATACTGATCTTGAAGCTAATGTGGAGGGAGATCGTAATATTACCCATCATTTATATGGAGGAGATAATGAAAATCGTCTGAAGCAGGAACTTTTGCTTGGAATTGGAGGAATCAGGGCTTTACACAAATTAGGGATAACACCCGATTTGTTTCATAGTAATGAAGGGCATTCAGCTTTTATTGGATTGGAAAGATTGAAAAATTTGATTGTCCGGAATAAATTTACCTTTAATGAAGCATTGGAAATCGTTAGAAGCTCAACCCTTTTTACTACTCATACCCCGGTACCGGCCGGACATGATGCGTTTGATGAAGATTTGCTGCGAACTTATATTGCACACTATCCCGAACGTCTTAATATTTCCTGGGATGAATTAATGTCTTTCGGCAGAACCAATAAGGAAGACAGGCAGGAGAAGTTTAATATGAGCTTCCTTGCGGCTGCTTTATCACAGGAAATAAATGGTGTTAGTAAAATTCATGGGCAGATAACCCGCGAAATGTTTAATAAACTCTGGCAAGGGTATTTGCCGGAAGAGTTGCATATCGGACATGTAACGAATGGAGTTCATTTTCCAACATGGATTGCACGTGAGTGGATGCAGGTTTTTGATAAGTTGAATGATAAAGATATCCGGAAGAATCAAACGCAGAAAGAAAGTTTGAAAAAGATATATGAATTGAAAGATGAAGAAATCTGGGACATTAAGCAAAAACTTAAGAGTAAAATGATCTCTCATTTGAAGGAAAGGTTTAAACTTAACTGGATCCAAAGGAATGAAAATCCGAAACATATTGCTGAAATCACTGAGAAACTGAATGACAATGCATTAACCATTGGTTTTGCCCGTAGATTTGCCACTTATAAACGGGCTCATTTATTGTTTAAGGATACCGAAAGGCTGGAAAGAATTCTGAATTCAACTGAAAAACCGGTCCGGTTTCTTTTTGCAGGGAAAGCTCATCCGAATGATGGTGGCGGCAAGTCACTGATTAAAAAAGTTTATGATTTTTCAAAAAAACCTGAATTTATCGGAAAGATTTTATTTCTACAGAATTATGATATTGAACTTGCAAAAAAGCTTATTCAGGGAGTAGATGTTTGGTTGAATACACCTACACGACCATTGGAAGCATCCGGAACAAGCGGTGAGAAGGCCATCATGAACGGGACATTACATTTTAGTGTTCTGGACGGATGGTGGGCTGAGGGCTATAAACCAAATGCCGGATGGGCGCTAACTGAAAAGCGAACTTATGATAATCAGGATTTTCAGGATGAACTTGATGCTGAAACAATATATCATCTGCTTGAAAATGAAATAATTCCCGCTTTTTATAAGCGTGATAAAAACGGCGTGCCCAAAGAGTGGATTGGATTTATTAAAAAATCCATGGGGGAAATTGCTCCGGATTTTACAATGAAACGAATGTTGACAGATTACCAGGAAAAATTTTATAATAAGCTTTTTATCAGAACCATGGAATTGAAAAAGGATAATTACTCTATGGCAAAAAAATTAGCTGCATGGAAATTGAAAATCCTGAAATCATGGGATAATATTGAGGTGGTTTCTGTTAATATTTCTAATCCTGCTGGAGGTTCATATCAATTGGGAGAGGAATATTCCGGAAGTGTAGTTGTTGATCTTAAGGATATTCCTCCTTCAGATGTAGGTCTGGAATTGGTTGTTTCGGATAAAAGGGCAAATGGCCGTATTGAACTTGTACATAAACAAGATTTTGCTTTGGAAAAATATGAAGAAGGCAGAGCTTATTTCAAGGGAAAAATAATACCAAATAACCCCGGTAATTTTACTTATGGGTTCAGATTATTTCCTAAACAAAAAAATCTGCCTCACAGACAGGATTTTATTTGTCCGAAGTGGATATAGTAATCAGTCGGCTGAAATAACACTATCTTATTTGCCTGGATTTTTCCTGTTTGAAAACAAGTGCGGTTCTGCTGGGTAAATATAATTTCAGAAAATATTGTTTCGTGGAAATCTGCCTCCCCTGTTTAACGGGATAGTAAATTAATGTTTGATCTACCAGTCCCTGACCACCGAATTTCTTATCATCAGTATTTAAAATCATTCTGTATTTTGCAGGGTCGATAGGAATTCCATAATCTGTAAAAGAGACAGAAGGATTGAAATTAAATATGAATAATAAATCAGCCCGTTTGAAAGCCAGAACCTGGTCACCTTCATGGGAAACGATTTTATATGGGAATGGTTCGGAATAACATTTTCCTTCATTAATAACAGCCACCATATCCTTGTCGAAATCGGACAGGTAATGATATTTGAGACTCCGGTTAAACATTAAACTCCATTGTCTTCGGGCATATTTGTACGACCAGTTGTTCCCTTCTCTGGGGAAGTCGATCCACTCAGGATGACCAAATTCATTACCCATAAAGTTCAGATAACCCCCGCCGGAAGTAGCAATAGTTATCAACCGGATCATCTTGTGAAGAGCAATCCCCCGGTTAATAATCAGGTTTTGATCATCTTTATTCATGTGAAAATACATTTCCTTATCTGTCAACCTGAAGATTATAGTTTTGTCACCAACCAAAGCCTGATCATGAGATTCAGTATAACTAATACTTTTTTCCCCGGAACGATGGTTGGTTAATTCATTATAAATCTGACTGACATTCCATTGCTCATCCGGTATTTCTTTGATAAGTTTTATCCAGTAATCAGGCGTTCCCATAGCAAGACGGTAAT
>SDBT01017486.1_pt1 | contig 11325 bp, 6 predicted proteins | sample 2277101 | NCBI WGS metagenome assembly SDBT01 (sample SAMN10404973, study PRJNA504765) | marine sediment metagenome | isolation source: marine sediment core GS10_PC15, 103 cmbsf | place: Arctic Ocean: Southern Knipovich Ridge | collected 2010 | reverse complement strand
ATAGGATATTATAAGTGTGACCGATCCGATAAGGATATAAGGAGTCCGTAATCCAAATTTTTTTGACCATCTTGTTGGTTTATCTGTCAAATAGCCAATAAGTGGGTCATTAATCATATTCCATAAAGCATAAATTCCAAAGGAAAGCCCTACTAGTGCTGTAGCTAATCCAAGCTCTACCTCATAGTAGAAAAAGATCAAAGTGCTAAAAGTTGAATCCACAAACGCGTATAAAAAAGGCCCAAAACCGAAGGAGGCTGTTTTCCCGATTCCAACTTTGTCTGTTTGGACCGCTGTTGATTTTTCTTCACTCATTATAAATCATCTTTTTTAATTATTTGTTTGAAAATTTTTTAATTAAATTTTTTAAAGTATTAATTATAATTTGGTGTGAACCCTTTATAAATCTTTAATTTATGGAACTTTAGACTAAAATATCATAGTTCAATTATTTAGCAAAAATAGAAAAAAATTTTTACCTAATTTAAAAATAGACTAATAAATGATTTAAAAAATTCAAAAAAAAATGAAAAAAAGACTAAAATCTTAGAAGAATATGAACAATTAATTAATATAATTTTAATTGAGGTCAATTTACAATTTTAAATTGACCTAATTCTTATTTTAATGGATATTAACAATAAAAAAAAAGTTTGTAGTTTGTTGCTTTATCTTAAGAAGCAATATCTTTACTTTTTTCCCTTTCCTTCATCATTCGCATGGCCCAATCAGTTAAATCTTTCGGAATATCTGGTTCCATATCCTTTTCACGGCGGACCATTATTATCGCATTAGTTGGACATTTATGAACACATACACCGCAGCCAAGACATCGTTCAGGAGTGAAAGATATTTCCTTTGATTCTTTATTAAACTGGATAGCATCTATAGGACATCGTTTTGCACATAGTCCACATTGTATACAATTTTCTTCATCTGCCCACACACGAATGTATCGTGAAGGATTATGGCCTCTTGGAACAAGACCAGGCATTTTTACAATGGGCTCAAGGTATAGACAGCAATCTGAACAGCAATTGCAGACGGTATCATTATCGGTTAAATTGTTATAAAAAGCATGAACTAAGCCAGCATCTGCACATTTTTCCAATAAATTAAGCGCCTCATCTTTTGTTAGACCCCTCCCCATGTTATTTTCTACAATATATTTACCAAGGTCACCCCAATGCAAACAAGTTTCTACTTCTTCCTTACAACTTGTCTTTTCAAACTCAGGATCAGTTCGATGTCTTAATCGACAAGAACAGTTAGATACTGCAAAATTGTCATATTGCTTAACATGTTCGATAATATGTTCATAAGGGGCTATTTGGCGTTCATCTTCGACTGTTTTATTAACAGGAACTGCTCGCATTAGTTGAGTAGGATATGAATTTATTTCATTAGCAAATTTTTCTATATAATATCTATTTAAAAGGGGAGCAATTTTTTTATACCAATCCCCTTCATTTCTGCTTTCTACCCATCCAGTATAGCGAAAGGCCATAGAGAAAAAGTCGATAAGACTGTATTTATCTTTCCCACCCTCATTTATATGGTATATTACCCCTTTACGTGCAAGTTGTTGTAAAATAGGAGTTAATTCTTCAATCGGGATTTTCAATTTTCTGGCAAGTTGTCGGGGAGTATTGGCCGCAGAAGGCATTTTAGAAAGAATTTCTGCATCCTCAGCGGTGACTCGTAATTTGAGTAGAGGTAATAATTCTTCGGAGTCAGGAATATTCCATAAGAGCTCCCTAAGATGGTCAAGATATTTTTGATGAGATTCTTTACTCGACATAATATTATTACATTCCTCTTTTATTTACAAGAAATTATAATCTTCAAAAATTTCTTAAATTGGTAAAATGAACTTTCAATATTTAAAGTTATTATTATCCTTACCATGTTAAAAAAATTAAAAAGAGAAGAAAATCCTTTTTTCACATTGAGGAATTATTAAATCACGGAAGTAAGTAATAAATAAGGATCATTAGAAAAGGAAAATAAAATAGGTATTATAATTTAAAATTTAACTTTATCATTTTGAATATTTTCATATATTTCTTTTGTTAGAGAAGTGTATGTTAATTCGCGGGGCAACATTACAAATAGCGCATCGGTAATAGTGTTAACATCATAGCTTTCTTTCTTTAATGTTGATTTTAGCAGTTTAAATGTCGATGTAACTGATAAAGCGGACTTTATCCTGAGAAAAATGGGGATCGCGTAAGGGGGAAGATTTTCTTCTAAAAGTCCAGAAAGCCCGTCCAAATCAAATTTATCGATATCACCTTTAAGTGTAATTGAGGCCATTCCAGCCCTCCCATCTGTTCCGGGGATGTGAACTCCGTAGACCGACGATATTTCGACTTGTTCAAAAGAATTGAAAATCTTTTCTACCTCAGTAGTGCTTACATTTTGCCCTTTCCAGCGAAATGTATCGCCTAGACGGTCAACAAATACAATATGGTTGCTTCCTTGATCTCTTACTAAATCCCCCATATCCACCCATAAATCTCCTTTTTTAAACACATCGTGAAATAATTTTTTATCAGTCTCTTTTTTATCTGTATATCCTGTAAAAGAAAAATCAGTGTCCCGCCTGATAATTAATAATCCAGTACCACCTTTTCCAACTTTCTGCATGAAATCATTTTCATCCCTGACAATTTCTTCATTCTCAACATCATATTTAACGATGGCAAATGTAGAGGTAGTGAAACCACAAGTTTTATCAAAATTTAATAGATTTAACCACCCAACGCCGTGTTCTGTAGTACCGTACATTTCTGCAACTCTTTCGATACCGAACCGTTTTTTGAACTCCATCCAAATTTCGGGACGAAGACCATTTCCAATAATAGTTTTAACAGAATTCTCAGAATCGTTTGGTTTTGGAGGTTGATTATATAAATATCGACATAATTCTCCAATATAATTAAATATTGTTGCTTTGTATTTACGGACATCATCCCAAAATCTGCTCACACTGAATTTCCGTGCGAGAGCCATAGTCGCTGCACATACAAACACTACAGCATAACCAATTGTTATCGCGTTGGAATGATATAGAGGAGTTGTGACATACATTGTGTCATCGGGTGTCATTTCTGCATGTATAGCTCCAATCATTATACCTCCTGCAACTAATCTCAAATGAGGATAATACGATGCCTTTGGTAATCCCGTAGTACCCGAAGTAAAAATAAATACGAGATTATCATCTACGGTAATATCTGCTGTACACGGAGGATTATCTATAGGAAAATCTTTCACAACTTCTGCAAGGTTAATATACTCCTCAGGGCCAGTAATCTCTCCTCTATTTGGAGAAAAGTGTAATTTTATATCGGCTGACAATTCTAAATCAGATTTCACATCATCAAACATATTGAAACACTCCTCATCAACGATGATAATCTTACCGGGAGTTATTTTTAAGGAATGTATTAAGGATTTTCTGCGCAAATCTGGATTAATGAGAGATGCTGAGACTCCAAGTTTGGCAACTGCGGCAACTATAAACATTATCTCGGGACGGTTTCTCATAATAACTTCTATAACATCACCTCTTTTCAATCCTAAAGAGATGAAATAGTGAGCATATCGGTTAGCCCATTCATTGAATTCTTTGTAGGTCAACTGAATGTCTTCAAATTTTACAGCAATGTTATCTGCATATTCTATAGCATTTCTTTCAATAATCTCTCCAAAGGAAGGATTTCTTTCCCTTACGATTTTCATCGATTGTGCATAATGTTCGGCATGTTTCGCCCTAAATTCTTTTTGCCGTTTTCTAAATTCTTTACGGTCAATCATATTTAGGGGTTCATTTTCTGAATTAGTTGACATACGCATTAAAATTTAATAATATAAAAAAAGATTTAGTTGAAATTCTTAAAATTGAAAATTTAAAAAAAAATAGAGTTAGTTTGTTTCTTGCTTCATTACTTCTTGAGGGTCTAATCCTCGTTCTTCAAGAACTCTTTTTACAAACTCTAATGGATTTTTTGGATGATCTTGTGTTCCTTCACGGCGTACAAGGGTTATAGCATCTGTTGGGCATTTATATACACAAACACCGCATCCAATGCATAATTCTGGGTGGAAAACGATTTTCTTTTCTTCTTTCACGAAATCAATAGCCCTCATTGGGCAGCGTTTTGCGCACAGTCCGCATTGTATACACTTTTCTTCATCAGTCCACTCTCGAATAAAATTAGAGGGGTGATGACCTCGAGGAGACCGTGAGCTGGTTTTCATTCGTACTGTTTCAGTGAAGAGGCAATATTCAGGATCACAATTACAAATTGTATCTATCCCCTTAGGATCAGTGGAATAATTATCAACCGCATGGATCATTCCTGCTTCGGCAGATTTTTCTAGTAAATCGAGCATTTCTTCTACATTGCTTCTTCTCCCTACCCCCTGTTCAACAATAAGATCCGCGAGGTCTCCAAAATGAAAGCAATTATTTACTTCATATTTACTTGTTTCAAACGCAGGATCAAGATTATGCCTTTGCCGACATGCACAATGGACTATCGCGTGTCTCTCATGAGCTTTAACTACTTCCACCGCACTTTCATAAGGCACCACATCACTTTTATCTTGAACAGTTGTATTAATTGGAACTGATCGCATACCTAATGTGCGATTTCCCATCAAGTGAGAACCATAATCTTCAATATAATATTTATTTATTAAATGAGCATATTTTTTGATCCATTCATCATCTTTACCACCCCAAAATGGATTTCTGAACATGGCCATCTGATTTTCTGCAAGTGAATAGGTAGTTTTTCTTCCTTTTCCATACTTAACTATCAGTACCTTTTTAGCGAGTGCATCTAATTTTGGTGCGAGCTCATCTTCTGGAATACCCACCTTTTTTGAAATATATTTAAGACTATGACCCATAAAAGGAATTTTAGAACAGAGATCTGCTTCTTCTGGGGTATAACGCATTTTAAGTAAATCCATTGTGTATGGGGAGTCTACAAGGGGAAATAGAAAAGCTTGCAGCCGTTTTTTTAATTTTATATAAGGTTCATCTTCTGACATTAAAAATTCACATCCTTATTTACTTTTTAGTAAAAAATTGGCTTAATAATGTACCAATTAAAGATAATTAAATTACTTTATTTATAATTAATTATTTAATCGGATAGTCCACTTAAAAGAACAATAGTATTTAATCAAAAAAAAAGATAAAAAATATTATTTTTTATTTGAATCACATTTATAATCCACCAGTAAATTTAGGATCTCTTCTCTGCAAAAAATAAAAAATAAGGATAGAATATTTGGCGTTTAGGCCATTCCTTGTTGTTTGGGATAAAGACTCTGAGCATTCATAACTTCATGCAAGAGTTTATCTACTAACTCATGTCGCACTTCTTTATAATTTTCATCAAACCATAAATTGTGCATTTCATCAGGATCATTTTTACGATCAAATAAATCACCATAACCGGGTAAATCGTTATAAACGGTTAATTTATATTTTTCAGTAACTAAATATTTCAAGCGTCCACCGGTATTAGGCCCTTTTGCCGTGTCGAACTCAATTAAACAAAAATCTCTTGCCTGAGCATTAGGATCTTTTAAAACAGGAGTAACATCAACGCCTTGCATGTCAGGGGGTTGCTTTTTTTTGCGAATCCCACATAGATTTAGAATTGTGGGAGCAAAATCTACAGAACTTACTAAAGAATCGCTAACACTTCCTGGCTTTGAGACTCCGGGAACTTTCCAAATAAGAGGAACATTTAAAATTCCGTTAAAGGGTAGGAGTCCTTTTAGAATCATTCCTTGATCTCCTGCCATATCACCGTGATCGCTAGTATAAATTACCATCGTGTTATCTGATAATCCTAATTTTTCTAATGCGCCTAAAATTTGTCCCACGCTGTGATCGATCATAGAAAGAGTTCCATAAGTAAGAGCTATAAATCCACGAGCTTCTTCCTCGTTAGTAGATCTATGTATCATATTTCGAATTAAAGGACGATCTAACATTGGCCCTAAGAATTTATGATTTTTTACGAAATCTATATTGTTGAAGCTTTTAGGTAGCTCAATATCTTCGGGACTATACATATCCCCCCACTTTCCTGGAGGAGTTACTGGATGATGTGGATCTGGATAAGAACAAAACAGAAAAAATGGCTTTTCTTGGTCCTCTTGCTTAGAATAATTTTCTAAGAAGTCAATTGCTCTATCTGTTACGTAAGAAGTTGGATATAATTCTTCGGGTATAGGACTTTTTCGATATACTTCCATTAAATTTTTCTTACGTAGCTCCTTCATTAATGGAAGTAAATCTGGAGCTTTCTCTCTTATCCAATCTTGGTAATCACCATGACATGAATCGCCATGACCTACAATAAGGTCTACTACATCAAATCCATAATATGGTTTAGGAAAATTCTCTTTCATCTCTTGATGAGTTTTTGGATCAAACCATAGCTTGGTATATTCGGGAGATTTAAATTTTTTACTCAATGGTCGGGCCCAAAAATTTATGTGCATCTTACCTATAGCTTTAGTAATATAATTTCCTTCATTTAATAGCGTTTCAGTAAATGTGGGAATATCTAACGGCAAGTTCGCTCCGGCTGTTCTCACACATGTATTAGGATACTGCCCCGTAAAAATACAACATCGATTAGGCATGCATACTGGGTTAGCAACATAGGCAGAATTAAATCGAACACTTTCACTTGCTAGACGATCTAGATTCGGAGTTTTTAAGAGGGGATTACCAGCGCACCCCAAATGATCTGCTCTCTGTTGGTCTGTAATGAAAAAAAGTACATTCATTTTTTTACTCATAATAATCACTATGACAAATTAATAATAATTAAGAGGGGAAATATTAAGATTCAAATAAAGTTTAAGATGAATTTAAAAATAAAAAATTTAAAATTTTGTATACTATCTTAACTAATTTATGTTTGTGCTTGTCTATGAGGATATAGACTTTGGGCTTTTAAAGTTTCATGAAATATTTTCTCTAATAATTTGCATCTCAATTCGGGATTTGTAAACCATAAATTATTTAGTTCATGGGGATCATTTTTACGATCATATAAATCTCCGTATCCTTCCATTTCATTATAGAGAGTCAAATTATATCTATCTGTAATTAAGTACTTTAATCTCATCGCTCTATTGGCACCAGATGCTCCATCAAATTCTACCAAGCAACTATCTCTTACTTTTACAGTAGGATCTTTTAAGGCAGGTGTGACATCGACCCCTTGAAAGTCAGGTGGCTGGTTCTTTTTCTTGATGCCACAGAGGTTTAATATTGTTGGTGCAAGATCGATAGCACTTACAAGCGAGTCAGAAACTTCGCCTTTAGTCATTCCCGGAACTTTCCATATTAACGGAACATTTAATATTCCATTAAAAGGAAGAAAACCTTTTAGAATCATTCCTTGGTCTCCGGCCATATCACCATGGTCGCTTGTATAAAGTATAATTGTATTTTCTGCCAGACCTAACTTTTCTAAAGAAGCTAAGATTTGGCCAACACTGTGATCTATCATAGAGAGAGTTCCATAAGTGTGAGCTATAAAGTTTCGAGCTTCCTCCTCATTTGTGGTACGGTGTATCATTCTTCTAAAAATTACATGATCTATTTTGTCCCCTAGAAATTTATGATTCCTCACATATTCTACGTTGCTAAAACTTTCAGGTAGCTCCATATCCTCTGGTTTATACATTTCTGCCCATTTTCCCGGAGGTGTCACAGGATGGTGGGGATCAGGATAAGAAACATTTAGGAAAAAAGGCTCATTTCCAAAATCTCCTTTCGAATATTTTTCCAAAAAGTCGACGGCTCTATCTGTACAATAGGAAGTTGGATAAAATTCTTCAGGTACTGGAGTTTTACGATATATAAAATCCAGCGCTGTTTTCCTTACTTCATCTATGATAGGAATATACTGAGGGGCTCTTTCTTCTAACCAATCAGTATAGTGTCCGTTACAGCAATCACCATGCCCTACTATTAAATCTACGGAATTAAATCCATAGAAATTCTTTGGAAAGTTCTCTCTCATTTGTGCATGAAATCTTTTGGATCTCCATTTTTTATTATCTTCAGCAGATTTATAATGCTTACTCGTAGGACGAACCCACCACTGTAAATGCATTTTACCGATAGCTTTAGTCACATATCCATCTTTTCTCAATGTTTCAGTAAAAGTAGGAATATCTTCAGGTAAATTTACCCCAGGAACCCTCACATGCATATTTGGATATAATCCTGTAAACATACAACATCTGTTAGGCATACATACTGGATTTGCAACATAGGCTGAATTAAATCGAACACTTTCACTTGCCAGTCTATCTAAATTGGGAGTTTTCAGGATTTTATTTCCAGCACACCCCAAATGATCTGCTCTTTGTTGGTCAGTAATGAAAAACAATACATTCATTTTTTCACTCATAATCTTCACAACTTTTATAAATTTTAAGTTTTAGTAAAAAATGGTTTATTTCCCTTTGAATATGGGCGTTTCCTTATTTGCTCTAGCCCTGCGAACAACGGCCATATCTCTACTTTTTAAAAGTATTTCTAAATTTTCATTTTCAAGATCTAGCATCCTTGATATGTCTTCGCGGTAAAAGTCATGTAGAGATTTTTTCATCATTTTTATTGCTAAGCCGGGAGCTTTAGGAGCTATTAAATCCAAAGCAATTTCTCTTACACGAGGTAAAAGCTCGTCAGCAGGGAATACATCATTAATTAATCCTAATTCTTTAAGTTCATTAGCCATTAGCTTCTTACCAAAAAACATGATCTCCTTTGCTTTATGAAATCCAAGGTAAAAAGATAATATGAAATCGGAGGAGTACTCTCCTTGAATTGCATTTTGACGGAAATAAAAGCCAGCATATGCATCAGGTGATGCATAAATCAGATCACCACCAACTAGAGGTAATGTGAAACCTGCTCCTATCCCTAATCCATTAAATGCGACAACTATCGGTTTAGGACAATCAAACAGTCTCATAGCAGTTCCTTTCAATGCACGATCATCCATATCAATTTCCTTCATTAATTCTGGTGTGAATTCTTTTATGAGCTTCGGACTAACATAAAGACCAGAACTGAAAGCATTACCTTCCGGATTTCCGGTTAAAATAAGGACTTTCGCTTCTTTGTCTGCTTCGAAATCATCGAGAGCTGTTCGCATTTCTAAAAATGTTATAGGAGAACAAGCATTTCTCCTCTCAGGACGGTTTATGGTAATGGTAGCAATTCCATTCTCTTCTTTTTCATATAATATATCCTTAAAATCTTCAATATTCATGTTTATCTTCTCAATTATTTAACTTATTTCTGTTTATTTTAATTTGTAAATCAATTTTGTTTAATAATTTCTACTAAAAATTGTTTTGTATTCTTGGTTAGTTCTTATTACTTTTACTTTAAATTAGATAAAGAAAAAATAGAGTTACAATTTTCGGACTTGACACATGACTCCCTGTAGACAATTGATGCCAATCTCAGGATCGTAAGGAGGGTAAAAAGAACATAAACAATTTATATTTGTATCCAGATAGCGACCCTGTTCATCTTCCTTTTCAGGCATCCACCAACCATAGACTCCGTTTACAGTATCATCTCGAATACCATCAAAGATTTTTGCCTTATGATGAGCAGCGCCTTTTGGCGTTTCAATAGCTACCATATCCCCATCTTTGATTCCTCTTTCATCCGCCGTTTTAGGATTTATCAATAATTCTGGATATTGTCCATCCTTCTTAACCCAAGGATACCCCGCTCCACGAGAAAGTAAATAATTCTGCACTCTTCTAGTAGTCAAATATAGAGGATATCTTTCAGCTAAATGTGGAAGAGAAACTGCACTATCCCCACACTCATGATAGGTGGGTAAAGGATCATATCCAAATTTCTCCAATTGCTCTGAGTAAAGCTCTACCTTTTCTGATGGTGTTTTAAATCCTACCTTTTTATATTTTTTATACCGAGGTCTCCAGGTCATCGGACCTGTTTGGCTAAGGCCATCGTAATTCATTGGACCACCACTTGGAAATGCCTGATCTATAAGTGCTTGAGCATCATTCCATGGTATAAAATTATTCTCTATATATCCCTTTTGCACCATTTTTTCGGCGATATCATGATAGATTTGAAAACTATCTCGACATCCCTCAGGAGCATCTACTAATTTTGGCATAGCGCTAAGCCAACTTCCATAAGAGCTCATCATCATAAAATTATATTCGTAGACGTGTTTTAGTGGTAAAATTAGATCTGCCAAGTCTGAAGTGGGACTAGGAGTATATGCTAATACCATCAAAAAGTCGACTTTCTTCATAGCTTCAATTATTTTACGCGCACTGGCATATGTCATGACTGGATTATTCCAAAACACAATCCATGCTTTAACGGGATAAGGTTCATTATGAATCATACCATTAATCAAAGAAGGATTATGTGGATTCTTCATAACTGCGTTAGGACCAGCCCAAAGGGGAAATCTATCGGCTCCCATCATTTGTTCTAGTACTTCTCTTTCTAATCCTTCACCCCCAAATGCAGCACTTGCACCACCGCCTGGTGGACTCTGTGGAAGTCTGTTTCCTCCTTTTACGTCAACATTACCACAGATTGAGATCAGTGCAGCAAAACAACGGCATGCCTGAGTGGAATTAGAATGCTGACAGAGACCATTATTACCTCGATAGCTAGCAGGTCCATTTGTAGCATACATTCTAGCTGCTTTTACAATTTCATCAACTGAAAGTGTTGTAATTTTAGAAGCCCATTCAGGAGTATATTTTTGAACGTGTTCCTTAAGTTTATCAAAACCTACACAAAAGTCATTTACGAATTCTTCATCATAGAGGTTTTCTTTAATAATAACATTTATCATAGCCAAGGCTAAGGCACCATCGCTACCTGGGCGAATCTGAAGATATAAATCTGCAACGTCAGCTGCTTCACACTTTCGAGGATCAACAACGATAAGTTTAGCTCCATTGCTCATAGCAGCTTTAATATCTTGCCACTGCCCTCCACATGAATGAGGTAAATTCGTTCCAACTAAGAGTATACATTTAGAATTTTTAAAATCCTGGGAGCTCCTGTATATTGTGAGAACATCGCCATAGGTTAAAGGATCAGCCGTTTCCGCAGTTCCTTGACAAAGATCTCGATTAGTCATTGAGTTTGGACTTTTTATTGATTTCATAAATAATCTAACAGCAGGCCATTCTGCCATGGTTGCACATACAGATTTGGGGCTATAGTTTTTAATTACCTCACCTAATCGA
>SDBT01017484.1_pt1 | contig 11325 bp, 9 predicted proteins | sample 2277101 | NCBI WGS metagenome assembly SDBT01 (sample SAMN10404973, study PRJNA504765) | marine sediment metagenome | isolation source: marine sediment core GS10_PC15, 103 cmbsf | place: Arctic Ocean: Southern Knipovich Ridge | collected 2010 | reverse complement strand
CAGCAGCAGCAGCAGCAGCAGCAGCAGCAGCAGCAACAGAAAAATAAAGCGGCGGTGGTAGTGACAGAAAGTACAACATCCACACCTGCTGCTCCTCCAACTTTCGGAGCAATTACAACAGATGAAACTCTAACAACAACTATATACAAAAAATTCGTGTTAAATAATTATTTTGGACAAATATTTCCAAAAATCGAAATAACGAAATGTTACATTAATAAGTTAGTCACTAGTAATGGTCGTGCAAGAAATACAATTAAAAACGCAATGCAAAAAACAATTCCTCTATTAGACACAAAAACTACTGAACGTGGTTCCATAGACACCGTGGATCTGAGAAAATTTTATCGACTAATATTAAGTTCAGATTTCGATGTATCCCAATTAAATTCTATAAAATAAATAAAAAAAAAATATTTATTCTCTTTTCTTTTTTTTTTAATTGCATTAATTACAATTTTTGTTCAAGTCATTTTGTTTCTTCTTTTTTTTTCCCCCCAGTGCTTCGTTCATGTCTTGTTCCAGCCTAAAATTCTTCATTTTCACTCTCGTTTGTTTTTCATTATTTTTTTTTTCTTCTTATACTAAATTAGGAAATTGTGCTTACGAAAAAAAAAACTTTTAGAGTAGGGAAATGAGAATGAGAAAAAAAAACTTCCTGAAAAAAAATTATTTATAAGACGTTGTAAGTAACAACCAACAACAACAACAACTAGTATCAAAAACCATGGGTATTAACTGTACAACAATATCATGTCCACAAGTGAAGTTGTAGATAAATTTTATATAAAATATCAAGATACATTTCCAACACAACTAAATAATGGATTAACTATCGTTGACATTCGATGTAATAATTTTAATTCTATTCCTGATTCATTCTTTGATAATAATACAAGTATAACAGAATTAACCATAAGGAATAATACTATGCTTCATACACTTCCATTATCGTTAAGGAAGCTATCACAGCTAACAAACCTAGTTGTGGTTGAAAATATCAACTTAACATCAATTAATCAAGATTCGCTGTACTCTAGTATTACAAACTTAAAAAATTTTTGTTTATATAATTCTGCTACTATGAAAATAAATACAGATTTATTGTGTAGTTATCTCACAAATCTGAGTGTATTATGTATTGGATCAAATCGCTTGACTACCATATCTGATGCAATATCAACCTCGTTAAATAAGTTAACACGATTAGCCCTAAATGATTGCCATAATCTAACTTCACTGAAACCTATTTTCCAATGTACTCAACTTATGTGTTTACAGTTAGCAACGAGAAACTCTGCTCAACTCGTGGGATTACAGTTATTGAAGGCATCGTACAACATTTCTTCAATATCAAAACTCGTCAATCTAACATCTTTACAAACATATAACATACAAATTGGTACTACTACTATACACCCTTCGATTTTATCATTAACGTCACTAGAAATTCTGACCATGCACCGTGCTGAAATATCTATTATTCCAGAAGAAATGTGTACTAGATTAACAAATCTAAGAAAATTGTCGTTACATGGTAATCCAATCACATGCATACCATACGCACTCAGATACCTGGTAAAACTGGAAAATCTCGGATTGTATAAAAATCCTAGCTTCAATCTATCTAGCACTATTTATACAGAAATAAATCCCTTACAATTTGCAATTCCTTACTCTATTTATATAAGAACCAGCAACCACCATCAGCTTCCTGAGTTAAAAATTTGTGGATTAAAGGGATGTCAATGGATATGCCATTATGTTGTTGAAAAGAAGAAATCACTTGGGGTTCTCCCAACACTAAAAGATATATATTTCAGATTTCCAACACTAAAAGAATTATGTGCGAGATTTATACACGAATACAGTATAAGAAAAAATTTTCTTATTTATTCTTCTTCTTCTCTCTTCTTCTCTTCTTCTGGAACTTGATCAGTATGGTAATAGATCTTCTTTCATTGACGAACCTAATTCGATATTTTCACTTAATGAGTGCTGTTTTGGATTTTTGTCATTGAGGGGTTTATTTTTTTTTTGTGAAGAATATGAACTAGAAATATAAAAACAATAAAATTTGATTGTTTTTTTAATATACTAAATTAAGGAAGAAAACACGCGTTCGGATACGAAGGGGGGGTTCACGAAAAAAAAAGAAACCCGAATTTTTTTGTCAACAAAAAAAAATGGAAAAGGTAAATGACAATGGATTTCCATTGAAGAAAGTTAAGAAATATGAAGAAATTGTACCTTTCAAAAAACAACAAAAAACAGAAAACCTAATCCAAAAAATGGAGACTGTAAATATTGTAAATTATCATCAAACAAGACACTCGTGGACTACAGAGTCAAGTGGTAACGATGAAATCGATGTCTGGGCGTCAGCACCTCTTAGGCCAAACGATGAAATCATTGTCTGGATGTCAGCACCTCTTATGCAAATCTATCTAGATGAAAATCGAACCCAGCTATTTCAGGAGAGAGATCATTTTACACAATGTCGTACTGAATCATATCGCTGCGTTTAGAATCAAGACTCGAAATTTAACAATATAAAAAAATAGAAGATTTTTTTTTATACTAAGTTAAGAAGAAAAAAATATTGTGATTATTAAAATAAAATAATAAAAAAACCTTTCCATCAACACCACTCCAGAAAAAAAAATTGTCGGGTGTTTGGAGTATTGAATGAGATGATGCCTGTATCAGATACTTTTGTAATTTTAATTTTCTTATACGGATTTTACACATTATCTAAAAATTTTGTTACGATGGTTTTCTATTATGTTTTTGGAAGAGGTCATAGTTATTCTAAACAGATTATTACCGGAAATGTTTTTGATGGTAATGTTCAGATTGTTAACGGAGAAACAACGGATGATGGTCGAAGAAGAACTGTTGTAAAATTAAAAAATTGTCAAAAAGAAGATTGTAAAGGATGTGTTACCTCTTCCAAACAGTTTAACATATACACAGTTCATGGTGGGAAAAGACGAGTTAATATCACGTGTAATATTTGTGGAGAATATGAACTAGAAATATAATAAACAATAAATTTTTTTATATATACTAAATTAAGAAAACCCCCCCCCCATTCAGAAAACAAAATTATGTGTATGATGATTTTGACATTAAATATACTGCAGATTGTGATAACATTCATTTCATTTGGAGTATACTTTCTTCTTCTTCTTCTTCTTCTTCTTCGGTGATGATACAACGCGTAAACAAAAAATTAAATATACTAAAGATTGTACCAACATTCATTCGTTTGGAATATGTAGAACACCTCATCATCTCTTTTAAATTGCCTTCGTAAGAATCGTAAAATGAATTATGAGCATTTATCCCGTGGGATAAACTATCATAAAACAAATAATATAACTCTTTACTAGTTACTGGTATGTCACACTCTTTTTCGTAGTTGCGTTCAATTTGTAAAAGTAAATTGTCAATATTAGTTAACACGGAAGATAATGTTCTAATATCTTCTCTATCAAAGAATGTTACATCTTCACGTTCTGTACGATTAATTAAGAGAGTTAATGAGTTTAGTTTTTTTTATTATAAAAAAAAAGATAAACCTCTACGATTAATCCAGAATATGGCCCATGAATCATAATAGTCTTCTCTCTCTTTGAGGTCTTTTCTGAGATCTACACGACGTTTAATTAAAAAGAGTTAATGATTTAGTTTTTTTTAAATATATATAAAAAAAAATATTAACCTTCTATACTTTTTGTAGTTGACACTGCTTCGTTAATATCATTCTTATCTGGCCTCTTGGAAGATAATTCTTTCATCTCATCCTTTAATTCTACACATTTAATTTATTAAAAAGAGTTAATGATTTTAGCTTTTAATATATATAAAAAAAGAGGATTAACCTTTTAAACTATTTATAAAACTTTTAGACATAGGAGTTGATGGCATCTTGGTACCACTTCTTGCGGAGACTTTTTGCATTGTGTTGCATTGTGTTGTGTTGTGTTGTGTTGTGTTGTGTTGTGTTGTGAAAAAAACAAGTTTTTTTATAGTTGTGATTGTTTTCTATAAATAGAATTTTATTACTATATTTAGTGATTTTTTTTTCTTGGGAAAAAAGCTCTGTGATCGAACCAAGTTATCAATACGGCTTTGATTGAAATACTGATATCATTATTTCAATTTCAACATTTTAATAATAATAATTGTGAATCTATTTAAACAAGTACATTTTTTTTTTCACAATTCTAGACTTATGGGAGGAGATTGTATCAACGCACGTGGGGAAAAAAAATCCAATCAGAAAAGAATTCAAAAACCTGAAGTAAATTCATCACTGTAAAAAAAATATTTTTTTATTTTTTTTGTTTACAAAAAAAAAAAGGTATCTCTATAACATAGAAGGGAGAGAGATTTACTATTCATCACTAGATCCATGGATTTCGCAAGCTTGTTCATACTTATTATTATGAGTGAAAATTTCAACAAAATGTTCAGCCCATTCATTAAATTGAGTGATTGTTGGGTATAATTCGCCTTCAACAATTCCATCATAAAACTCCCCGTTATAAGATGTAGAAACCCTATCTATATTATCGTCACAACTGTAAAGATCGAAAGCCACTTGGTGATGTGGTCCAATAACTCCTGGATTATCCTCGGTAAGAAATCCCGTGTTGACTGCAACTGAAGTTCCGAGTTGAAGATGTGTAAAGTATGCTCTAACGTGAGTACCAGTAAATTCTCTAGTTTCATCTGCAATTGCTTTTTCTTCTTCATCTTCAACAATATCATTAAACCAAAAATACCATTCTGTGTATAGTCCAGATACAGCTGCATCGAACCAATCTTCATGTCCATGACCTCTGAATACTCCAAAAAATCCAGTGTCTTGGACAATTTGGATCTGTTCGAATTCACTAGCTGTGATGTAATCGTGCGAAACACCAAAGATTGGATTTCCATTGTCACGATCATTTTTGGCAGTTCTAATGAAAACTCCAACAAAAATCAAAGAGGAAATATCACTAATATTAACGCCGAGAAAGTTTTGTAAAACAACTGAAACTGGTAATGTGATATTTGGATTTCCGGGATTTGTCCAACTAAGAGAAAGAATCTTAGGTAAAATAATATCATATGCCTCTTGAAATCCAGTAACATTTGATGCCCAGCTGTAGTCAGGCGAAGATGCGATGCTAATCGTTTCTGCAAAGATTGGGCAGTTACCAATTGCAAACATCTTTCTATCACCAACCATTTTAGCTGCAGAATACACCGCGGGAAATGGAACACCTGTAAATCCAGACATCCATGCGTGAGCTCCTTGATTTTCCTTATTTGTTCTAGGTGATTCAACACTAACTGTCTTTCTGAATCCTTTCGAACCACAGCAATCATTGGCATTAATAAGAGAATCATATCTTACACTGTTCTCTTCACCATTTGCTACGCCATCTGGAAATGAAGCTGGTGTACCTTCGTCATCATCATAGATCTCTTTATTAAAGTACTGAGGTGATACACCACCCATAAATTGCATCCATTCTGTCCTATCATTCGATTGACCATGACGTGTAACAAGTGCTGCTTTCTTCAATAAGCAACCGGTGGGGTCTTCATAAGAAAGTTCAATTAAAATAATAAATAAGGTAATAAATAATACAATTACACATTTCATTTTTCTTTCTTTCTTTCTTTCTTTCTTTCTTTCTTTATTTATTTCTTTCTTCCTTTCTTTCTTTTAACAAAAAAAAAATGAAGTATAGTTATAATTTCAACAAAAATCCCAAGAAGGAAAAAAAGTCTTCTGATTTATGTCAAGTTTTTTTTCTCCTAGAAAAATTAAAGCTGTATTATATGCATTTGTATCGACAATTATTATGTCACCGTATAATAATCTATCCTATCATTAAAGTTGTATATCACGGGGAAGAAGAAAAAGAAATTTCCAAGGAGAGTATGTTCATCACTTGTATTGATCCTGGACCAGAACATACTGGTGTATGTCAATTTTGTACAACAAGTCAGAAAATCGTTCGGGTGGGTCTTTATTCTATGGAAGATGGGTATGATGGAAAGTCATCGTTCTATGAATATGTAATGAATCGTATTACACAACTTTCTAATCGTACAATATTTCTAAGTGCCAACGAAGTAAGAATTGAATTTCAATTCAAAGGTGTTTACAACATTGCAATAATGAGTGGATTTTTTTGTGCACTAATTGAAAAAGTTCCGCGTGTACGTATTATCAATAAATCATCGTTACATAAGCAATTTCCACATGTTTTCATAGAGAAAGGGGCAGGAAACTATAGAAATAAATCTATGGCGAAAGAATTTGGAGAACAAGAACTAACGCGTGAAGAAATGTATTTGATAAGACAAGCTCATAATACATTTCAAGAATCTGGATCTAGAAAGAATAAAAAGTTGAAAGATGAAACAAATCATATATATGACGCTTATTGGATGTGTAAATATGATTATGATAGAAATACCGCCTCCGCTGCTATTGAAACCCCTCCAAGAAATAAAAGAAAAAAAGCAAACACATATAAACAAAAGACAATAGAATTATTCTATAAAGAAGAAGAAGAAGAAGAAGAAGAAGAAGAAGAAGAAGAAGAAGAAGAAGAAAGAAGAAAGAAGAAGAAGAAAGAAGAAGACATCTTGGTAATAGATTTAACCATTACCAAAAAAAAAATAGGGGAAAAAAAATAAAATTTCCTTTTTTTAGTAATAAAAAAAAATAATTTTTACCGCCACCCTTCTCTGATTTTTTTTTCCGATTTTTCACACCTCAGCAAAAAAAAAATCAAACAGTGGGGGTGATGGGAATTTCTGGTGATTTTAAAAGGTTATTACGTAAACGATTTCCTAACAAAGTTTTCCACCAAGAGTTGGATTTCAAAAATGAAAAAACCGCGCCTAATATCTATGTTGTGGATATGTGCATTCTTATTTTTGGCAAACCAAAGTACATAAAAACCGGACGTGAATTGATAGATGAATACATTATGAAAGAAATAGACTGGTTTCTTAAGACGAAGCACGGAGAAACTGTTGTACTAGCATGGGACACCTCTAAATATGTTCCAGCGTCGAAATATCCAACACAAAAAAAACGTGACGATAGTAAAAAAGATTATATACCGGATAATAAAGTGTTTGCTGAAATTACTGTGATTGCAGATGGATTACTAGAGACAAATTGGCAAGGATATCTAGGCGATAGAGAAAGACGTGCTACTATTTATAATTGGATAAGAAGAGAACTCGATAAAATACTTCCGAACGAGATCGCATACGGTAAAAAGGTGATATTATGTTACGATGGAAAAGCTTTCGGATATTGTCATAAAGAGTATGCTAAAAATGAACTTGGAAAAAATCAAACGTGTTACGAACTAAAAGATTTAGAGAACAAAATAGGAGAGGCGGACTTCATTCCAACATACATAGAGCAGCAAATGAATATTAAACCACCACACAACAAAAACATTCTAATTTATTCGACTGATCAAGACAACATAGTGATTACTCTCCTACTCATTGCTACTCGATTCAACAGTGCTAGAATGTTACGAAATAATATCTATGTTAATCTTTCAAATCGTTGGGTAAAAGAAGAGAAAGAACGAGAAGAGATCATAGAACAACGACGACGAAAAAAATTGGGTGCAATGCCGCCGCTGTCAACACAGGAAAAAAAAGATGATCGTCGGATCTATGTGAAAGAGTATTTCTATGTGAATGAATGTTGGAGGCAACTAATGACACATTATCGTGCTGAATCACGTTATGAATCACTTTCTAATCCAATCGAAAATCTTTGTTTCATTATGTTGCTGAGTAGATGTGACTACTGTGTTGGTATCACAGGACGATCCGGAACTGTATTATGGGAAACATTCGAAGAGCATTACGAAACCATTGGTGGACCACTTATAATATCAGATCAGAATCAGTATTATTCAGACGAGTTTAAAAACTATTGGTATGCTGATGCGGATGATGAAAAAGGAGAGTCTCCACAGTGCAAAATGTTTTTCAAATATCAATTGAATTATCGATCGTTATGGCGTTTTATTCGTATAATTGAGCAAGACAAGATAAAAACAAAAATAGCGAACGAACAAAAAAATTTAATACTTCCCTACGATACTCTGTATACTATTGCGAAGAAGCATTATTCAGAAAAGACACCAACAGGAAGAAACAGTGTAAAACTAATTGAGACGAAAGAGGAAATGAATGCTAAGTTTAGAAACGCACTTTATGGAGTACATTACATGGCAAACGGTTTTCTGGGTAAAGATTCAATTCCAGATTGTTTAGAGATAATTATAAACCAAAAAAATGGTGAGAGAAAATCAAAATGGGGATTTGAAAAAATTGATAAGAGTAAAGATTATGCTAGAAAAAATGTTCAGTATGCAAAAGACGCCTATGGTAATTTCGATGAAGCAAACAAAACTATATATTTCGTTCTGTAAAAAAATAAATAAAAATACTTGTTTTTTTTTGTTTATTGAGTTGTTTTTGCATAACTTCCATTATCAATATCAATATAATCGCCTGGTCCTCCACTACTCATCGCTTTTCCGACAAAGAACCGACTCGTTTGATAATGGAATTCTGTGAAAGAGCCTAATATTTTTTCAACGCTGTTTCTCATATTTTGGTTCATAGTTCCGCTATTACCGTAATATCCTGCCTTTCCACTGATCGTTTGCTTCTTAAATAATGTATAATTTATACGTTTTGAAAAAACCAATTCATGGAATAACGCTACCATGGACTCAGGTGTACCATTCGCATCTCTGGATTCAATCGTAACATTCCTAGCTTTTTTTGCGCCGTTCTCTGCATATCCAAATGCTTGTGCAATTGTAATGTAGAAATCTTTTCTACTATCCTCATTACTATCACTCATCCATTTATTTTTAGTATCAGTCCATTCATCTGAGTTAAAATCTGCAATGGACCCACTCGACGTAAGTGTTGGTTGGATTATACCAGCCTCTAGTGCTGAGATGATAGCAGCGATTCCAAAAAGACGGATAGAACGAGAGAATTCAGTTGCAGCATTTTCAAGATTTTTATAGTTTGGATTTCGCGAAACTGAGTATTTAGAGCTTTTGTAATCTGATGTGTTTCTAATTTTTTGCATGAGAATCTCGTACATCGCTTGTTTCGATAGAGTTTGATCTCTTGGATTGTAAGGTATCAACCACCAAGGTATCTTTTCTTTTGGTGCATTATGAAGATGACGAACTGGTTTTGGATGACGAGGATCCGGTGCTGAAATCATTACGGTTTGACCAGCTTCAATGCGATATGGTCCAGTAATTGGTACTGTACACAGCCCTCCAATTTGAATTGGTATATGATTTGGTTGAATATCGTCGTTTGCTTTCTCATCATAATCACCATCTATTCCGATAAATCCTGCCGCTTTTAATTTTAAATTGAGTTCCCATCGTGATTCATTCGCAAATCCAAAACCGTTAGCACAATCCAACACTTTCCATTCAGAGTCCATTTGTGGATCGTTATCTATATGTGGCTCCATCAAAGACATTGCTGGGTTCCATCTTACCAATTTGAAAACCTCTTCTTTTGATCCGCCTGGAAAGGCTGATGATCCTGCATTTAGTTTTTTTACACGCGTTTCAATTTCGTTGATATCAAGTGATGCATTGTAAACGACACGATTTGCTGGAGTCACTTTATTCGAACCAGGTGCTCCATATCGAAGTGCTTGCTGGTGACTCATTTTTTTTTCTCTATGATTTTTTTTTTCTTCTTTTTTTTTTCACCAACTGTTCAATTACTTACCAACCTACTTTTTTTTTAAAAAAAAAAGTAATTATACGGTAAATAGAAAATCTTTATTTCTCTTTCTACCTTAAAAAAAACCCTTATTTTTAATCCAATTTTTTTTTAAAAAAACAGTAATTTTATTTTTTTTTAAAAAAATATTTATTCAAAAGATAACAATTTTTTTTTCTAGGATTTCTTCGTGTGTGAGTGATAGAGAGATAAATCAGTACTAGATTATTTTTTTTTTCTTCTTTTTTTTTGTAAGGAAGTGGAGATTTTTTTATCTAAATAAATAAATATTTTTTTTTTGCTTTCAATGATCGGAGGAATTAAAATTACAATAAAAATACATATAGATTTTTTTTTTAGGGGAGAAAAAAAACCTATGGAAGAATTACTTCTGCACATGAAAAACGGAAAATACATCCTCTATCAATGAAATCGATAGTACGTTCTTCCTTTCCATTTTCTTCTTCTTCTTCTGATCCATCAGTGATAGCATTACGTTTTTTATCTGCATCAATTGTACAGAAAGTATCAACTGTAAGACAATTTTTAAATGGATCGTCATCATCGATAAGTGCCATACATTCTTGTTCAATGAGAGTTCCACCACAACCAGTAAAATATCCAAGGAAAGTTGGTTCTGTTTTTTCGTAGATACAACGTCCAAGACGACAAACCACAGTATCAAATCCACCGATAAGACTTGAGGTTTCAATTTCAGGACAATCATCTACATCACTGCACTGTCCCTTACATCCAGTTCCAACGCATTCACCCTTCCTACAATGACTCCAATCACCTGATTCAAAACAAGTACTACTACATTCTGCTGATTTTGGACAATCTAATGAGAAGCATCCTCCACGAACTTTGTAATCTATTGTACATTGATTATGATCATTACATTCTTTCACATTTTTAGAAGGATGAATGTGGCCAACTTTTACGATGAGTGCAATTACGATACCGGTAATTCCGAGAATTAGAATAAATTGAATTATCCACGCCCAACTAGGCATTCCCCAACCTTCTCCATTCAATGCGCTACCAATTGGCATTGGAGCTCCTGAAAATTGTGGAGGATAATTATAATGTGGTGGCGGTGGTGGTTGTTGGCCACATTTTCCAAATACATCACTATTACTATTTTGTCTACCGTACATAGTTCGGTTTTTTTTTTAAAAAAAAACTATGTATTTTTTTTTTACTTCACATACAATATTGAAAACTTTCTACTCGATTTGTTATAGTGAATTAAGTGCAAAGAAATCGTGTAGCTAAACACCAAAAAAAAAATTTCTTTCTCTCTCTCTCGCTCTCTCTCTCTATCTACTCTCTTCTCTCTACTTACTGATTTTATTATTATTATTATTATTCTTACGAAGCGTACGGTATCCACATTGTTGTTCATGGATTTTGAAATCTTTTTGATAACCACCCCATTTACATCCATAACTTTTAAACGCACACGTAAGAGATGTGTATCCACAATCTTTTTCAGTG
>SDBT01017483.1_pt1 | contig 11325 bp, 12 predicted proteins | sample 2277101 | NCBI WGS metagenome assembly SDBT01 (sample SAMN10404973, study PRJNA504765) | marine sediment metagenome | isolation source: marine sediment core GS10_PC15, 103 cmbsf | place: Arctic Ocean: Southern Knipovich Ridge | collected 2010 | reverse complement strand
TAGGTAGTACCACATCAGGTAAATTAGTTTCAGATACTAAAGATTATGTACAAAACATTGAAGAATTTTCTGAAAGCAACTTAGTAATAATAGATGGCCCTCCAGGAATTGGTTGTCCCGTAATCGCTACGATTTCTGGATTAGATTGTATTATTACGATTACTGAACCTACACCCTCGGGTTTACACGATGTTATTAGAGCAATTGAGGTAGTACAGCAATTTAATATCCCATTTGGGATTATTGTAAATAAATTCGACTTAAAAAGTCCCTTCCAGGAGGAATTTAAAGAATTTATTAAAAAAACGGGATACAGAATATTAGGAAGAATTCCTTTTGATTTGTCTATACCTAAGGCTATGTCATTTGCCGAACCAGTAGTAGATTATAGACCAGAGTCAAAAGCAAGTTTAGCAATTAAAGAAATTTATAAAAAATTAAAAGAAGTATTATGGAATGGCAAACTATTGTAAAGTTTACAAAATTTAGAAAATATATATATTTTTTAAATTGGAATAACTTCAATTTTACCTGAAGGAAGCTTCAGGTAATTTCTTATGTTGCATTTTGACAATTGCATAATATTGAAATCATGGAATTTTACATTTGATAAATTTTGCAATTTGGTAATATTAATATATACTTTACAACTCTTAATATGGGATGCTTCTAATTATCATTATTTTTATTTTTGTGAGTTTCATTGGAATGTTTTACGGTGCCAAATTAGTAGTTATAAGCTTAGAAAATATAGCTTATCGATTAGGTGTAAGTCAATTACTAATTGGGCTGACTATTATGGCAATTGGCACTAGCTTACCAGAAATAGCCGTAAGTATTATGGGTGGTGTTGATAAACTGTATGGAATAGATCCAAATGTAGATGGACTTATTATTGGAAACAAGATTGGTTCATTTCTTACTCAGATAACTCTTATTTTAGGGATATTAGGATTAACCCAATCTGTTTATGTAAGCAAATGGATTTTAAAAAGAGAAGGTATTATGTTGTTTTTATCTTTATTCATATTTCTTTTATGTGCAATTGATGGTGTAATAACTCGTTTGGATGCAATAATAATGATAGCCATATATTTCATCTATCTACTGATTGTTATTAAAAGTGAAAAGAAATTAGAGCGAATGAGGCAAGAAATTGATTCCGAAAAAGAGAGACTCGACCCTTTGTCTTTAAAACCTATTGAAAGTTTATTAAAACCATCAACATCAAAGAAAGATATCGGTTTTTTAATTGTAGGATTTCTTATTTTATTAGGTAGTGCTGAAATTATTATACTTGCGGCATCCAGTTTGGCAATAGAATTAAATATTCCATTAAGTGTAGTTGGCCTTTTAATAGTAGGATTAGGCACAAGTTTACCTGAATTAGTCGCAGATTTAACTGCGTTGCGTCGAGAATCTCATGGAATCGCTGTTGGTGATATATTAGGTTCGAATATTTGTGATATTCTTTTAGCAACTGGAGCAGGTGCTCTAATAGTTGACTTTAATGTAGATCCTATTCTAATTATGTTTGACATACCTGTGCTTTTTCTTGCAATAGCATTAGCATATTATTTTTTATGGACCGAAAAAACTCTTAAAAAATGGGAAGCTGCTTGTTTGGTAAATTTTTATGTAGTATATGTTGTAATAAAATTACTTTATTTTCAAATTTAGTGGTTAAAACTCGTTATATTAGTCAACGTGATAAAAGTTTGCTTACGGAAAATAAGAAATATAATAATGCATATAGAGGTTATTTGAGAGAATTAATTACTTTAGTTATAATCTTAATAGAGATGGTAATGGAAAATCGTATAAGAAGCGATATATTTATTAAGCAATATTATAAGTTTTCGTTTTCTGCTTCCACTATTTCACACATCAAAAAAGAAGTTAAAAGTCTTTTTTCATCTATTTAATTTTATCTATATTATTAAAGATATAGAAATTTATAACAAAATATAAAAATTAAACCAATACTATTTTAATATATAAAAATTTTTATAAAAAGTCTATAAGTTGGTGAAATTATGGATAGACAGTTGTTATCTAAAATTTTAACTGTTATGAAGAAGTATTTGAAAAAAGGAGAATCAATTGGTGACTTGAAGGTAGGTGCCTTACTAGCATAGATTCCAGGTTTCCTAGAATCAATAGAATTAGGGCACCAACTTGAAGCTATATAGATTTTTAAAATTCTTAAAATTCATAGAGTCTACTACCTCGGTCACGAATTGGGGACTATTATAAGCGTAAAGGAAGTTAAAGATGTTTCAGACATTCCTGGAGCATTAAAAAAAGTTGCTGAAGAATATTCCATTGGAGATATCACTATCACAGAAAGTACAAATGAAATAATACAGTTAAAAATGAAAGGTCATTCTTCTATAAAAGATTTAATAGGTAAAGGTATAAAAACTAAGGGAAGTTTTAGTTCTTTTGAAGCGGGAATGCTTGCTGGAATTGTTGAAAAATTAACGAACATTCATTGTTTTGCCCAAGAGCTGAGTAGTGCTCTTGAAACAGGAAAGGATTACTGTGAATTTATGATTGTATTCCAAAAAGATTAACTTTTTTATAAATTTTAGATTTTTTTTTTCTACAATTTTACCATACTTTTAACATTTATTAAAAAACTATTTTCTTTAGTTTGATTTTGTTATTTGCGATTATCTCTATTATATGCTAATAAGCAAGATGTAGATAAATTCCTTATGTTCAATGCATACCATGTTATCTTTCTTTCTTTATTAAAAATTTATTCCCATTAAATTAAAGGGAAAATAAGGAAGATTTAATAATATTTTAAACTATATTAAATAAAAATAGAAATAGATTTTTCGATTGATTAATAATGGCAGATAGAAATTATATTGTAAAGATTTGTTTGCTCGGTGAAGCTAATGTAGGAAAAACGTCACTTGTTTACAGATTTATAGAAAATAAATTTCGAGACAACTATAAGAGTACATTAGGAGTAAATTTATTAAAGAAAGATATGGATATAACGGATTATGGGTCAGTTAGTTGTCAAATATGGGATTTAGGAGGGCAGGAGAGTTTTAAAAGTCTTAGAAAATTATACTTAGAAGGAGCAAACGGAGCACTAATTATATATGATATGACCAAAAGAAAGACATTCGAAAAAGTTAATGAATGGACGCAAAGCTTTAGGACTGCAAGAGGACAAGAACCAATGTTATTAATAGGAAATAAATCAGATCTAAAAGAAAATATTAAAGTGGATGAACAAGAAGCGAAGGTTTTTTCTGACCAAAATAATATGTCAGATTTTATCGTAACATCAGCAAAAACAGGTGAAAATGTTGAAAAAGCATTTGGTAATCTAATTAAAATCATCTTAGATAAAATTACAAGCTCAAGTACGTAAGTATTTCGTATATTTAAAATTAATATTTCTTTCTTTTCTCAATTTTTAAGAAATTTCAGATGTAAACAATGTATTTTAAAAACTATTGAAATTTAATGTTTTAAGAGGGAGGCGATCATATTTAAAACAATTCGTTTATAAACAATAAATTACTATAAATAATCTAAGAATATTATGGCATGCAATTGAAACTTTACTTTTTTTAATAAAACTTAATTCAAAATTAATCCCCTTTAGATGTAAAAATGGCAGAAGAAGAGATTGAAGAAGAGGAAGCAAAAGATGAAGAGTATGATTTAGAATCTAACTTAGATTATAAAATTGAAAATGTAGTCGCCACGGTAGTGGTGGAAATAACTGAAAAAATAGATTTACATCAAATTGCCCGAAAATATCCAGAGGTTGAGTATAATCCTGAACGATTTCCAGGATTAGTTATGAGAATTGAAAAACCTAGAGCAACAATTTTAATTTTTTCTACAGGTAAAATGGTATTAACTGGATTAAGAAAAGCAGCCCAAGCACCTAGGGTTGTTGAAAAAGTTGTAAAGAATATTCGAAAGGCACGTATTAAAGTATCAAATCCTAAAATTACTATTCAAAATATTGTCGCTAGTGGGGATTTGCATACTAACATTGATTTAAATATGGCCGCAATCGTTATGGACTCTGCTATGTATGAACCAGAGGTATTTCCTGGGCTAATTTATCGTATGCAAGAACCAAAAACAGTATTCCTAATTTTTTCTACGGGAAGAATTGTTTGCACAGGAGCGAAAAAAAAAGAAATCGTGAGAGACGCAGTATTAAAATTAAATCAACAAGTAAGAGAATTAGGTGTTGCTAAAAAAGATATCGGCGATACTGAATATGAAGATATAACCTTTATCTAAGTTTTAATATATTTTAATTTTTTTTATATATTTAGGAGATCCAACAAGAAGAAGAAGAAGTATCCCTTTAATGAAAACCATTCTAACAATTTTAGAAGAATTTCCTTAAAAGGTTAAAGAAAATTTTCCTGAAAGTCTTTTTTATTAGCAATGGCATTAATCGATATAACATATTCATCATATAAAGTTTTTAATAAATTACACTCTTTTGCTTTATTAAAAGCTAAAATAAATAATTGGTTTAAAGACTTTTCATTGTTTGAAGTATATATATCTTCTATACTTAATTTATCACTGTTTTGATCAATGAAATTACATAAGATATAACGATTTTCATTTCTTAAATTCAGATCATTTAGGACACCATACATTTTTAGAATTAATGGCCCTTGGAATTTAATATTTCTATGATGTATTGCTTGAAAAGCTCGAAGATAGGCTTTTCTTTTTATAACCATAGTCATAAAAAGAAAAATTGTAATATCATTGAAATATGGGTGTAATATGCACGTATTATCTTTAAGTCCTAAATACTTTAGATTTAAGAAAAAAAATCACAGTTAGAATTTAAATAATAATTTTTATTTTATAACTAAATTAATTAATATTTGAGACAATACATAAAGCCAAGAAAATGAATTCAAGAGAGAGACTACTTAAAGCATTCAATCATGAAGAACCTGATAAAGTACCTTTAGATTTAGGAGGTCATATTTCTGGAATTCATATAAAAGCATATAAGAACTTATTAGAATATCTCAATATTGAGGATAAAGAAATTAAAACCTATGATTTTGCTCAACAGCTGGTATTTCCATGCAATGACCTATTAGAAAGATTTAATATTGATACTAGGTATCTCCATCCTCACGGGGACATAGTAAAAATTGATGACGTTAAACCTCAATATGTAGGTAAATATGTTGGAGAATATGATCAATTTGGAGTGTTTTGGGGGAACAGCGCAGATAAAGATTTAGATGATATTCTATACTATGATCCTGTAATTCATCCATTTTCTGATTTTAAAACGATTAAAGAGATAGAAAATTATGATTGGCCAGATGGAAAAAATAAGGCCCTATTTGAGGGATTAGCTGACTATGCTAAGAACTTAAGGGTATCTACTGATTATGCATTAGTATCCCCTATTACAGGTTGCGTGTATGAATATACAATGTTTTTGTTTGGATTTACCAAGGCTCTAATATATCTAAAAAAAAGACCAGATCTAATTATTGCCGCTATGGAAAAACTATTAGAATATTGGATCGATTATAGCTTTACATTTTTGAGTGAAGTTGGTGATAATTTAGATGTTGTTTGTATCAATGGAGATATTGCTGAACAAGCTGGGCCCATGATGAATTTAAAGATTTATGAAGAGCTAATAAAACCGATTGAGAAAAAATTATCTGAAAAAGTCCATGAACTCGCTGATGTAAAAATTAATTATCACAGTTGTGGTTCAGTTACTCAATTCATACCACATTGGGCTGAAATTGGATACGACGCAATTAATCCAGTTCAAATCTCTGCTCGTGACATGGAGCCTTGTAGTCTTAAGAAACGCTATGGAGATATTATTACATTTTGGGGCGGTGCGTGTAATCCTCAACAAACTCTGCCATTTAGCACACCAGAACAAATCAGAAATGAAGTGAGGAAGAATCTTAATTGTTTCAAACCAGATGGAGGATATATAGGATCAAGTATTCATAACATAACCGCTGAAGTACCTCCCGAGAATATTGTTGCTATGTTTGATGCGTTAAACGATTTTCGAGATTATTGAGATTACTATAGTTTTAAAAATCATAATCGAATCCTTTGTACTTGTTCTCGGTTTCTTTAAATTCATATTTAACTTCTTCTACTTTTGCATTCGAAGGGCCTTTGTTTGCGAACTCTAGTAATTCAAGTAATTTATCTTCTGTACCCTCTGCCTCAATGTAAACGCTTCCATTAGGCATATTTTTGACAATACCCGTTAAGCCTAATTTTCTTGCCACTTTTCTTGTAGTATAACGGAAAAAAAACCCCTGAACACGCCCATATACTTCTATTATGATTCTTTTCATGGGAAGAGGTAGGAATATTATTTACTATTAGCTATGTTTTTCAATATTTTAATATTATCATCTAATTCTTCTTTAGGAGTACCTGGATAAATATCTAATGCAAAAATTTCCCTCGCAACCTTTTCGACTACTGGGAGCTTTATTTTAGAGTAATCAACTTCCTCCCCGTAAAATGGGCACGACCATGGACAGCCTTTAGGATACGCAATTTTTTTCTGAAATAATTTTGTTTCATATAAAGGCTTAGGGTATAAAATTTTGCTTCTAGGAAATTTAGATATAAATTGATCTTTATCTAAGCCAATTATCTCAGGATGGATCCTACCAATCCAATAATTAAATGCAGGATCACAATATTCTGGAATATAAGGAGGATCGATACCTTCAATTTCTTCAACAGCTTCACTTAAATATAGCGCATTTTCGTTTCTAACTTTCACATAATCCTCTAATTTTTTTAATTGAACTCTGCCTAGTGCACCTTGGATTTCTGTCATTCTATAATTCCATCCTAAGCGATTGTAAGTATACCAATGAGGTTCACCATGATGCCTTAATAGGCGGCATTGTTCTGCTAAATGGTTATCATTAGTGGTTATCATCCCGCCTTCACCAGTTGTCATATTTTTTGAGGGATAAAAGCTAAAGGTTCCAAATTCTCCAATAGAACCCACTCTTTTTCCCTTGTATTTTGCTCCATGAGATTGACAGGCATCTTCAATTAAAGAGAGATTATGGTCTTCAGCAATATCCAAAAGAGCACCTAAATCGGCAGTTATCCCTGCTAAATGTACAGGTATTATAGCCTTTGTTTTAGGTGTAATTTTCTCTTTTACCGACTCTGGGTCTAATGTATAAGATTTATTATCGATATCAGCAAAAATAGGGATAGCATTATTTTGTAAAACCGAGCTTGCCGTAGCTATAAAAGTAAATGGAGGAACAATAACTTCATCTCCAGGCCCAATATCTAGCGAAGCTATAGTAATATGAAGGGCAGCAGTACCAGAATTTACTGCTATAGCATGTTTAACCCCTATGTATTGAGCGAACTCTTTTTCGAATTCTTTTACAACATCGCCAGCTAAAAGGGTTAACATTTTTGAATTTAATACATCCATCACAGCATTTTTCTCTTCATCTGAAATATCCATATTTAACTCACAAATTAGAATTTATTTAGACTTTATAATAAATGTATAAATAAAAAAGGAATGGAAATCATTTGAATGTTTATTTGAAAACCAAATAACAAGAAAAATTAAAAATTAAGATAATACGTATGTTTAGTGGTGTAATATTCTACAAGCTCATTTTTTACAAGATTTTCGATTACATTTTCTAACCATCGTTTACTTGTTTTAACTTGTGTTTTAATATCGTTAAAACTTAGCTCATCGTAAATAGATAATAAAAAGAGAATTCTACTTTTTACTTTTAAATGATCTGATTTGATAGCTTTTTCAAACTTTTTTTCTAAATCATAAACTTTCATTTTAAGGTGAGCTACTTCGTTGCTTAATTTTGCTATAACCTCGTCTCTAGTCCGAAAAACTTCTAAGCTAAATTGAAATTGTCTTTCGAGTTGTTCTTTTAATTCGTTTTCATTTTCATATTTATAAAGATCTTTATTAAATTCTTCGAGAACACTGAGATAATCGTTGCCTTCATCGAACTTATCTAAAACTAAAACAATTACGATTTCTTTATCGGAATTATAAAAAGACACAGAATTCCAATTCTTTTCCTCAGTAATGATATAGGATTCAGAAAAATTATGTGAAATCTGGATTTGTTGAATGATATTAATAGGAATTTCTAAATTATCTGGGAATTTTAAATAAATCTCCCCACCGACAATTCGATCAAACGTAATCAAAAAAATACCTTTAGGAATTAAAGTTCACCAGAATACTAGATCTTTACTTAAAAATTAATAGTTTCTACACTTATAAATTTTATTTATATAGTAGTACTTAAGCAATCATAATATCCAAATATATTTCACCCTCTAAGAATAAAGGATTTAGTTTATAATATTGAGAATCTAAAAAAATATATATGACAATGCCGTTTCTTTAAATAAAGCAAGGATTAATTATGTCTGTTTTTTATGTCTATATCCTAAATACAATCGGTAAAAATAATAAAAGAAGATTTTATACGGGCTATACCAATGATTTATATAGAAGATTAGAAGAGCATAAGGCTGGGAAAGGAGCAAGATTTACAAAAGGGAAAAAAAAAATTGAATTAAAATATGTTGAAACCTATGTGAATAGAAAAGAAGCAATGAAAAGGGAATTAGAGATTAAAACTTATTCAAGAAAGGAAAAGGCAGAATTGATCAAAAGCTTTAAAAATAGTTGATATAGTTGCTAATTAAACACAATTTTCTTATCTGTTTAGTAGGATTACCTGCTTCAGGAAAAACTACTTTTGCGTATCAATTAAAGGGTACCATAGAGAAGATAATTGAAAATTTCAATGTTATAATTATTGATCCTGACAAGATAAGAGCCCAACTATCTCCTACAAAGTTCGACCACAGTAAAGAACAAATTGTGAGGGAGAGATATTTTAAGGCAATAGATACCAGTTTAAAAGATAATAATATCGTTATTAGTGATGATTTAAATTATTATAGTAGTATGAGGCACGATTTAAAAGAAATTGCCGATAGATTAGAAATTAAATTTTTTATCATTCATCTAGCTACTCCTCTTAAAACGTGTTTAAGTTGGAATAAAAAGAGAGGAAAATCGATTCCTAATAGTGTTATAAAAAAGGTTTATAATAAATTTGATACATTTGACAAATATAATTGGGATAATCCTATAATAGAATATGATCCATCCAGTAATCACTCCAATAAGGGAAAATTAGAAGAGAGTTTGAGTACTATTATAGAAAAATTAATATTTGAGTTAACTTCTAAAAGAAAAATAGAAAAATTAAGTAAGGACTCAAATATTGATAATGAGAAGCTAGATAGAGTTACAAGAAAAATCGTTGGAGATCTCTTGCTTAATCCTCTATACAAATCTTTAAGGAATAAAATTGTTGTATATCGAAAATTATTTATCAAAGATAATTTAAACAAGCCTATTTCTGAGAGGGAATTATCGATATCTTTTAAGAAATACTTAGAAAAAAGTTTAGATATAAAAATTATCTAAGGTTTGACTAATTTCCTTATTATAAAAAATAAAGAAAAAGAAAATAAACCTTAAATCTCTTATTTATATTGTAAGTAAGTAATTAAAAATTAATAAAATAAATCTCAATTAAGCTCGAAAATGACTCAAGAAACTTCTGGGAAGAAGACTGCTAAACTAAGAATAGAAAGATTAGAAAAAAATCGAAGTGGACGCAGGTTATGCTATGTTGACCAAACTATTGTAAATGAAATAGGGTTATCTACTGGTGATATAGTTGAAATTAGAGGGAAGAAAATGACAACTGGAATTGTTGTATCGTCTGTTGCCGATAAAGACAAAGGAATAATTAGAATTGATGGTCTTGAGAGATTAAATGCGGGAGCAACTATTGGGGAGTATGTCTCCATTAAACTTGCGGATGTATATCCCGCAGAACAAATAATTCTAACTCCTACTAGACCAAATATTGATATGAAAAGACAAGCTGAGGCAATAAAAGGAAAGTTAATAGATAAGCCGGTTGTAATTGGGGATATAGTGGATATATTAGGTACTTTTGTAGTTAAAGATGACCCAGACAATCCTATGAATGAAATAATGAAGATGCTGCCTATGTTTAAAGGCGGGACAAGAAGACCAACATTAGGTACATTGAGGCTTATTGTAGAAAACACTAGACCATCAGGGAAGGTAGTACGTATCACACGAAATACCCAGATTAGAATAAATAAACGAGTTGCAGTTCTAAATGTCTCTGGAGAGGTTGTAACTTATGATGACGTGGGTGGTTTAAGTGATGAGATCCAAAGAATAAGAGAAATGGTCGAATTACCTTTAAAACATCCAGAATTGTTTCACAGGTTGAATATTGATCCCCCAAAAGGAGTTCTATTTCATGGTCCTTCTGGAACAGGAAAAACTTTATTAGTTAAAGCAGTTTCTCAGGAATCGAATGCACATTTTATCCCTATTAATGGCCCTGAAATTATGAGTAAATTTTATGGGGCAAGCGAAGGTAGACTACGTGAAATATTCAGAGATGCAGAGGATAATGCCCCTTCCATCATATTCATTGATGAGATTGATTCTATTGCTCCAAAGAGACAAGAAGCAACAGGAGAAGTTGAAAGGCGAGTAGTTTCTCAATTACTTTCTCTCTTAGACGGATTAAGAGGGCGAGGAGAAGTCATCGTCATAGGAGCTACAAATCGAATAAATTCAATTGATGAAGCGCTAAGAAGACCTGGAAGGTTTGATCGGGAAATTGAATTCGGAGTACCCAATGTTAAAGGAAGAAAAGAAGTTTTTCAAATACATACCAGAGGTATGCCCTTAACTGAAGATGTTAATCTTGATAGTTATTCAGAAATAACTCATGGTTTTGTAGGAGCTGACATTATGGCTGTATGTAGAGAAGCAGCCATGTTTTCTTTAAGAAGGATCCTCCCAAAAATTAATTTAGACGAGCCGATCCCTAGTGAAATTATTCAAGATTTGAATATAAGAGATGAAGATTTCCAACAAGCAATTAATATGATTGAGCCATCAGCCATGCGAGAAATAATGATAGAGATCCCAAACGTACTATGGGAAGATGTTGGTGGCTTGGAAGATATTAAGCAAGAATTAAAGGAAGGAGTGGAGTGGCCTCTGATATATAAAAAATTATTCAAGAAGGCTGGTATTCGTCCTTTAAACGGAATCTTACTTTTTGGACCCCCGGGATGTGGGAAGACCTTACTTGCAAAAGCAGTTGCTACAGAAAGTCAATCAAACTTCATCACGGTTAAAGG
>SDBT01017482.1_pt1 | contig 11325 bp, 17 predicted proteins | sample 2277101 | NCBI WGS metagenome assembly SDBT01 (sample SAMN10404973, study PRJNA504765) | marine sediment metagenome | isolation source: marine sediment core GS10_PC15, 103 cmbsf | place: Arctic Ocean: Southern Knipovich Ridge | collected 2010 | reverse complement strand
ATCCCACAACCAAGACCACCGACCAGGGGAGGGGAAAATAACCTGCCGGCGGCTTGGCGTGGGTCATGGTGGTAGCCATGAGGATTTAAAGCTCAATCTTGTTTAATATGTCCGTTATTTTCCTTTCAGCGTCATCAAGTCTATTCTCTTCGCTGCGTATTTTACGGGCAATATCTGATTCTCCGCCAGCCCGTTGTGGTATTTTTTCAACTATTGCCTTACCTACCTCTGTTTGGTTTGTAGGTGGCTGTATAAAACAGACGGAACTTACTTTGTCAGATAAAACACAAATAGTTTTTTCAACCCTGCCTACCGTTCTTGATAGGACATCAATTTCCTTTTCAATTTTTGACATTTCTCTTCCTGCTGTTTTTTCTTGACCGCGCCCTATCTGTCCTCTTAAAGACTCCCTTGCTCTTTCTGTGTTTTCGTCCATCTCTTATCCCTCCTAAAAAATTATTAAATTATGGTAGCGCGGGGCAGATTTGAACTGCCGATCTCAAGGTTATGGGCCTCGCGGGGACGACCAGACTCCCCCACCGCGCAATATTCTTATTCCGTTATAGTGATTTTTCACCATTTGTCAAGCCCTGTTTAGTGACTCGCAAGGCATCACCTCCTGTCGTCTCTATAGTCATCAGCCGGCGCATCCGGCAGCTTTTTAAACTCAGGACAGTTCTTTTTAAAATAACAGTGAAGATTTCTTCTTAAATATATACTAAAAGTAAGTTCACAAAAAACCTCGTCTTTGAATAATTTAACCAAAGAATGTCTTTTTTTTATTCTTTTATTATTACACCCCTCTTTAAATTCCTTCCACGTCTGCTTTTTCATTTTTTCACCTCCCTAGGCGTCCATATTTGCCCTGTGTTGAATTTATTCTTCGGGTAATTTCTCAATTCTAAGCACCCAAAATCCACCGTCTTTTCTTACCCATTCCCCTACTTTTATTGATTTTCCATCATCAGTTTCTACTTCCACAAAACGTCCTGGAGTAGGAGGACTAGGTGGACCATCAAATATTATATTTATTGCTTTTCCCATTTTAATCTCCTTTTTTATTCCATTTTGGAATAGTCAACCCCCATAATTGCCCTGTGTTGAATTCAAGGGTACGTTGGGTAGGGGTAAGGCGTTAAAATACAGCCTACCCCCCTCAGCGCTCGCCCTCAATAAGAATAAAGCACTGTCCATACCCCGGTTTTCTCTAGTTTCACCATTTTCCACCGAAACCACGGCCACTGATCGGCTGCCATCTTAAATTTCAGCACATCATCTTCTCGGACCTGGCCTTTTACCTCAATAATTTCAAAGTGGTCTGCGTGCACTACAAGAAAATCAGGTTTATAGAAAATTCTCTTAATATCAGGCCGTTCGACCAGTTTGAAATTCATCCTCCCAAATCGCCAGGCTTTGATCTGACCGGACTGTTTCATAAGTTCAAGTTGTGAGGCATACCGGGCCTCAGTGTTGTTCATACCCTCGTGATTTCCAAGCAGGGGTTTCATGCCCTCACATCCTCAAGTATCTTCTTGATGAACCTGACACTTGCCCGGATATCCTCGGCTTCTTCCAGCCGCTGCCTAATGCCTTCGGGTGCGCCCAGTTCGGCATACTTTAGATTCTGAGCCTTCACGTTTTCCAGTTCTTGTGTTAATTCTGTTTTGTTCATGGCTTCTCCTTTTCTATTTCTAAAATTTTTTGAAATGTATCGTTAATAGCTACTTTTTCAGTGCAATACTTTTGATGCATAATTCTCGAATGATTAACACCACTCTTTGAGGTATATTTCCACCTAGTATAGTATTCTCCGTCTGCTAATGAAAAAACAGTAAATTCTACAACGCCGGGATGATTACGAAGTCCAACAACCGAAAGCGTCACCGTTTCTTCCTCGGTGTCGGCTATGTCTGCGACTATGGCGGCGTGGATTTGATTTTCACATACTTTGGCTTTTTCTAGGTGATCTCTTAATTGCCAATATGCACTGGTAATTTTACCATATTTTTCAAATTCTTCCTTCGGTAAAGATGTGCATAGACGAGGCAAATCTAATGGACATTTATTACAATCAGGACTTCCATATTTTCTATGAATAGCACAATATCCACACGTAGTTTTAAAGTGATTAATCGCCCTATCTATAAAATCACTTGAATGTTTTTTTTCCGAACTTCTCTTTTGTTTCATAATCTCTTTGTGGTTCATGGCTTTCCCTCCTGTTTATTGTTTATTTCTTGGCGTCCATTTAAAAACAATTTCTGCTTTTTTGCCTTGATGTAATCGCCAGGTTTTCCCGTTAAACGATGGCACAAATCCACGTTCCCATAAATCAATGCCTGTCTGAAATGGATTTTCGCCTTTCTGGTGCTTTATGTATTCCCATTTTTCTAATTTAAAAAAAGATGACATATAAGCGTACATAGAATCGCGGACAGAATCGCGGACAGAATCGCGGACAGAATCGTAGACAGAACCGCGGACAGAATCGCGGACAGAATCGCGGACAGAACCGTAGACAGAATTGAAGACAGAATTGAAGACAGAATCGTAGACAGAATTGTAGACAGAACCGTAGACAGAATTGAAGACAGAATTGAAGACAGAATCGTAGACAGAACCGCGGACAGAATTGTAGAAAAAAACCCAATTTTTAAGGGTTTGTATATCTTGTTTTATAACTTCTACTTTCCGTTTATCTAAAGGATTAACAATCTTTTTTATTTTTAATTCCGGCACTATCGTTTTAAAATCAAGGCGATTGCAAAATCTCTCAACTCTTTCCGAATCGTCTTTAGTGTTAATTTGGTCAATTTGAAACTTTTTGGTTAATGGATTGTACTCGTATTTATTGAACCTGTCCTCATCAAGTTTGAAATAAGTAGCGATTGACGTGTGACTGTCCGGCTCTATGTCCGTTCCCTTAACTTCTTTGCGTTGTTCTGCGTTTAAATAAAAAACTTTTCCTCGATTACTTATACATGAAAAAAATTGACACATGGCTTTCCCTCCTGTTTATGATTTAAATCCTTTAAAAAGGTGGGGGCGTGTCCGAATCCACCCCCATCCATCCGGTGTAACTCGCTACCCCTGCCTTTTCATCTTTCTATATGGCAGGGTAGTAATTGCCTGATTAAAAAAGGCCCAGGCCACCTTTTATTTCGGTATTTCCTTGCCTATACCTTTAATTAAATTTTTCAGTCCTTCCGGAACCGGCGCGGCTTTATCGGCATCGGATTTTTTAACCTGTTCTCTTTCATTAAAGTTACCGTCCTCAACTTTTAATATCTGCATACAATACGCCCAGGGTCCTTCCGGTTTTTTTAGAAAGCATCGGGAAAGTGCAAGAAGTACAGTCCTGGCATTTTTATCTTTGAGATATTTATTTTTAAAGGCGTGAACTTTTGGAAATATTTTCAGGTCGTAAAGATGTTGCGTGACGTTCTCAATATCCTGTTTAATTTTGGGAAGGGAGGATTCGTCAATATCTTCTTTGGGAGGCAAAACGAAGTTTTCAGGCTCGGGCTTACCTTCATTTATCTTACCTTCCTTTAACTTATCTTCTATTACATTACTTTCCATTTTGTCGCCACGCTGGAACCTTTTTGGAACCCAAGCGGAACCATTGCCATTAAAGCAAGGAATTAAAGAGGGTTTTACCCTGTCACTTTTAAGGGTTTGGTGTTTTAGCCAGTCAATTATTTCAATAAATAGGGTCGTGCCACCCCCAACCGTGTACCAGTGGATTAACCCTGTCTCAGACAGGTTGGAAAGCCATGTTTCCACTTCGGAAACTTTGTGATCCAACATGGGGAACACAATTCCCTTGATATATTTTAGGCTTCCCTGGAGCCTTCCTTCGTCGTCTGCGTGGGGGATCATCCAGGTAAAAAGTAACCGCGCTTGATCGGTTTTTAGCTCGGACAATTTAATACTGGTGCAGATCGATTTTGAAAGCATCCGGCGGTTAGCCATAATTATTACCCTAAAACGCAAAACACCCCCCAGAGTTAATGAAGGTCCGTAATAAACCTTCCCTGCCCTTGCGGAACAAGGTGTCTGGGGGGTATTCTGAATTTATTATTAAATAATTTATTACGGTTATCATACTACCATTATCCATCATTAACAACCATTTGTCAACCATTATTCCCCAGGGTTACGCCATAAAGTCTAGGACGGGGGCAGTAGGTTTTTTGTCTCTAATTTAAATATCAACGGCCTTGCCTGAACCTCAATTATAGGAAAATAAAGACTCATACAATCAACATAATGCTTTGCATTTTTATAGGTTACACCGAGCATTTCTGATAATTGATAAACCGTTAACCCTTCCCGATATTTGTGCATTATAGCTATAACTTTCCAACACTTATGAATTATATCGCCTTTTCCAGTCATGTTGTATCCCTTCTGTTTTTCTAGTAATGCTTTCTATAAGGCTGTGGTATTTTGATTGCATTTAGACACCAAACAATAATTTTTGCTTATGTTTATTATTGTAAAGTGGTTCAATATTTTTAATTGCCTGCCGATAATAACTTTCTTTAAGTTCTATACCTATGCCCTTTCGACCGTTAACACAGGCCCCATAAACTTCACTCCCCACACCCATAAAAGGGGTTAAAATGATTTCGCCGGGGTTTGATCTTAACTCAACAATCCTGCTTATGACGTCTAGTTGCAAGGGGTGAACATGCTTTTCGTCCTCTTCGGTTCTCCCTGCCCTATATTGTAATACATTGTCAATCCTAATATCATCCCAAAAAGAACTTGCATATTGTCGCCATATCCAGTGAGAATACCTATTCTCGGTCTGTTTGCCGGTCCAGTTTTTATATTTTAATAACTCATGAGGTATTTTTCGCTCTCCATAATAACAGGCTAATCCCCCGTTGTGTTCTATGGGTATTGTATTATCCCCCTTTTTTCTAAATATTAGAAGATAATCAGCCGAAGCCACACCACAATTAACGGAATCTTTTACAACCGTTGCATGCGCAAGATTTTTTTGCATTGTTCTGTTACGAACGGCCAGAGGCTCTTTCCATATACAATGCCTTGCAATATAATTAAATCCCTCTTGTTCATGAAGCCTAATTATATCCCCTGGAAAATCTACCAGATGATCGCAACCATGATTGCCGCTTGGCGTGTCCATGCAATGCACAGCCGTACATCTTCCCGGCATTGTTACTCGAGATAATCCTGCCACTACAAACCGATAATGATTAAAAAAATCATCGTAGTTGTCGGCATTTGACAGATCCCGCTCGCTGCTTGAATAGTGATAGAGTCCCGCAAACGGTGGAGAATATACCGACAGATGAATTGATGCGCTTGGCATGTCCGCCATAGCTTCTACACAATCCCCATGAATAAGACTATAATTGTCAGTCGTTTTCTGTTCTTTTATTCCCATTTTCCCCTCCTATATCCATGATGGTACGATTAATTTTTCTTTAAATTCACTGTCTGTTTTTATTGATAGAGAATTGTTAATTTCGCCCACAAGTTTTGTAAACATTTCGTCTGCCTGTTGTTGTTTTCTTCTTAGATTTTCAATAGAGTTTTTATCTCCTTCTGTATAAAATAATTCAACACTTACTTTTCTTTCCTGGCCAAACCGCCAACATCTACGAATAGCCTGATAATATTGTTCAAAACTATAGGCGGGAAAGAATGTGACGCGGTTACAATGCTGCCAATTCAAACCCCAGGCCCCGATTTTTGGTTTTGTGATGAGCACCTTAGTCTTGCCGGCCGTAAATTGTATTAACTTTTCTTCTTTTCTGTCGTCATTATCCTTGCCGCTGATTTGTATTGAACCGGGTATCAGTTTTTCAAGCAGATTCCCCTCGGCGTTTAAATTGCACCACACTACAGCAAAATCATTAACATTATTAATAGATTCAGATACAGCCTCGCACCTTTTCTGTACGGTTTCTCTACGTTCGTCCCGGACCTCTTTTAATCCGTTTGCGGCGAAAGTAAACATCATCCCCTTGTTTGGTTTCCGGGATATTTTTAGTTCGTGACATACTTCGTTTAATTCTGGCAAATCAAATCCTTTGTTGTCAAATCCAAGGTCCGAAGGCTGCCGGACCGCTATCGCCCAACTTGTTACCCATCTCCAAAAAGCATCGTGTGCGTGGCCCTTTAGCCGCCACTTAGTAGCCTCTCCAAACCCCCGTCTGTTTGTGGCACAATTATTTTGATCGTTTTTAAAAAATTTTGAAAGCATATCCATATATCCCAGATACCCCAAAGCCTCAGAAGATGTTCCTAGTTCAATGAAATCATTTGGCGCTGCCGTTGCTGTAGCCAACAACCTGTATTTAATTTTTCTCAAGAAAATATTAATCCTGTTTTTTATTGTGCCTTTGAAATTTTTAAGTATTGAACTTTCATCCAAAATAACCCCCACGAAATCATTTGGGTCAAAATAATGCAGACGTTCATAGTTTGTAACAGTTATTTTATCTTTGTTTTTGCCTTCTCTTGACCTGGAAATATCTCCTATTCCAAATTTTTCAGCCTCTTTCATTGTTTGTGTTCCAACGGCAATAGGAGTAATCAGTAATATTTTACCATTCGTTTTTTTGATTATTTCTTCTGCCCAGGCCAGTTCCATTATGGTTTTTCCAAGACCGCAATCAGCAAATATAGCGGCACGCCCCTTTTTTATTGCCCATTCCACAATATGCCTCTGAAAATCAAAAAGAGCAGGATTGAGTTTATCTCCGTCAATAACTACATTGCTTTGAACAGACTGTGTTTTGTTTTGTAAAAAAAGCTCGTATTTATTCATTCATCTCCTTAATAAATCGTGAAACCGGATTATCATAAACCTTGCCGCCCTTACCCTCCGAGATCTCCGGCCGCACGCAGCCTATAAATCTTTCCATAGCCCGCGTAAAAGCCACATAAAAGAGCCTCCGTTCTTCCTCTACGTTGCCGGCAGCCACCGCCTGCTTGGAAGGCATAATTCCTTCGTTGCAACCGATCAGTAAAACAACGGGGAACTCAAGGCCCTTAGCGGCGAAAACAGTCATTAACCGCACCTTATCCCCATGGTCCTCCGCAAGCTCATCCTGTATGCCCCACAACGCCAGCCAGTCGAGGTATTGCTGGATTGTGGCATCGGGGTTGTCGTCGATGTATTGATTTATAAAGGTTGCAATTTCAAGGCTTAAGTCGGCGCCCAGGGGTTCGTCAGGGTCAGAGCTGTAAAAGGCTTTGCCGATAAACTCAAAGGCATCAACAAGAAGCCCACCGGAAGGAAACCTTGTAGAATACCATTCCTGGAAAGCCTGAAAATGACTTTTCCCTTCTTGTGAGGATCTATACCTTATTTCCTGATAATGCTCTCGAGTCAACCCCAGGATTTCCCGCACCAGCAAAAAACTAAAATTATCAAAGGGATTAACAATCAGCTTCAAAAAAGCATGAAACCGCCTGAACTCCTCACTTTCCACTAGCTCTGTCTTGCGGCCGATCTTTTCGTGGGGCACGCCCAAGGCCGTCAGTTCTTCACTGAGTTTGTCGAGAAGGGCGTGAATGCGGGAGAGGACGACTGTATCTTTGAGTCCATATAAATACTCTGAATTTTTTTTGAAACTATTTTTAATGAATTTTGCAAGACCCTTACTGTCTGCGTTTGAATCTTTAATTGTAACAGCTTTCATCGTAGAATCTACCCGGACCGGCCGCATAGTCTTTTCAATCCTCTCGGTATTATGGCTGATCAGGTTGTTTGCGGCCTCAACGATTTCCGGGACGCTGCGGTAGTTGTTTTCAAGTTTATAGACGGTGAACTCTGATTGATGATCAAGTATCCAGCGGGGCACAGCTGACCTGAACGAAAATATAGACTGGTCCAAATCACAAACTACGAAGAGACTGCCGGCACAGCTGTTTTGAATCTCTTTCACTAAATCCCACTGAATTGTCGTATTATCATGCGCCTCGTCGACCATTATATGCTTGAATTTAAGATATTTTTCTATCTGGGGTAACAATAACCGCAGGCCCACCAGGAGCCCGCCGTATGTAAGGCTCTGGTTTTCTTTGCATCTGTCGATAAATGCCCAGAAAAGCGGCCAAACAGGGCTATTCTCCGTTGGCACTTCCCCTGTCGCATAATAATGATTAAACACCCGGTCGACCTCTCTCTTGGGCACCTTCCATTTGCCCTTGACATAAACCCCCATGTCGATCGCCGTCTCTTTCAGGAGATAAGCTGACTCCCATTCGCCATACACCGTCAGATTGCAGGTGTGCCGATATCCGATCAGGTCCCCGAATCGCTTTAGGGTCTTGAGTGCGAAAGAATGAAACGTGCCGATTTCTATATGCCGGGCTTGGTCCCCTACCCTATCTTCTATACGCTTCCGCATCTCGCCCGCGGCCATACGTGTGAAAGTAATAAGCAATATTTCATGTGGGCTGACCCCGCAGTTTTCTATCAGGTGGGCCGTGCGCTCTACCAGGACCCTAGTTTTCCCCGATCCGGGGCCTGCGATACACAGGATATTATTGTCTGTGGCTTGAACTGCCTGAGTCTGCTGAGTATCTAAATTAATCGTCTTCATTTCTTACCCCCACGGTTGTAAAGTTATTTGATGGAATAACATAAAATTTAGCTGACACACCTTTTAAACCGGGTATATCCTCGCCAATTCTTCGTATAATACTCACAAGAATTTGAAGCTCGTTGTCATTGTTTTTCTGAGTATGGAACGATTTGGATTCTCGCACCTGCTTTATTCGCTTGCCACCCGGCTTTACTTCCCATAGACCCCAACCGACTGGCATTTCGTCCGGTTTTATAACCCCGGGATACGACAGGTAATAGCGATATGTTCCCATTCCCGCGCCGGGATCGTAATATCTATATATTTTATTTCTATCTGCAAAGAAATCAGAGCGCGTGGCTTTACATTCAATGAGAGTCGTGAATTTTCCATGAAACCCAAGCACGTCCGGTTCTTCGGGGGCGGTTGCAATTTCAGTCACGACAACACTATGTTTGCTTGCCAGACGTTTCGCCGCAAGTTCGACAAGTAGGCCGTGGCCCTTTGCCACCCTCGGCTGCTCATCCAGTTTTATTGTCATGGTTTAATACCCCACCCTCAATTCTCTACAGAGTTTATTGTATTTTCTTGAATGGCAGCCCGACAAACAATAGACATGTGCATGACGAGAAAAGTTATATCGAGTTGCCTTAAAAAAGTTTTCTGCATCTTCACGACAGAAAAAAGGTCCGGTAATGCCATGTGCCATCATGTCGATATTACAGCTCATATTTTGTCGTGGGTCAAGTATTAACCAATATGGTGCGCTTGTAGACTCATTCTTTGTTTCACTTAAAGTTTTTTTAATTTCTTCCATTTCTTCCCTCCCTCCGAATCGCGCCACTCACCCTGCGGAAATTCCTTTATGTTTAAATCGTCAGGTATGGGTGCTTTGTCGGACATCTGTTTCATAAAAAAAGGTACGCCTGCAGCTTTGCACTGGTCACGCAAAGACCTTGCCCACTTCCTAGCCATAGGTCTTGCTCCGGGTCCGGTTTCTGCGCCGCATATTGTCCAGTCGATTTTTCTAATATTTTGCTGCAAATTTATTTCCCCTAACATCGGCTCTACAGAGACAAACCGTTTAGCTGCCGGGATTTTTAAAAGTTCTTCAATCATCCATAAATCATCCTTTTTGCTTATAGATACGCCAAGCCATAGATTGGGGAGAGGTATTAGGTATTCAAATTCCAATCCCAAAGCATTTTCATCACAGCCCTGTAATACCTCAAACATTTTTTTTGGTCTTTTTGTTAACATTATAAAGGTATGTTGTGGGCATTTTATAATTTCATTCATTATTCGTTCAAAAATTCTTATTAATGCAGTATCATGAAATAAATCGCCCATAGAGCCAACAAATATTCTACGGCTCTTTTTAAAATGAAACGGCTGTGTTAATTTGTCCCAATGAACTGTCCCCGGCTTGAACGGATCATCCTGTGGATACCCAAACCGCCCCCGCAACCTGTTTGCCATCCGTTTTGCATAACAATTTTTACACCCGGCGCTTATTGGTTCACATCCTGTAATCGGATTCCAGACTTCATCACACCAAGAAATTTTTGTCGGCATACTCTCTCCTTTTAAAAACAGGGGGCGGCGCCAAACCTAGATATGTGAAATATGCCGCCCCCGTATGGTACCGCACCACAATGATGCGGCCCCTCCTCAAAACTTCGTCTTTTCAAGTTTGCCCCAAAACTCGGCACGTGTGATAAAACTATACTTTTCGTCCGTGTGATATCGGAACCACCGCCCGTTAATTCGGAGCCGATACCGACCTTCGGGGCTTCCCTTAACGTGTTTGCTCCAAAGTGTAGCATTAAAAAGCTCAATCTTGTAGTTCTTTTTGCCCGGTTTTTTGAGCACGAATGTTATAACCGGTTGTCGTTTATCGCTCATGATTTTATTCCATCCTCTCAGAAATCATCTAATTCATCTCCCGTTGTTTTATAATATTGAGTCCTTCTTTTTTTATGAAGCCACCGGCAATTACAGCATCTATCACCATTATTGTTGGGATTTTTAATTGCTTTGGCGGTTCTTACCTCATAATGACCACAAACACATTTTACTAACCATCTACCGCCCGTATTTTTTTTACCCTTACAATAATATTCAATCACTGTCAAAAGCCCAAACTTAATACCCCTTAAATCTTTCTGAATAGCAGTATTATTGTTTTGCTTTGGCGGTTTATTTTCCCAATGTAAAGTATTTATTTTAAACTTCTGAGAAGGTTCAAAATGAGCCCCTTTATTCATAGACGCACCAGCAACACTATCAATTGGTTCAAGTGGATATTCAGGATACCCTTTGGCCATCACGCCACCCTCCTGGAATTTAACGTCGTCCACGAATCTGGGGCCTCGGCCTTGCCGCTGTATGGATTATGCACCGTGGCCGCAAGGATCTGTATGTTTGGTGTTGACTTTGCGACCTGTTCAATAAATGCCCGGACATGCTCATCCCCGGCCTCAGCCAATTCACACAGCACAATCTTATTCTTTGCGTCCCCCAGGAGCGCCGCGGCAAACGGGATATCAAACAGCGCCTTTTCACCACCTGACAGCCCCAGATAGGGCGTTACATTTCCTTTTCGATCCCAACCCAGGCGGAATTTATCTTTATGAAAGCTCAGGAGACATTCACCCTCCGGAAGCAGCTTTGTAACTGCTTTAGCCAGCGCATCGCACGTTTTGGCTATCAGGAGCGTCTTTTTCTGCTGCAGGGCCTTCCGGTCGGC
>SDBT01017481.1_pt1 | contig 11325 bp, 18 predicted proteins | sample 2277101 | NCBI WGS metagenome assembly SDBT01 (sample SAMN10404973, study PRJNA504765) | marine sediment metagenome | isolation source: marine sediment core GS10_PC15, 103 cmbsf | place: Arctic Ocean: Southern Knipovich Ridge | collected 2010 | reverse complement strand
GGAAAGGGCCTCGGGGGGCGCGCTGCGACCGCACTCGGGAACTTCGTCGGTGGGTTCGGCCTGTAGTTGCTGGCGGTAGTAGTCTTCGGTTTCGAAATCGAGTTCGCCGCGCAGGAGATCTCGGTACGGCAGTCGGTAGAGGATTGCGTCGCGTCGAAGTGCGAGGATGGACTTCGACATCTCGGGCGAGACGAAGCCAACCCGGTAGTTGTTCTGGCTGACCCGTACGGCGTTGAGGATCGCGCAGAAGGTCTTTCCCAGACCTAGTCGAGCGACAATGGTGACAAGATCTCCGGGTTTGAATCCGCCGGTCTCTGCGTCGATCGGCGTCCAGGCCCCGCGAAGGCCCCGGATCCCGTCTTCGGCCTCTTTGAGGCGCAGATAGCGTTCCCAGCGCTCTTCCCCGTTGTACTTGAGGTTGACGAGAACCCCCGTGCCTACCTGGAGCTTGTCGAGCCCAACTTGAACGACCTTCTTGGCCGCCTCGTGCACCGCCGTCGGATCGCGAGCACGGATCGCCTCGCCGATTCCTTTGACCATCTTTCGCTGGGCATTGAGGGCATCTCGCTCGACAACCTTGTTGGCGTAGTAACCCGTGGGCTCGGGCGTGTCGAAGATGAAATCCTCGTCGACATCAATTTCGTCCAGGACCGTGGCGATCTTCGGAAGAACGCCGTAGCTGCGGTAGTGCTCGAGAATGAACTCAAGCACCTTTTTCGATTCGCCCCGAAGCATCTCGGGGGTGACCGGAGAATCCTGTAACGAATCTGTGCCTTCCGTGCGCAGTACAGACCAGCAGTAGGAAATTCCCAGTCTCGACATCTACCCCTCGAACCGCTTCTTCAACTCGGATGCCTTGTCGTCGCGCCAGTCCCGGCCACTGACCTTGATGGGGTAGACGTACTCTCGTAGCGCGGATGCGAACCCGGGCCCGTAAGTTCCTGACAAACTCTTGGGGTCCAGGTTCATGGTGATGATCGTTGCCTTGTTTCTTGTCCCCCTATGACGGATCAGCTTCTCGACCAGCACGCGGGAAAAGTCGCTTGTGTGTTCGGCCCCGACATCGTCGAGCACCAATAGATCGACTCCCTGAGCGACCTCTACGATCGGGCGGGACACGAGATCCAGCTCTTCCCGCTGGATAGTCATGTCTTGAATGGCGGGGGCCTCGAGGAAGAGGCCTGCGGCATTGTGCGCGAGGGCTCTCTTCAAAACGCAGATCGCCATATGCGTTTTTCCGTGACCGTGGATCCCGAAGAAAAGCATCCCGATCCCATCTTGCATGTTCGGAATGAGCTTCTCGACATAGATCGTGGCGTACTTGAGGCCCGTGTAGTCCGCCGGGAAGTCCTCAAGCCGCGCCGTCCAATAGCGCTCGGGAATGCGGGCCAGCTTCATGTGCTGCGGCGTGAGTTTATCGCTGGGCTCGTAGGTAATCATCACCAACCTGAGTCAGGCATCGCGTCGTACTCGACCGGGGTTGCCATACGGTTCGCCCCGGTTTTGCTGTGCTTCTTGATCGGTTTTCCAGACTTGAGGGCCTTGATGGATTCCAAGTACCCCAGGATTATTCCGCAGGTCGGCGCTGGCGACTCTAGCTTGAGCTCGCCCCGCAGGGCGTCCCAGTTCTCGACACAGTAAGCCACCAAATCCCTGGCCCGGTCTCCGGTGACCGAGACGATCAGGTTCTTCCCTTGGCCGCGACTTCTCCCCGTCGAGTCGGGCGCTTCGCAATCGGGGAGAGCTCTCGAAACCAGGTCGATCAAGTAGTGATCGATATCGCGTCCGACCCACTCGTCGGGATTCTTGATCCCGCCCCCGCGACGGCGGGGGAGACGAGCGCGGTCCCGTGCCCAGGCTTCGATCTCTTTGAAGGGGGCATTTTGCCCCGGCTCTGGTGAGGACTCTCGCTTGGAAAGTTCCCGGGCGATGGGATCGTGGCGACGTGCGTCATCGTCGGCCTCGGCTTCCGCACGCTCGAAGGCGTCCGGCTCACGCCTATTCCGACGGCGGCGACTGGAGACACCCCCTCGGCGCCCCCCAGACCCGCCAGAGGCCAAACCGGCGCCAAGACGCCCCAGGGCACCGGAAGCCTTGGCGGCCTTCTCGGCGGCCTTCTGGCGGATCTTGGCCCACTTGTCGGGGACCTCTACGTAAGTCCCGTTGTTGTCGGGGGTTGGTTCACCGGGCAAATCAGGGGTTGTCTCAGAAGAGCTGGCCTTCGCCAGCATCTCCACGGACGGTTCCTCCGATGTCTGAGCACTTTGGTCGTCGGCGGCAGCCGCGGCCCTGGTGTACTCTGATGAGTCATCTGATGGATGATGGTGTATTTGTACACCGTTGTGCAAATCGGTCTGTACGACGGTGTGCAAATCGATTTGTACGCCGTTGTGCAAATCGGGGGCGTCCTCGGACACCCCTTCAAGCGCCTGCATGATCCGGTCGAAGCGGACGCGCCAGTGGACCCGCGGGGGGCTTCCTTCGACCTTGGTCTCGAGAATGGAAAGCTTCTCGAGCTGCGTCCGGCACTTCTGGAACTCGCGGCGGGTTAGGCCGAGCTCGTCCTGCCAGTCGGCGGCGGTCTTCCACCACCATGAGTCGTAGCCCATCTTCTGTTGCCAGTAGCAGGCCTGACTCAGGAACAGGGTCGTTAGGGCATTGCGGGTGATCTTGACCAGGACTCGGCGATAGCTGATTCGCCTGCCGCTGGACATGAACTTGGCAGCCCATTCCTCGATCCCGCCACTATCTTGAAGAGCCCCTTCGGCCGCATTCGTCATAGGCGATCAGCTTCCCCCTACGACTTTGTCAGCGACACGATCGGTGTCGATCTTGAGCTCCCGTACGCCACGCCTTCGAGCGGCGCGTTCGATGACCAGGCCGTCTTCTATGAGTTCAGTCATGGCAAAGCGCAGCTCTCCCTCGCTGAGGTGAGTCTCGGCGCGGATTTTCTTGGGGGGATCGCAAATCCACTCATCGATTCCGATCTCGGTTTGGCGGCAGTATAGGTAATCCAATAGTGCCGCCGCCGCAAGGGCCTCGGTGATGCAGATGAACTCGGATCGGATGGTCAAGGACGAGGAGAAGTAGATCCGGGCAAACTGCGCCCCGGTCATCTGCCGGCCCTTGCTGAGCATCATGCGGCGGCCTCGAACTCGTCATCGTACTCGCTGAGGCGCCCCGGGTAGATGGCGTAGACGTGCCCGTCGTACATGAAGAGCAGGCCCATCCCGAGCAAACCCTCGAGATTCTTCTCCTGCATCTCGGGGGAGATCAGCCCATCGGGCAGGGTGGCGGCGAACTCGGGGTCCGCCTTGCGCAAGGAAGCGCTGGCCAGACTGTTTAGGTCGGTTACCGGGATTCCCCCAGTGACGCTCGAGTTGGCGTAGATGGTGTGCTGATCCGCGTACCTCAGGGTAGCGGCCAGGGCCTCGATTACGGGCAGGGGGTGGATGACGTCGAGCACGGTCGAGTTTCTCCTCAACGCGTGGGCCGAGATTCCCCCCGCCAAGTTGAGCTCGAGGATCGGCAGGGCACCCCGGTTCATGGTCTTCTTTCGCCTGAGACTGCGCAGAGCTTTCTTGTAGTTGGGGTCGTCGGGATCGATTCCGTAGCTGGCGAGGCGGTCATCAAATTCGGACCGTCGCATCCGCTTCTTCGGCTCTGCCCCGTGGCCGTGAATCCAGACCACCAGAAGGGAGAACGCTTCGTAGTGGTTCAGGTTCAGGCGGGCGGTACCCGCGGGGAACTCGTCGGATGCCTCAATGGTGACGCCGAAAATCACAAGAGCCTCTGTACGTACCTTCAGCGCTCATCGCGAGGAACCGGAATACCCGCGGCGAGCGCTGATGTGCTAACGGGGGCAGGCTGTCGAACTAACAGGATCTGATCCCGACGTTGGCACGTCAGGGCAGGATGCTACTTCCGTGGTAGACGAGCTGTCCACCACAAAGAGACTCACATGTTATCCACAGACCTTTGGGGTTTGTGGAGAACTCAGTCCTCTTCGTTCAAACCGTAGTGTTTCTTGAGGATGAGGCGGACTTGCGCTGGTGGAGTACGTTCTCCGTCGTCCGCATCTTCTTTGACGAGGCCATACAGCTCCCCGCCCATGCGAACGCAAATGGCCTTTTTCTCGTCGTCATTCATCTTCTTCCGCTTTTTTCCTGCGGTGCGTTTCGCCATGATGTGTCTCCCTTATACGGAATGTAGCATTCTGTATCTGGATAGTCAAGGCAAACGATTTAGGCTGCGGTTGCAACCGGTTGCGCACCTGATTCCCTGCTACAAAGTGTATCAGACTGCGCGTTTCGTGTCAAGCCTAATCAGACCAACGCTCGCCAGTTGGACCAGTGGCGGTTTACGGTTCTGCGGGGTTTGACGTCGCCCCCCGTGATCCAATCTGGCAACCTGCGGTCGCACCTGTGGGCAAGTACTCGCAGGACAATACCGCATCGACCGCAGTATCCCTGTTTCACTGGCCTTTCGGGACTGCTATCGAATCTGCCGTGGCGTCCGAAGGGATGTGCGTAAGCACAGGTCGAACATCGAGAGCGCTTTTCGGAACGTGTGCCCTTCTTGTTGACGGGATAGCCCTCAACATCGAGTTCGAATGCGTTCCCGCATTGAGTGCAGAAGGCGCAGGAAGTGGGCGTGGGGAGAAGGGCCACAAACGGCGGGCGGGCCTCGGGACATCTCTTGGTCAAGGGATGGAGAACTCGACGAGCCTCTTCCTTGCGCCCCACGCCAATCAGCGCTCTCGCGTAATGAACGGCATCCGCAGCACCGCCCCCAGCAGCCTGGCGCTCGAGCTGTCTGAGGCGGCGGTCGCTCATTCCTTTATTTCTTCGCCTCGTAAATGCCCGGCAGTACTTCGTCTTCCTTCCACGAGATCAAGTACTTCCCGGGCCCCCCGCGAGGCTCAATGTAGACGATCGAAAATTGAGCGGGCAGCCACGGGCAGGCTTTTCGGATGATCTCGTACAGATTGATGTCGAGCTCGGTTTCGATTATTTCGATTTTCTTCTCTACGAGCACTTCTGATCTCTCCTGCCACCCATCAGAAGGTGACCTTGACCTCGAACTTGTGCTTGGGGTCTTTCTCGAGGAGATCGTACTGATGGCCGAGAACGTGCCCGACCACCACCATGGCTTCGAGCTCGCTGGCGGGCCAGCCGCGGAAAACGACCACGCCAAGGATACGGTCACCCGAATCGAGGTGCCCGGGACAGGTGACGATCCACGTGCCCCCCTTGTCGACGCTCAGATTGATTTCCGTGAGCACCTTGACGGAGTTTCCGCAGTAGCAGAGAGGATCGACGGTGAGGGGATCGTTGGTCTCGATCATCAGAACTTCGCGTTGGCCTTGAAGGTGTGCGTGTCGAAGTTCTTCAGGTCTTCTTCGTGGAGTACGAGGATCTGCTGCGCGATGGTTTGCGCGTGTATCAGCCGGTCGGGGACGCCCTTGACGCAGATGACGCCCAAGTGACGTGCTCGCGTACCGGGCTGGTGTCTCGGGCAGGTGACGTCCCACGTGTCGAGATCCTCGGCTCCCGTTCGGATCACGATTTTGATCCGCGTGGCGCATCCGCAGATCACGTGGACGAACAGGTCGTCGGGAGTTTCCGGCGGATCGTCTGCCCAACGTCGCGCCTTTCTCAATCCGTAATCGTGACCGTTGGACAAGAGCCTGTCCGCGAGAAGGGTCAGATCGTCGTAGATCGGTGCGTACCGCTTTTTACGGTCTTCGGTCCAGTCCGCCATTTGGTCGTCGAGAAGGTTTGCCAAGAGCCGGATCTCGGACCCGTCAAAAGCATAACTCAGCCCCGTGCTGAGAAGTTCTTCGTCATCGATTTTGCTCATGGCGTTTCCTTAGAACTTGACCTTGTGAACGAAGGGCTCGTGTCCCGTAGTTCGGACTACCGGAACCTTGTCTCGGATAGCCCGACGGATGATCGAAGCAGCGACATCAGGATCGGACGGCTGACCCGTGACGTGGATCACGCCCAGGATCAACTTCAAGTGCATCTTCTTGTGGTTCTGACAGGCGACTTCCCACTTGTCCAAGGCCTTGCCGTCGGCAAAGATCTTCACGCGAATGCGGTGCCCACAGGGGCACTGGGCCTTGACGATGATCGTCTTGGGTTTGAGACCTTTGGGGCTGGTCACAGGTGTCCGCCGCCGACCAAACAGAACCCGATTCCGTCAATCGCTGGCTCGAGCTCGAACTCTTGGAAACGGTCCCCGTAACGACAGGCTTTGAGGACCGGCAGGGCGTAGTTGTAGACCAGCCGGATTTCAGCGTCGGACATGTTCGCGCAGCGCATTTCGAGGATGTTCTTCCAGAACACGACGGGGGCCGAAAAGATCATCTCGGTTTGCAGGGCGTTGCCTAACAGACCTCGAGCGGCGCCGCGGGCCTGTTTGCGGGCTGTTCTGCGATCGATGCCCTGCGAACGCAACCAGCGTTCGATGATCGTGACCATCACCGTGTAGGCCGTCCTGCAGCCCTGAACGGTGTTCGACATGCCGGCCAGGTATTGAACGATGTGGTCCGGCTCGATGGGGTCTTCGTCCTTCTTCGCTCGCGTGTTGACCGCGGCCGCGACTTCGACGGGGTCCGCGTAGATGAGCTTCTGGATCAGGGGGTGCAGGACCCAGGGGCTGTTCGACTCGTCGCAGTAACGCGTACTGCGCTGAGAGATGGCGAAGCGGTGCCGGACTTGTTCGTGTGACCATCCGCGGCTGCCCTTGAGGTAGAGCGATAGCCACTTCTCGTGGTCGTACTTGGGTTCCACGAACCAGGCGCCCGAGATCTGGAACTGCTTCATGCAGAGGTACGCGTCGGACTGCGTCGGGGGAACGAGCAGGGGAACCTCGTTGTTCCACAGATCGGCCAGGATCGATCCGAACGGCAGCGCCCAGGCGGGAACCACGGTGGGCAGCCTATCGCTGACCTTGTCCCACTCGAGAACCGCTCGAATGGATGCGCAGATGCGCAACTTGATTGGCGGCTCGGCTTTGGTCGGAACCCCACCGTGCAGGCCCTCCCAGACGAAGAAGATCCCCTTCCGGTTGGCCAGGACGTTGTTGATCTTCAGAAAGACCGACGCGGGCGTGCCGGGCTCGAAGGTGAGCTCGAGCACCTTGTTAAAGTGCTCGAAGACCGAGTAGTGCTTCGTTCCGAGGATGTTTGAGATGGTGCCTTCGGTGGGCCGACCCGTACTCATCGAGTCGTAGCAAATACGAAGGGAGACTTCGGACACCTGCTCGCCAATGGTGCCGGTCATCTGATCGTCGCGTGGGATGCCCATCTCTTCGGGAACGTAAACGGAGTCGCCTCCGTCGTAGACCAGGGACGCGCCCATTCCTTCGCCGTGCTCGATGCGGTCCGTCATACGGAAACCTCTCGGGTATGGGGGCAGAGTATCCCCGCAGACCCAAACCGCGGCCAGCGCGGTTTGGAGTTAGGCGTTCTGAGCCTTGTCTCGGGAATTAAGCGGAGAGAGACACACCCGTTTCGTTTCGCTGCGAGGTAGGTTCGATCTCTTCGCTGCTCTCGATGATCAGCTTTTCGATCTCCACGATACTCGCGACGTCCCGCTTTCCACGAAGTGCCTTTTCGTGCAGTTCGTGCAGGTGCGTCACATCTTCGCTCTCTTCCCGAGTCAACTGAACCGATGTGGTCATAGCTTCCTCGTGACTCTATTTGTACCACTGAACCTTCGTAAGTTCCACAAAAACGTGAGAAAGTTACGGTATGCCGCATTGTCTATCAGTTGTCCTGTTGCGCCATAGATCCTACAAGACCGTCCTGCAGCTTAGGTTACGTGCTGAACCTAGCTGTAAAAGGCCTTGCATCGTTTCGCCTAATAGTGTATCATACCAGACATTATGAAGCAACACCCAGATGAAATTCTCAAGAACGTAAGCCAGTCAGTCCTCTTCAGGATGACCGGCAAGTTCGACAGGACCGCCGCCCTCGAGACGCTGAACAGGGCGGCCGGCATTTTCATCCTGGCTTTGCAGGACATGGGGGGCGAAGCCCCCGACGACCCCAACTTCTATCAGACCTGGGGCCAGTTAAGCGGTCTGCCCAGCGCGGAGTCCTTCGCGCTGCTCAAGTCCGTGATGGTCGACATCGACTGGATCTGGCGCGTGGACCGTGCCGACGGCTTCCACCTGCTTCTGACCGGCAAAGGTCGGGAAAAGGCGGCAGGCTATGCCAAGCACCTCAAACCCTCGGTGACGGATGAAGATTAGCCCCTCGGGGATCTGGCACGGCGACTGCCGCAAGGGCATGCCCGAGATCCCCGAGGGATCTGTTCGTTTGGTCGCCGCCGATCCGCCCTATGCGGTTGCCCGGAAGAACAACTTCGAGACTATGGGGCGCACGAGCATCGACTTTCCCTGGGACGGTCCGCTAGACCACGAGACCTGGATCTCGCAGTCGCACCGCTTACTGATGCCGTGGGGCTCGATCGTCATCTGGTACGACTTCTGGAAGCTGCACGAGATCAAAAAGATCCTCGAAGATCTCGGGTTCGATGTCAAACGGGCGATCATCTACATAAAGACGAACCCCTGGCCGCGCAACAAGACTCGGGTGCCCACGCAGACGTTCGAGGCCGCTATCTGGGCAGTGAAACGCAGCCCGAAGAAGCCCAAGTGGTACTTCGACATTCGTTCCGAGGTCAAGTACGAGACGTTCGTTTGGGAAGAAACTGTCCCCCCGGGAGAGGACAGCGAATGCCTCGTCTTCAAGGCGGGCGTTCCCCGCATGGGCAAGGGGGTTCCGCGGCACCAAGCCCTCAAGCCTCTGGGCGTGGTGCGTGACCTGATCCGCATTCTCTCCAAACCCGGCGAGCTCGTCGTCGACCCCTTCGCGGGTCAGGGGACGGTGGCCGTGGCCTGCGAAGAATTGGAACGCCAACACATCTCGTTCGAAAAGGACGAAAGGTGGTACAACGAAGCGGTCATCCGATGGCGGAAGGTGCGGCAAATCTCATGAAAACGTTCTACCTGGCGGGGTCATCCAAGAAACGAGAGATGTTCGCGGGGTTGGCAAACCAACTCACCGAGTACGGTCTGCGTTGGTTCGCCGACTGGAACTGGACGAAACTCATTCTTGCTGAGGTGGACGATCCCACCCGTATCACTGGAAATATAGCCGGGGATGTGTCCGCCGCTATCGGCTGCGACGTCTTCATCCTTTACACCGGCCCGGACGATTCTAGGTCGATGTCATGGGCTGAGTTTGGAGCGCGGCTAGGGCAACACAAGGAAGCTCACGTAATCACAAACGGCTACCAGGATGTATTCTGGAAGCACCCTTGTGTACGAACCCACGAGACGTGGGAAGACTTCCTCGAGTGGCTGACGAGCGACCACAACCTCGGACTCCGAAGGTTGCGCAGCTTCGACTAAGACATCTTTCAACGATGAAATAGCAAGACCCTGAACGACCACATAGTCGCCAGGGCCCAGCCGAGCGTAAAGATGTCTGTTGGTGCGATCGCCTAGCTGAAGGTGACGGTCGCGTCGCCGCCGAGCGTGAGGCCCGAACCGTCGATGTCGACGAGTGTCGCGATGACCGTGCCCGTTCCGGTCGCCCGGAAGAAGACCGTGCCCTCGCCCCGCTTGAACGGGATGATGACGTCCGCCGCGGCGAAGTTCACGCCGTCGCCCGAGAGCTCAGCGCCCGCAGCCGAGCCGCTGTTCTCGTCGACCTGCACGCGCGTCGCGCCGTTGTCGCCGCAGTGCACGCGGATGTCGTTCGAGTCGCGCAGTTGGACCGTGAGGGTCGCCAGCAACACCCCCGCGGCCGGGCCAAGGGCCGTGACCGGGAAGTCGATCTGCGTCGTCATCAGAGTGAACTGCTCGATGGCATCGCGTAGCGCGTCGTGCTCTTCTTCGGTCTCCCGTCGTGCAGCCTTGGGGTAATCGACCAGCAGGACCGATCCGCCTTCTTCGTGACTCATGGAATTTCTCCTTCGATCCGTGTGTCCTAGTTGAGAGGTTGATTATGGGATGGACTGGTCGCTACTGCAAGGTCCATACATGGAAAGACTCCTGTTCGCATCTTCATTCCTGGAATCTTCCTCGGGTCATCCATCGTTCGTACTCTGCTTCGTAGGGTTTCCCCACATCTTTGGTCCCAAGATGTTGGCCCAAAATTCGAAGCCCTCTTGGGGTGTTCCGCCGTGCTCTGCCGGAGAGTTTGTGTCATACAGCAAATCGATACTGCCGAATTCAATAATGCTCACGGCAAAACTGAGAATCGAACAATCGGGGAACGGCGTAACTTATTGAAACCAATGATTTTAGATGGGCTTCCCCCAAACAGTCCACATCGGGATCCTCATCGCATCTCTGGGCGGATAGAACCGCGTCCGTGGCAGATGCTACTCTGAACGCATGCCCCTTTCGATCAAGCCCGCCGAGCGCCCGCACGGGGAAGAACTCATCAAGGTGCTCGAGAAGGCACTGAAGATTAGGGAGCTGGCCCGCCGTGGGGTGGATGGCGAAGCAACGGCCGCGCAGGGTCTTCTCGACGAGTTGCTCAAGAAGAACGGGTTGCTGCCCGTGCATCTCATACGCTACGAGCTACTCAAAAGTGGAAGACTGCGTCCTGCGCCAATTCCGGTCATGCGACCTTTCCCCGGGTCTGTCGTGATTTTCGTTAACGGGGGATGGGGTCCGGGAACGGTTACAGGGGCTACAAACACCTCAACCGCGAGCGGAGCACACTTCGGGTTTTACTAGCCTGCAACCGGTTGCGAAAGCCCAATGTTGAAGGTCTTCGGTTGCCTTAATGATGAAAACGTGGTACTTCTGAAGGAACGAGGAGACCCGTTATGAGCGAGAACACCAGCATCAAGTTGCCCCCGACCGGATGGCGGACGGCGGTTGAACCATGCTCGGAGTGCTTGCTCATCATCGAGCACGAGTCGAAGTCCATCACATGGCCCGGCCGCAGCCACGACTGCTACAACTGCGTGAACCGGTTGACCGCGATCCGCACAGAAAAAGAAGGCCCCTCCTCGCACGACCGCTTCTCGTCCCTCGCCAGCTACGACGAGGCCATCCGAGAGTACAAGCTGACCGCGGTCCTCTTCGCCAAGAAGAACTTCTCCGAGGCGCGCATCGAGCGTTGGCTCGCCGACCGCGAGCTCGTCAAGTTCGAGAAGGATGGAACGAAGGGTTTGGACTGGGCGGTGTTCACGAAGACCACCAGTTCCGAGGCCTGCGTCCTGGTCATGTTGGGTGAGGGCGTCATCGGACGCTGCTTGCTGGACATGAGCGCAGTCTAAGAACACACATGGG
>SDBT01017480.1_pt1 | contig 11325 bp, 9 predicted proteins | sample 2277101 | NCBI WGS metagenome assembly SDBT01 (sample SAMN10404973, study PRJNA504765) | marine sediment metagenome | isolation source: marine sediment core GS10_PC15, 103 cmbsf | place: Arctic Ocean: Southern Knipovich Ridge | collected 2010 | reverse complement strand
CCCTTGCGGGGACCGGGGTTTGAGCCCGGCGCGTCTGCCAGTTCCGCCAGCAGGCCATGACTATTGCGTAGGTGAACTACGCGAAAGTTGGTACCCATCGAGGGACTCGAACCCCCACCCCTTTCGGGACTACGGTCTGAACGTAGCGCGTCTACCATTCCGCCAGACGGGCATAAGCTAGTGCCTCTTGATCCCCTCTATTGCCTCCGTAATTACTTCATTCGGAGTGAGACCCCTGACATTAGGACATTCCTTTTGGGCATCTTCAAAAGATAACCCATCTTGACCACACAAGACACAGGAACCAACGAAGGGAACACCTTTCTCATTAGTTCGGATAAGGCTATGTCTCATTGCAACAGGCCGTGCGCGTGTGCATCCGCCGCAAAGCTGGCCGCCAGGGCGGTTGGCTTGAAGTTCGGCTCGCGGCCAGTAACTCCCAGCACGTAACCCCGTGCTTCGGACATTGCGACGTTGCTCTCCCACTCGGGATCGGACGCGATGTCCAGATGGATTTCGTAAGGCCGATCTCCGATGGCATCCTGCACACCGTCGAATGCCTCCAGCGCGAACGTTACTTCCTGCAACAGACGCAGCTTCAGGTTCGCCATCTTACCGCTCTTGATCACTCTGCCGTAGTCGGGCAGGCGGATGCTCGCACCGAACACCTTGCAGCCATGGAACACACCGCCGCCGCTGGCCTTGCGAATCACGACCACCGTCGAGTAAAGCGCAGATGCCTTTGTCTGACTGACAGCCTTACGTACACTGTCGCAACCGATCATGATCACGCTCTCAGCATGAGAGTTGCGGATGTACCGATTGATAACCTCGTAGTCCAGGTTCAGCTTTGGTACCGTGTACGCCATGATCTTACCCTTACATTTGGAGGACCGGGTGGGATTCGAACCCACGGTGGGATTTCTCCGCTGGATTAAGAGTCCAGTCCATCGGCCAACTTCGGATACCGGTCCATATTCTGGTGCCGCCGCGAGGCTTCGAACCCCGATCTTCTTCCTTACGAGGGAAGGCTCTACCAGTTGAGCTACAGCGGCATGTTGCTTTCGTGCTACATTCTAGCGCTAAAAGCTGCCTGAATGCAACACGATGTTGGAGCCTCCAGAGAGAATCGAACTCTCACATCCGGATTACAAAACCGGCAGTCTCCCTGAGTGGAGGCATCGTTGGCGCTCCCTGCGGGATTCGAACCCGCGTCCTCCCCCGTGACAGGGGGGCGTCCTAGTCCACTAGACCAAGGAAGCATATTTCGGTGGCGCGGGGAGCGTACCCCCGACTATCGACACATTAAACGCTAGTGCATACCAATCTTGGCGGATGGTGTAGGATTCGAACCCACGGAACCTTTCGGTTCTACGGGTTAGCAACCCGCTACATTACCACTCTGTCAACCATCCATGTCAATACTAACATCGGCGCTGTTACTGTGCAGCCTTATGTTAGCATGTTGGCGCGCCCCGTGGGATTCGAACCCACACCATCCGGTTTCGAAGACCGGTGCTCGTCCGATTGAGCTTCGGGCGCATCGTCTTGGCGGTCACGGTAGGACTCGAACCTACAACCTCCACCTTCGCAGGGTGGCGCTCTATCCAATTGAGCTACGCAACCATATTGATGGGCAGGCTAGGAATCGAACCTAGTTTGCGTCGGTTTACAGCCGAGACATGATCCAACCAATGCCCCTACCCGTATCTGGTACCCGGTGAGAGATTCGAACTCCCGACCCGCTGCGTGTAAAACAGCCGCTCTCCCGCTGAGCTAACCGGGCATAACTTGGTGGAACCTGTCGGACTCGAACCGACCGCCTCCTGATTGCAAAACAGGTGCTCTCCCAGATGAGCTAAGGCCCCGTAACTTGGACCGGCGTACGGGATTCGAACCCGTGATCTCCACCTTGAGAGGGTGGTGTCCTTGTCCGCTAGACGAACGCCGGATATTCAATTCAAGCTGCTACCGGTCCAGGGCATTACCCGCTCCACTCCACGGGCACTCGAAACTTGGGGTGAACGACGGGACTCGAACCCGCAACAACCGCCGTCACAAGGCGGCGCACTACCAATTGTGCTACGTCCACCATAATCTGGTCTGGGTGATCCGATTCGAACGGACGGCTTCCTGCTTCCAAGGCAGGCACTCTGACCATGCTGAGCTACACCCAGGTAACTTGGTCGCCAGTCCGGGATTCGAACCCAGGTTTCTCGCTTATCGGGCGAGCGTCCTAGCCGCTGGACGAACCGGCAGTGTTGGCAGGAGTCGTAGGATTTGAACCCACGTCACGCGGTTTTGGAGACCGCTGCTCTAACCAGACTGAGCTAGACCCCTATAACTGGTTGCGGGAGAGGGATTTGAACCCCCGACCTTCAGGTTATGAGCCTGACGAGCTGCCGAACTGCTCCACCCCGCGTCACTTTGGTAGCTGAGGAGGGAGTTGAACCCTCGCGATAGGGGTTATGATCCCCCACGGATACGCCTGCTCACTCAGCCTCACGTTGGCTCCCGAGGTAGGACTCGAACCTACAGCCTTGTGGTTAACAGCCACCTGCGCCACCAATTGCGCCACTCGGGAATAAACCTCATTAAAAAACCCGGCTCTGGGCCGGGCTCTGACTAGGAATATGAAGCTGAACTTCACATTACTCGTTAGAGCCTCCGTCACCCAAATTATGGCTGACCGGCTTCACGTCGATGGGCCGACCGAACGTCTCGGTGGAGATGTCGCCGCTCTCGGGGCGGATGAAGGTCGTCTGTTCATTCATCATGGATACCATTATACAGGAAGATTTCACCCCTGTCAACCCTTTTCTGAAATTTTCTTGCTAGGCGGGGTAATCAGCCCACGGGAGCTGGAAATGCGGGCCATCGCGGAACGTGCGCCAGTCGCCTCCCCACTCGATCCTGATGCCCAGCTCGATGGCCGCCAACTTCATAGCCGCCGCGATTTTGTCGTACAGCGGCCAGTCCCAGCGCCCTTCGTCGTCCACCCAGGCCCCAAGGTCCACGGCATGAGCCAAGCCCGTACCACCGTCTTCCACCTTCTTGACCTTGTGGCGGGAATTCATGGTGCTAGTCGCACCGGCTGCAAATAGTGCGATCTGTCGCTCGTCCGACCGCACCCCTTCGAGCACGGTGAAATCTAGCATGGTCATGGTGATGGCCAGCTCGACCACGCGCACGAGGTCGGGATGGACGCCTTCGAGACGCTGCTTCGAGCGCCTTCCGAGACGAAACATCGTCATCTCCTGTGTTTTGATGCGTTAAGGACCGCGATCCCCGCCGCCCGGAGGCCAGTAGATGTCGCCACGCTCTGGCCAGACCCAGCCGTCAGGGTATATGTCGCCCTCCTTCGGGTCGATCCACTGCTTTTCCATTACTTCAACTTCCCATTCACTTCGCGGAGCTGAAGCTGCTTAACTGCCAGCCGGTCAATCAGCTCTCTACGGTTGGCTGGATTGCCTTTCAGCCTCTCCTCCAGCTCCTTGATCTGAGCCGTGAGACGCAGCCACTTGTCTCCGAGAATGAGCTGAGAGTTTGCTACTACCTGAACCTCTAACTCAACGATCTCACTGTACCACGCTGGACGCGGCAAGTCAAGTTGACCCCATGCGACCGCCACACCCATGATGGCAGAGACCGTTGCTGCGGGAATGCCGAACATTTTCCACTTACTCCCGTTCATTCCTAGACCCTCCAAGGTAGTTTACGGGAGCATTTGCTACCGCAATGATATACTTGCCGGACCCGTGGCGAGATACTGGACCCGCCCAACCACCGCTATTGACCCTAACCTGTCCCTCAGGGTGCCCCAGGACGAGCCCAGGCTGCCAGTGAGGGGCAAAGTCGTACCGATTGGTGTACCGGTAGGTCGGAGCATTGATCGTCGCCACAGCGGCCTTTGAGAGGGCCTTAGGGGCACCGAAGCTGATCAGGGACATGATCTTGTGGTCGTCAGGGGTACCGGAGCCCACCCAGGAGGAATACATGGTCGCCATGACACCCCCAAGCGAGTGGCCAGTGATATGGAGGGGGGTATCGGTCTCGATCAGCTCCGAACGTTCCCTGGCAGGGGCTCGCATCATGGCGAAGTGGTGGTCGTAGCCACTGTGGGCCAAACCCTGGCCCGCCCAACTCGTGGGCACTCCTACGTTACTCATGATGTCGCTGATGCTGCCCTTGCTGGCCTCTGTACCACGGAACACCAGATAGGCAATAGTCTTGTTACGCACCACCATGCACTGAGACCCAGCGTGCGAGATGGGCTCCCCCAGCATGGCGAAGCCCATCACACGAAGCTGATGATGCACCTCCTTCCAGTTCTCATAGATAAGATCAGAAAGAACAATGGCCATATAGTGATCGGAACGCTGAGACACTGCTACTGCATCCTCATTCTACCCATCGTGCCCAGGACACACCAGTTTATAGAGCGATTCTGACCCCGAGGCGCCCCAGCGCACCCATGCTGTCGGTGAGCATTGGGCCACACTCCAGCCTGAACCTGTCCGAGATTTCCACCTCAATCACAAGACGACGCACGTTCCGACCCTTCTGATACGCTGAGAATACGCCAACCACTTTCCCCGCCTCGGTCTCTGTGCCGGGGGTGTTAGCGATAGTGAACTCCTCCAGGTAGGACCAGCACATGAGCGCTAACTCATCGCTTGCCTGCGTGGCGAGTAGGATGGCCTGGCGCACGTCTTCCAGGACAAGCTCATTGAAGTCAGCGTCCGTCTGAATGCCGTACTTGACGGCACCGATACCCTGGGTGCATCCCCCTAGCAAGAGGGTGGCAAAGCACAGTGGCATCCACGCTTTCCTGATTCGGTTTCCTATTTCCAGCTTCTTCATAGCTACTCTCCTGTTGTCTCGACGATCTCGCTCATGCCGCTGAACAGCTTGAGAAAGTCGTCCACGCCGAGGACCGATGCCCCGACAATTACCATGGCTCCAAAGGCGAGACCCGCGAAAATCATGGATTTCATTTTCTTTGTCATGGCAGAAATTCCTTTGTTTTGGGGTACTCAGAACAGGATATCAGGTCCAGAACGCTTGTGCAAGCTCCGCTATGTTAGCTTATACGGAACATGTCCCAGAGGTTCGCGCCTGTGCGCCTGAAGCGGAACAGGCCAGAAGTGTTATTAGTCAGCGCATCCTCACTTTGGATATCATTGTTGCCGACCAAGGTCACGCCACTGCCTGGAGCTAATATGGCGTCCTCAGCCGCGACTGTAGAGGTATTTATAACCACGAAATCGAAACAGTCCCCCACAACAATATCATCGCTCGGCATCGCTGCATCTATTTGTGTTCCCGTGGGTGTGGTCTGCGTGCTAGAAGCACCTGCTCCCTGGTTCACGGTGATCCAGCCACCAAGCAATTCTGCTATGGTAAGAGTTGCGCTCGTGGTTTTAGCAGCAGGAGCAGGACGTTTATAGAGTATGGGCATAGCATCCCTGGAACGCAGGAAAATAGCTCCTTCGTCACCCGGTGTATCCCCTGCTCCACCAGCCCCCGGAGTGAGGATAATGGTCCCTCCAAGTCCTCCTGTACCGGAGCCTCCCTCACCATCGGCGCCACCAGCACCAGCCGTGAGCAGGACTCTGCCACCGATACCCCCCGTTCCACCAGCACCAGAAGCGGCTCCCCCTGCCGCAGCCTCGATATCCACCTCCCCCGCTAAGCCACCAGTACCCGTAGTGGCAGTACCCGGAGTGCCGGATTTTATCTCTAGGTTGCCAGACCTTGCGGCAGCGCCGGTCGTTCCATTTGCCGAGCCGCCAGATATGACGGTAATATCCCCTCCGAGGCCATCCTCGGCTCCAGTCCCGTCTCCACCAGTAACACTGACATCTCCTCCATCACCCCCTGTGGCACCGCCTGCACTGCCTGCCAGAGAGGCGGCACCCCCTACACCGGTCACGCCTCCTGGACCGCCCACTATAGAAGCGGCACCTCCGGGATTGCTACCTGTCGAAGAAGCACCGCCCTTAACCACGATAGCTCCACCCTGTGCGGCGTCCAGGCCCTCTATATCAAGTGAAGCGTCAGAGCCCTTGATTTTGTCGAACAGTACCGGGGCCGGGAGAAAGGTCAGAGTGTCGGTGCCTATGTCCGTGCCTGCCGTGTGCATCCACACCGAGCGCGCGTTGACAGTGCCCAGGAGTACAGCTATTAGTGTACCCAGAGCCACATCCGAATTGTTGTCCAGGTCTGCGGCCCTCGTCGGCGCGCCCGTAGCCTCAACCACATGGAGGCCGTTCTCGGCGCCCGTGCTCTGGTCCTTCAACAGGATGCGGTCGCCGGTGGCCAGGGTGATCCCGTCCATCGTGTCACCGTTCTCGAAGTCAGTAGCCAGAGTACCGTTTACAGTCGAGGCCACGCGCACGGGCGGCTTTTGAGCAGCGCCAGCGGCTTTCCAAATGCGCACGTCTGCATAGACCTCAGGTTCTACATTATTAGTAGCCACACCAAGCCCAAACGTGGTCTCTCCCGCCTCAGTAAAGTGCTGAAGCTGAAACGTCTTCGTGGCGGTGATTGTAAAACGACCGTGGAGCAAAGCATTGATTGCGATAGAATCCGTGGTCACGCTGTAGACATCGGACCCGATCATCCCCGCCTGGGTGTTGCCATCCGTGATATTGCGGAGGCGAAGCCGCTGGCGGTTACTCAGACGAGATGGAGCATTTGCCTCAAGGTAATAAGTTCCAGCGGGGAGAATAATCTGATTAGACGATAGAGAGGCTCCGCTGATCTCATTCGTCCTCGTTGCATTCAGGTCGCGCTGGTTCCAGATACCGGCTACTGAAGTTCCTCCATCCGTGCCGAGGGTCTTCTCGTCAACCACGTGAAACAGTTCATTCCTTGTCAAGAAGCCAGGCGTACCATCCTGCGATCCCTCGACGTTGCCAAACTCCACGGATGTAGCACCTGAGTTGACACGCAGAACCTTCAGGCCATCACCTGAGTAGGTGCCTGGGGTGTCGGTCAGGTCCAGGAAGGTGAGCGCTGGAGCTGTGGTGACCTCCAGAAAGTTTGTTCCGTCGTAGTGGAAAGTGCTGGCATCACCAACCTCAATAACTGGTTGTCCTGTACCACCTCCCGCCGAATTTCTGATCGTCATGATGCCATCGGTATTGTTGATCAGCCGCATGTACACCTCATTGGTGTCCGGCATGTCAATGGTGGTGGCGCCCGGCGTACCAATCAGCTCCACCAGAGTATTTTCCCTGGTCTCTGTCGTCGTAAACGTATCGACGGCTGTGACTGTCATCTGAACAAGCTGACTTATCTTTCGGTCCAGAAGGTTGTGCGCAGCGTTAGCTGTCACCTCTTTCTGATTCTGGCTGGCAGCGATGTCAGGAATTTGAAGATGTTCGGTAGCCATGATGTGTTCCTTACACGGTTACGGTAGCTGTTGAGGATGGAGTTATTGGGGAAGTGAACCCCGGAATACCGCTCACTTGAGTGATAGTGACCGTAGATACGCCAGAAACGCTCGCCGCCGATAATTCTGCCGCTGTAAATGTGGTTGTGGTGGCATCATCTACAGTACGGGTGATGCTGTCCGTTCCGTCTGTGATCAGAACTGTGTATCGTTCGATAGTCTCATTCAATACTATTTCACCCGTTCCGTCAAGCCACTCAGCGGCAAGGGGTCCACGAGCCCGTCGTTCCCAATCCACGATAACGTTACCTGCCGAGTTCACAGCGGTAGTATGGACAACCGAATACGGCTTGATGTCGCGGCCAGTGTAAGTCGCACTGATCACAGGAGCATCCTCAAGCAGAGTGCCAACCGTTACACCCCTGAAGAACAACACCGTATCCAACTCTGAAAGCGTAAGCGCCTGTTTAATAATCGGACCCGCTTCTTTAATATTTGCTTCATCTGCTATCAAAACTACCGTGTCATTTGCAGTGATACCCAAATCAGCTATGTCTTCAGTCCCGAGACGACCACGGAGTAGACGAGTTAACGTCACTGTATTGTCGTCATTCAATACGGCATTCTGGAAAGTTAAAATCTCCACAGCACCATCGGCAGCTCGAATAACTCCGATGGTATTAGCACCCGATAGAACCAGTGCCTCGGTAGCAGCCGATGCCCATACATCCGCTCGCCGTAAAGGCGCGATTACCATGGTGCCACCATCCGCTACTTCCTGGAACCGATTTCGAAAATCTCCTTCAATGAAACCCCACGCGCCAGGAGCGGTCTTTACACGAGCTATGGCAGCCTCCTCATTTACAACTCCCGTTGAAGTGTAGTCCACATCATTGGGTGACTTCAGAACTGTAGCTCCCGGCCAACCAGCTTCGAATGCGCCTACGGCCATGTAGGCATTCGACAAAGGAATAGTCAAGAGGTCTTGCAAACTGAGAATTGGCGCGTCGAGAGGAGTAAGACGAGTAGGTAGCCTTGAAGGTATAGTGGTGCCTACGTGACCCAAACTGCTGCCACCCGCTAGCGTAGAGCTGAAGGACTTTGTGTCTTCAATCACTCCTGTCAGGTCAATGGCCCAACCTAGACCTAAATCATTCTCAGCCATGCGAAGCTGATGGGTCTCGTTGAAAACTCCCATGTTGAACACGTCGGTGGCGTCCAGGGCAATGTATGTCCAAGGTATAATCGTTTTGTAGGACACCCGTTCATTCCAGAGAGTCAACAGAATTTTCTGGGCCAACCGTTTCATCTCAGTGGGTTGCTCAACGAGAGGAATTTCAATGTTCAAATCCGACTTTGAGTGCATAGTCGGATTCGGAAACAGATGACGCTTGTCATGCTCTATGTCTAACTGATAATCCTCATCCCTATTACGGTATCGGACGCCCAACCGCATTGGCAGGGAGAGATCATCTAAACGGATTTCTGTAACAGCAGGAGTATCTGTCAAAGAACGACCGCGCTTGAGAATCCCCACATCCTCCTCTGGGATCGTCACTGTAGGCGTGGCTCCCCTCTTGGGGAACTTGATGACCCAATCAGACTGGTGAGCGTCGAAAAAGAAACGGTCGCGCAAAGGCTGAAGCGCGGATTTCATCGTGCTCTGACGGTTCAGCGTGTAACCCAGTACCGTATCCCCGGCCAGAGTGGTCACGTTAACATCTGTTGCATCAAGACCCGCCATCGTCTGACGCTGGTAGCTGGTGGATAGAGCCAACACCACACTATCGAGCCCGACACCAAGGGCGCCGACGCGATTCACGAACACCTTGAGTACCCGAAAGTCGATGGCAGCATCCGAATTTACCCGCCCCAAGAAAATAGCCTGCGTCCGGTCATCCCAGGTACTCGTTCCCCCATTGATGATACCATCTACACCACTTGGCCATGGGATATCATCTGTTTTAATGTCCTTGATAATCTCCAGCGTGCGCGTGTCGATCACCCGGAGCGTACCGTTGGTCGGATTGGAAATACCATACGCGAATGTGTTGCTCGAATAGTAATTGAACTCCGAGAGGAGACTGGAAGTAGTCTTCTGGGCCAGAATCGTATCCGTGGCCGGGTTGTAGAGGATCATGCTCGTGCCGTTACTCAAAATCAGTTCACCTGTCTTGCGATTGACAGCCCAGCCCGCAGGCTTACTCGTGCCTTCAAAATCGTCTCCACCGGCAAACGTACCACGGGAGAACGTCTTCACGAGCGTTGCGGCTATTGTGCCCAGGAAAGCTCCCGCAGTGCCAATCGCAAAATTTGGCTTGTATCTAACCAGATTGTACTTCCCATTGGTGTCGTCATCTTGGAAAATATAAAAGATACCCCGGTCATGATCACAGATACCAAGCGATGATCCGCCCAAGTCGTCGCCGCCACTCGTCAACCCATCAGCCGTAGAAATAATATGACGAATAGGATTGAGTCCGAACGTATTGCCAATCTGATCAGCATCAACCACAGCACCATTTGGCGCGCCGCCAGCCGGAAAGACGCCGAGGTGAAACAGCGTACTCCTCACACCAAAGCCTGTAGTAGTCGAAGAAAGCTGATACCACGTCCCTGCGCTGGCAAACCCATTAAAGTCATCAATAATAGGGGAGGACCCACTGTTTCCCACCGAACCCACCGTGATCCCCGAATCAAGATCAACCTTCGTGATCGGGTTCCGATTGGCAAAACCTGTAGACAGATATGCAAACCCATCCCGGCCCATCGTGTTCCGGGTGTTCGTAGCGCCGGAAACCTGGATGTCGTTCCTGAATTCCATCGAAGAAGCGTCTGCCGTGAAAGCAGGAGCCGATCCATTCTTGGATGCAAGCAACTGATTCCGATCAGGGTCGTAATCCCATCTGGAAGCCGTGGACAGACTGAAGCCGGACGGCTCATCCATGTTCAAAACCGGTGTACTTGCCGATGAATTGAACGCAATTTCTGCGGTGAAATTTGGAAGGCGGTTACCAAAATCGGCCAAAGGCATCCGGTCTACCTTACTGCTAGTCAGATGACCGTAGGCCGGAATGTCAGAACCACGGCGCGTTACTTCTTCGGGGTCTTGAAGCTGGTTGATGCCACCAGGATAGAAGGTGTGGGTTACCCCCTCCTTGAGAAACTGAGACGTGCCGGTGGCGTCAAGGATAATCTTACCGTCGCCCCACCAGCGGATAATGTTTGTAGCACCTTCGATGCACCACGCAATACGACAGGTTAAGAAATAGGTGTAAACCTTTATCTTTTGTCCACCGCCGAATATACCACCCTTACCCCCAACACTCTCTTTCGTTACTACTTCCTCGATAGCCGGATCGGTGGTGTCAACGATATTGCCGGAAACCCTATCAGTGCCGAAAATTACATTAATGAACTTGCCGTAGGCCGCAGACGTGAAGTTGAGTTCACTGAGGCGCGGCCCCTCAATGTCTGGTGGCGGGAAAAACTCATTAATAAGAAGTCCGACAGCAATATTTACTGCTGCTGCGATAAGGAGCGTAGTCATTATCCAGCCCCCTCTCTTTTCTTCAAACCAGGAAATCTCCAAACGGAACTCATATCTCGTTTTACGAGGTCTGTGAAGGGATTGCGCGTGACCTGCTTGTGGGGTAGGTAGGCATGGATGTACCACTCTTGTCCCCGGTCGTCAATCTCATAGATACAGGCATGGATAGGCCAGCCAGAGGTGTTCAGGCGCACAAGGTCACCATGCGCCAACTCCTCATTTCTGATTTGAGTGAAACCTACTTTAGCCATGCAGGCGTCGAACTCCGCGACGTTAGGCCGACGTGAGTAGGCCGTCATGTCCTGGTCAGAGAGCCCGAGTATATGTGTAGTCAAAATGACCAGACCCACACAGTCCAATCCGGATTGGTTTCGAC
>SDBT01017479.1_pt1 | contig 11326 bp, 7 predicted proteins | sample 2277101 | NCBI WGS metagenome assembly SDBT01 (sample SAMN10404973, study PRJNA504765) | marine sediment metagenome | isolation source: marine sediment core GS10_PC15, 103 cmbsf | place: Arctic Ocean: Southern Knipovich Ridge | collected 2010 | reverse complement strand
GAGACGGTCCAGGCGGCCGATCTCTATCCGATCTCTTCCGTTGCCTGGCAGTGTCTCAAGGACGCCGCGGACCTGCAGTTGGAGCAGGGCGACTACGCATCAGCGCTCGCCACCTGCCGGCTGCTTTTCTCGCGTCTGCGCGCCGGCGCCCAGACGGGATTCTCCCCGATGCTCATCCTCGTGAAGGGCGCGGCTTGCCTGCGGGCACTGGGCCAGGTATGCGGTCCGGCCGAAGTAGTTCACCTCGAAGATCGCCGATCCGCCCTCGGCGCCGGCCTGAACGAGCTTTGGAGTCTTGATCTCCGTGAACCCGTTGGCACGGAAATGCTCGCCAAAGGCTCGGACGATTTCGGCCTGCACACGAAAGACCTCCAGCACTTCCGGAATCCGCAGGCTCACAGCGCGGTGCTCCAGCAGCGTATCGAGGCGATGCCCGCTCGCCGAGAGCGGCTTGAAGACTTCCAGCGGTGGCGGCTCAGCAGGGGAAATGGCCTCGACATGCTCGGCTAGCAACTCAAAGCCGCCGGGGGCTCGGGGTTCGGCCACAACCTTACCTTCGACCTCCACGACGCACTCGCAGCCGACGCTCGCGTCGTCGCGGTCCTTTGGCAGCACAACCTGGCAGAGCCCGCTGCGGTCTCGCAGCAGCAGGAAACGCACGCAGCCCAGGTCGCGGACGCGGTGGACCCATCCGGCTACATTGACATGTTGCCCGCCGCGCGTGGGTAGTTCAGCAGAGAGAATGCGTGTGTTCATCGTGGCACCTCCGGCGACTTAGCCGCCTGTTGGGATTCAGAAACAGCCTCTCGCCCGTGAGGGACGGGAGGCCGTTCATATCCCGCGGTGCCACCCTCGTTGTCCGCCGGGCCTACGGTTCGGTCCGGCGAACCACTTTTTCGGCACATCCGGTGCCTTCCCCGATATCGGTGGGGCCTCCGTCGCAGTCTACTCTCGACCGCCCGAGACGTTTGGCCTGCCGCTCGGACGGCGATTTCGGTGCGCAGCTCCGCGGTGTCCTTCGGCGCCGGCCCTGCACCGGGCTTCCACCATCCCCGGCTCGCTCTAGCCAGCCTCGACGCCTACTGCTCCGCGTCATCGCCTTACTTGAAGTCTATCGGCAGAACCTCCCCTGTCAATGTAGTTTCGGGCCGAATTGCATGGATGCCCCCGGGCGCTCGTGCGCATCGGCGCATCGGCGCGGCGGCGCGCCAACGCCTACCCCGGCTGTTGTGGCGTGGCGGCGCGTTTATTGGCCAGGTCGATGGCCAGGTTGATCGCGGCGATCATGCTGGACGGGTCGGCCTTCTTCTTGCCGGCGATGTCGAAGGCTGTGCCGTGGTCCGGCGAGGTGCGGATGATCGGCAGGCCAAGCGTGACGTTCACCGCGTCGCGCCAGGCCAGCAGCTTGATGGGAATCAGCCCCTGATCGTGATACATCGCCACGACGCAGTCGAACTGCCCGTCGATGGCCTTGATGAAGACGGTGTCGGCCGGGAAAGGCCCCTCCGCGTGGATGCCGGCCTCGTTGGCCATCAGGATCGCCGGGGCGATGATGCGGTCTTCCTCGTCGCCGAACTGCCCGTCCTCGCCAGCGTGTGGGTTCAGGCCGGCCACGCCGATTCGCGGCTCGTCCAGGCCGAACCAATCGCGCAGGGCCCGGTCGGCCAACTCGATGGGGTTGAAGACCCGCCCGATGCTCAGCAGATCGCGAACGCTGAAAAGCGAATGGTGAATGGTCGCCAGGGCGACCTTCAGTTGTGGGGCGACGAACATCATCGCGACGTTTCTGACGTGACACTTCTTGGCCAGAAGCTCGGTATGGCCGGGATACTTGAACCGCCCCATCTGCCAGGATCGCTTGGAGATCGGCGCCGTGACCATCGCGTCGATCAGGCCAGCGCGGGCCGCTTCGATCGCCCCGTTGCAAAAGGCCATCGACGCCCGCCCGCTCATGGCGCTGGGCCCGCGAGGCAGGACGGCCGGCAGCGAGAACTCGTCGTAGTCCAGGACGACCAGGTCATGGCTGTACCGGCGGATTGCCTCGTGGTGGTCGCGGAAGACGCCGAGATTGATCTCCAGCGAGTCGGCCACGTAGGCGAACTGCTCGCTGAAGCCAAAGATTACGAACCGCGCCCGCCGGCGCAGGTCCCGTTGACCCAGCGCCCTGACGATGATCTCGGCGCCAATCCCGCACGGATCGCCCATCGTCAAGCCGATAGTCGGCCGGGGGCCAGCCATGTCCTGTGGGTCAGTCATTCACTCCGCGGACCTCATACGAACCCGGCGTCCCGGAGCTTGTCGATCGAGAGGCGCCGCGACGCGTCCGCCTGACTTTGACACTCCAAATGCTGCCGGACATATTTGCCGATCAGGTCCGTCTCGACGTTGACCTCTCGGCCGGGCGACAGTTCCGCCATGGTCGTCTCGCTTAGTGTCGTCGGAATCAGGGCCACACTGAAACGACCTTGGGAAACTTCCAGTAACGTCAGCGAGACGCCGTCCACAGCCACCGAGCCCTTGAAAACCATCGCGTCGGTCAACTCCGGGGGGGCCTGGAACTCCACGACCGACTGGCCTTGGCGCCGGATGGAACGAACCGCGGCGATGCCATCGACATGGCCTTGCACCAAGTGCCCGTCCAGCCGATCGCCCAGGCGAAGCGCCCGTTCCAGGTTAACCTTCGCGCCTGGCCGCAGGCCGCCCAGCGTTGAGCGGGCGAGCGTTTCGGCCACCACGTCGAACTCGGCCGTCGAGCCCTCCACGGCTGAGGCCGTCAGGCACGCCCCGGAAACGGCCACGCTGTCCCCGGCCGCCAGTCCTTCCACCAGAGGCCCCAGATCGACCCGCAGGCCCGCGCCGGGCGACGTTCGGCGAACGTCCTTAATGACGCCAATATGTCCGATGATTCCCGTAAACATTAGTAGTGCAATGCTAGGCTATTGGGGTAGGCTTCGCCAATGGAATCCCGCGGCTTGAGGGGGGGGCGGCTTTCCCTTCCGGGTGGCGTCGCCCGAATGCTATAATGCCCCCATTGCATTGCCTGCCGGGCGAAGGAACATTCATGGAAGCCAAATATCACCAGAAGCTTGTCTCGCTGAGGCAGAGTGTCGAGTCGGTCCTGCTAGGCAAGGAAGACGCGGTTTGGCGGGCGCTGGTGGCGCTGCTGGCGCAGGGGCATGTTCTTCTGGAGGATGTCCCCGGGGTGGGCAAGACCATCCTGGCCCGCGCGATCGCGCGTAGCATCGACTGCGTCTTTAGCCGAATTCAGCTTACCCCCGACCTGCTGCCCAGCGACATCCTGGGCGTCAGCGTTTACGACGCGAAGTCCGGGGAGTTCTCCTTCAAGCGCGGGCCGATCTTCGCGCAGATCGTGCTGGTCGACGAGATCAACCGGACCACACCGCGGACGCAAAGCGCCCTGCTGGAGGCGATGAACGAATCGCAAGTGACCGCCGACGGGCACACCTATCCGCTTGGCCCGCCGTTCATGATCCTCGCGACCCAGAACCCTTACGATTTCGAAGGCACCTACTTTCTGCCGGAAAACCAGCTCGACCGATTCATGATACGGGTCCGCATCGGCTATCCGAATAGGCAGACCGAGCGGGAGATAATCCACACCCAGCCGGCCCGGACGCGCCTGATGGAGCTTCGACCCGTGATGAGCGCCGAGGATCTGGTGGTCATCCAGGAGCATGTCTTCAGCGTTCGAGTCGACGAGGCGATTGTCGATTACATCCTGGCGATCGCCGAGGCCACCCGCCAGAACAGCGAACTGACCGTCGGCCTGTCGCCGCGCGGGTCCCTGGCGCTGACCCAGGCGGCGCGGGCGGCGGCGGTTCTGGATCACCGCGATTATGTCGTCCCCGACGACGTCAAGCAGTTGGCCACGTGCGTCTGCGCGCATCGGCTGGTAACCAAGACGATCGGACAGGACGGTTTCGCCCAGGCGGGTGAGGCGATCTTCCGAAAGATACTCGAGACGATACCCGCCCCGCAGTAGGGGTTTGGATGAATGGCTCAAGCTGGGACAAAGCCCCTCCCCCGGTTCGTCCGCGGGCGCCTGACGCGGGCGGGCTGGCTGTTCGTTGTGGTGGCGGGCCTGATCGGCGCCGCGACGCTGGTCAGTCCGGCGGCCTTGGGCTATGTGATATTCGGCATCATGATCGGAGCGGTTCTCGGCTCGATCCTGCTGAGCCGGCGCATGCTGGGCGGGCTGGAGGTTCGCCGTGATGCGCCGCGGCGGGTCTGGCAGAACCAGACCGTCCACATCGGTTACTACATCCGAAACCGCCGCCGATCGGTGGCTGCCCTGGGCATCGCGCTTCGGGAGGAGGGTTGCGATCAGATCGAATCGGCCCAAGGTTATTGCGCGTCCCTGCGCCCGGGGCAGTCTTACCTGGTCGCCGCGCGTGTGCTGGCCCGAAAGCGAGGCCGTGGCGGTTTGCGCACCGTCCGAGCGCAGACGGAGTTTCCCTTCGGCCTGTTCCTGGCATCTCGGCGGATTCACCTTCAGACCCCGCTGATCGTTTGGCCGGCGCGAGGGCGCCTCACGCGTCGGATCCTCTACAGTGGGGCAGCCGAAAGCTCCACGTCGGCGCCAAGCCAAGCCAGCGGAGGCCAAGACGAGTTCTTCGGGCTTCGGGAGTACCGCGCCGGCGATAACCCCCGATGGATCCATTGGCGCCGCTCGGCGAGCCGGCCGGCCCCCGTCGTCCGGGAGATGTGCCGCCCCCTGCCCGACACGCTGATGCTGGTGCTCGATACCTACCTCCACCAAGTCACCGACGAGGCCGTCAGGCAACGCGAACGCCTGATCCGCTTCGCCGCGACGCTGATCGACCACGCCTTCTCCTGCGCCTACCAGGTGGGGCTCGCCACCGCCCATAGCGACGCTGTGCGCCTGTCCCCCCCAAACCGAGGCCAGGCCCACATGCATCGCCTGCTCGATACCCTCGCTGAAACGGACGACAACCGCCGCTGGCGGCTGGAAGATATCCTTCAGGCTCTGCCCCGCCGGGGCGCCCGGCAGTTAGAAATGGTGGTCATCACACCCGCCAAGCAGCGGGCAGGACCGGCGGCGATGAAGCATCTGCGATCGGGCGAACGGTACTTCACCCTTGTCACGGACGCCCGATTGGATTCCATCTACCAGGATAATCCCCTGGCCGCCGGCGGAGGACTGTAATGCCGATCCGGCAGTTCACCCAGTCCGAGATTCTGCTCAAGGCCAGGCGTCGCTTGGAGATTCCCCTGCTGATGGGGAGCCTGCTTTCCATGGTGGCGTTCAGCCGGGCCAGCAGGACATCGGCCTGGTTGGTGGTGGGTATCGTGGCGGTCGGGATCAATCTCGTCGCGGTCTGGCGCCTCAAGGAAATCTACGTCCACCGCCTCTTCGTGAATATAGCCGTGATCATCGCCACGGTTATCCTGGTCTTTCAAGTGGTTCCCGACCCCATGGGCATGATGTCGTCCCTGGGGCAATACATTATCGTCATCCTGGCCTGCAAGCTCTTCGAGCGCAAGCGGAACCGGGATTACGTCCAGATGCTGGCGCTGGGCACCCTGCTGATGTTCGCCGCCGCCATGGTGAGCCAGGAATTGCCCATTGCCGTGCTTTTGGCGGTCTACCTGGTGCTGGTTTGCTACACCACCATGGTCTTGACGCTCAAGCGCGGGCTCGACGCTGCGGCGGGAAACCTGCTGGCGACGGAGTCCGACCCGCCGACAGCCGAACGCCTGGCCTGGAACATGATCCGCCACTGGCCGGGGCGTCCTCTCAGAGGCCGGGTGGCGGGGATGCTACTGATCTGCCTGCTGGCCGGAGCGGCGGTCTTTCTCTTTGCCCCCAGGAAGGAGGGGGAGTTTCCCGTTCTTGGCGGAGGGTCGGCCTCGATTACCGGCTACAGCAGCGATATACGACTTGGCGACACCGACAGCATTTACGTCTCCAACGAGGTGGTCATGCGGTTTCGCCTCCGAGGCCCCGACAATGAGCCAAGGCATATCAGCCCGGTGTATATGCTCGGCGAGACGTACGATCAATACCGCAGGTCGCGCTGGTCGAAGTCCGTCGCGCCAAGGGTCGACAATGTGCCAGTGGAGTTGGACGAGGAGGACCTGAAGGCCACCGTCACGCAGAAAGTGACCATGGATTCATCCCTGCTACCCCGCCTGTTCGCAAGCTTCCCAGCCGTTCGGGCCCGCCTGGGAGATGAGACGATCACGCCGCAGTCGGGCTTTGAGCTCGCTGCAAAACTACGCGCTCGGCCCGATCGTTGGGTCAGGTATTCGGCGCGCTGCTTCCCCCACCCGCTCAAACCCGAACAGATAGCCCTCTTGCAGCGCATCCGGCGGAAGAACCGATGGCCCGGTGGCTCCCAGGGCGACCCCGGGGCAGATATCCACGTTCCGCCCCGTGTCCAAGAGCTTGCCCGCCAGTGGTGTGAGGACCTCTTGGAAACCCGCAGCCGCCAGCCCGAGCGGCGCGACGAGCTCGACCTGAGCATCGCCCGGCGCATCGCCGCGCAGCTTCAGCGCAACTACACCTACTCACTGGACCTTTCCGAGTCGACCGCCGGTATCGACGGGGTGGAAGACTTCCTCTTCAACACTCGCCGGGGACACTGCGAATACTTTGCCTCGGCGATGACGGTGATGTGCCGGCTTCTGGGCGTCCGCGCCAAGCTGGCGACGGGGTTTCTCGCCGAAGAGTACAGCGGCATCGGAGAGCATTACATCGTCCGCGGGCGGGACGCCCACGCATGGACGCAGGTCTACACCCCCGCCACCGACTGGGTCATCGTCGACGCGACGGGCTCTTCCCGACGCCAACTCGGTAGTCTGGGCGCCGGGGCCTGGCTGGCGGACCTGTGGAATTCGCTTCAGTTCGCCTGGTACACCAACGTTGTCTCCTATGACCACCTCACCCGCCGGGCCCTGTTCAACTGGCTGGCGACGAGGTTTCAATCGATGGGAAGGAGCCTCCGCGACAGCTTCGTGAACCTTCTGAGCCACGGCTATGTTGACATGGTGCTGATTCGCCTGTCCGTAGCAGTCGGGGCCGTCGGCGGCGTGGTTATCTTCCTGTTGACTTTTCGTTGGATTCGTCGAAGAAGGCATACCCACCTGACACGGGCGGCCTCCGAGAAGCAACCCTGGGCCGGCCTGGCGTTCATCGTGAGATTCTTCGAGCAGTTGGAAGACGGACACGTCGCCCCGGTAAGTTGGACCCCGCGGGAACTGGTCAGCCAAGCCGCCCGGCGGTACAATCTGCCGGCCGAGGAATTCTACGCCCTCGTCGAGCTTTACTACCGCGCCCGTTGGGGAGGCCGGCCGCCCGCACCCGACGAAATGGAACTCGCCAGGCAGCGAACGATGGAACTCAGCCGGCTCGTCTCGACAAGGACTTAGGACAGGCCGGTTGGCTTAGCGAGTTGTCTTGTGATAGGCAATTTGAACAGCCAATCATTGATTGGAGGAGGTGAGAGGTATGCGTGTGGCGCTTATCGGCCCGCAGCAGTCGGGCAAGTCGGTTCTGTTCGCCGCCGTAGCCGAGGCCGGCGGCTCGCACATCGATGTGTCTCGCCCGGACCAAGACCACCTGGCCGTGGTCAAGGTCCCGGAGGAACGGCTCGATTGGCTGACCCGGCACCATCAGTCCAAGAAAACGACCCCGGCGGAGCTGGAGTTTCTCGACGTGCCTGGGTTCGACCTGGCTGACGAGCCCGGGCGGCATCACGCCAGGACGCACTGGTCGACTGTGCGCCAAAGCGACATGATCGTCCTTGTCGTCCGGGGGTTCGAAGACCCGACCGTTCCGGCCTATCGCGGGCGGATCGACCCCAAGGGCGACGTCCAGGAGCTTCTGGATGAGATGCTCTTTTCCGACCTCGAGCGGGTCACCAACCGGATTGAGAAGCTGGAGTACGCCCTGACCAAACCCACGCCCGAGCGCCACGAGCAGGAGTACGAACTGAAACTCATGCGGCGCCTGGGCGAGGCCATTGAGGCCGACAAGCCGATCGGCGAGGCGATCCACTCCGAGACCGACGATAAGCTCGTGCGCAGCTTCGCGTTTCTCACACAAAAGCCGACGCTGGTCGTGCTCAACTGTGACGAGCAGGCGGCCGCGGCGCCCGGGGCGGACGAACTGGCGGGGCTGCGGTGCCTGAGGCTTTCGGCCAAGATCGAGGAGGAGCTGGCCCAACTGTCCGTCGAGGAAAGGGGCGAGTTCCTCGCCGAGATGGGCCTGGCCGCCCCGGCGCGGGATCGGCTGATTCGGGCCTGCTATGAGCACCTGAAGCTCATTACCTTCTTCACGGTCTGTCCCAAAGAGTCTCGCGCCTGGGCCATTCCGACCGGCACGGACGCCATCACGGCCGCCGGCGGGATACACACCGACATCGCCCGCGGATTCATCCGAGCTGAGACGGTCGCCTATGACGATGTAAAGGCCACTGGAAGCGAAAAGAACGCCAAGGCCGCCGGGAAGGTCAGGCTGGAAGGGAAGAACTACACCGTCCAGGACGGGGATATCGTCTATTTCCGCTTCAACATCTGAGCGACCGACGGGGCGCGATGCCGGAATCCGTTTGCATCCTCGCGCCAAAGAATGTGGAATACGCCGCAATCCCTATAATCCGCCCGTAAAGCCCATGAGTGAGGTCGGTCGCGCTTCTCTCCTGGCCGGGTCGGTGAGTCGATAGAACGCGCTGAGAATGGCGATGCCGAAGAAGGACGCAGGAACATCCCCCCGAGACAGGCCGCGACGCTTGTGGTGGCAGATTCTCCTGCGATGGGGGTCGGCCGCGGTGCTTCTCTTGGGCCTGGTCTATGCCACCATCCCCTGGTGGGCGCCCAAGGAGTACCTTCGAGGCCGCCTGGCCAGGCAGATGGCCCGGCAGTTGGGGGTCGACGTGCAGATCGCTTCCCTGGAGCTCAGTTGGTCGCGCGGCGTCGAAATCGGAAAGCTGACGCTTTCCTCACCGGAAGGCTTCAGCCGCCAACCCATGATCAGCGTCGATCGAATTCAGGCGGATCTGGATCCGCTGAGCTTTCTGCTTCGCAACCGCCTGGAGTGGATGGAGGTGGACCGCCTGAAGATCGCCGCCCAGGTCGACGCATCCGGGCGGCTAAACCTGGCGGCGATGCGACGCCTCACTTCCGGATTCCAGACCCGGCGCATCAGCATTCACCAGGCGTCGGCCTCGCTGCTGCTGGCCGGGTATGACCGGCCCCTTCAACTGGCGGTCTCCAATCTGGAGTACCAGGCAGACGGGCGCCTGGGCCTGGGGCAACTGACCCTTTCCGGGCAGCTCACACAGGACGACGACGTTGCACCGATCAGTCTTCGCATCGCGACTGGCACGCCCCAGCCGATCGTAGCCACCGCCTCGCTGAGCTTCGCCAATCTCGATCTATCCCAGCTTCCGCTGCTGGAATTGTTGCCGCTTCCGCTGACCCGGCTCAATGGGCGATGTCGCGGACGCCTGGACTTGCAGATGGACTCCCAGGGCGTCGTCAGCGGGTTCGGCGGCGACCTCACCATTGCCGACCTGGACGCCCAACCGGCCGGCGGCCCCGAGCTGCCGGTCATTGCCGAGGCGGGTATCCAGCTTAGCGGACTGCTGGACCCGATCACGAACCACGTGGAACTCGAGCGGTTCAGGGCGCGTCTACCGGGCCTGGACCTGGCTGGGCGCGTCGAGATGTCCGCCGACCTGCTGACCGGGCGCTGGCAGGGACTGCGATCCTTAAATCTCACCGGGCAGGTGCATCCGGGCGAGCTTGCGGCTTTGCTTACAGGCAGCCCGGAGACCCTCGGGGGCCTGACCTTCCGCGGACCGGTGGAGCTGGAGCTGTCGGTTGCGCAGGACGGGCCGCTGCTGGAGGTGGACTTCAGCGCGGACGCCGGTCAGATGGCAGCCTATCGCTTCGGCCGAGAGGTCAAGCCGGCCGGCAGAGCCGTTCGCCTGGCCCTGGACGCTCGGCTCGACCGCCGGGCCTGGCGCATCGACGCTAAGCAGGTTTCGCTGGTCCTGGGCGAAAACCATTTCAGCGGGGGGGGGCGAATTGACGACCTGCGAAGGCTAATCGAGCGGCGGCGTGACTCGAATCTGACCGGGCCGGGGCCCCTGCTGCGAGACCTCTGCCACCTGACATGGTCCGGCGCCTGGGATATCCGCGAGTTGGACTCGCTCTTCGACCTTCTCGCCACCCCCGCCGGGCATCGCCGGGAGCTTCAGGGCGCAATCAACGGCCAGTGGGTCATTCGAACCGAAGACCTCTCCCGCTGCCACGTCCGGCTGGCGGTTCCCTCCGAAACGGCTGTTAGGGTGGGTCAGGCCTTCGAGAAGCCCGCGGGAAGCCCGGCGTCGCTGGAGATGGGCTGGGCGATCGACCCCGACTCTGGGGAGGTCAGAAGCTTCAACGCCGATTTGACCATCGGTCCGGGCCGTCTGAGCTTGGACGATGGCCAGGCCGTTTTCCCACCCGGTGCGGAAGGCCAACCGCAAACCGCGCCCATGCGCCTAACCGGGCGATTCAATGCCGAGAATATCGAGGCGATATTGGCGTCGCTGCCCTTTCTCAAGCCGTTTCAGACATGCTTTGCGGGCACGTTCGACGGCCGGTTTGGCGGCGAGTTCGAGGGGAGCTCTTGGACGTCCGCTCAATGCGATGCGGACCTGACGGAGCTGGATGTTCAGCTCGGCCAGGCATTCGTCAAGCCGTCCGGGCAAGACGCCGGCCTGAGCCTGAGCCTCACCCGCCAGGAGGCCCAGCCGGGGCGCCCCGGGGCGCGGCGGATCAGTTTCCAGGGACACGTCCCAGCCGGGACATACCAAGGCACAGCCACCATCGAGACCAGGTCCGATCAGGCGTCCGGCGGCAACGGGCAAGCGCAGATGCGCCTCGACCTGGACGATCTGCGCCGGCTCATGTCGGCCTCGCCAGGCCTAGGCGAAATGCTTGCCCAGGAAGACCTTTCGGGCCCGGTTCGGCTCGATGCCTCGCTCGGATGGAGCGATGAGGCCCTGGAGGTCGACGTCGAACTTGACGCCAACGACGTCCAGTGGATTTCGCGCCGTCCCCCCGGCCGGCGGAAGGCCCCCGGGGTCACATGCGAAGTAAATCTGCAGGCCCGACTGGCCCGAGAGTCCGGCAACGGCCTGAGCGTCGAAATCCGCTCCGGCCAGTTCAATCTGGCCCAGAGCACGGTGCGCTATTCCGGCCAGATGCACCTGCAAGGACCGTCTATCAACCCAATATCATGGGCCGTTCCGATCCTGAAGAATGTGGATGCCCAGCTTCAGGCCGATCTTCC
>SDBT01017478.1_pt1 | contig 11327 bp, 12 predicted proteins | sample 2277101 | NCBI WGS metagenome assembly SDBT01 (sample SAMN10404973, study PRJNA504765) | marine sediment metagenome | isolation source: marine sediment core GS10_PC15, 103 cmbsf | place: Arctic Ocean: Southern Knipovich Ridge | collected 2010 | reverse complement strand
AGGACGGGACAGACCGTTGAGGAGAACCCAGCGTACCTGAGGACAGGAGAGGCAGCAATCGTAAGGTTCGTGCCACTCCAGCCAACGGCGATGGAGACCTTCAAGGACTATCCGAGCCTAGGCCGTTTCGCGCTCCGTGACATGGGTACCACCATCGGTGCCGGCGTTGTCATAGAGATCGAGGAGTAATCCTCACAACCATTTTTTCTTTTCTATTTTAATTATCCAATAATAGGTAACCTATTATAACGAAAAATAAAAAATTCCATCTGGGGTAATTAGTAAGGTTTAAGTTCTGATTCTCTGGTTAAGAGCGGGAATAACATGGCTAGACGAGCAAGGATCAAGCTGACGAGCACCGATGCAGTGAAACTGCAGGACGTTTGCGACGAGATCAAGAACATCGCAAAGAGGATAGGCGTAAAGCTTGTAGGACCTATTCCACTGCCAACGAAGAAACTAGTGGTGCCAACCAGGAAGACTCCATGCGGTGACGGCAGCAATACATGGGACAGGTTTGAGATGCGCGTCCACAAGAGGCTCATCGAGATCGATGCCAGGGATCGAGTCATGAGAAGCATCATGCGTATCCGTGTGCCCAACGAAGTCTATATCGAGATGGAAATCCGTTAGGATTATCCTTTAATCCAGTTTTAATCATAACAGTTTCTATTGGTACCAGTTGCCTTGCCCGTTTGTCTAACGCGTCCGTGGCATTGATTTGACGGCAGTAATCAGTTCCGTTACCTGGGAAGACTTGAACACGGGTTCATGTGCGGCTATAGAAAACGGTTTTTTGTTCCAAATAGGGCAGTTTAAAGGATAATTGTTTTAAGACCAGACATATTCATTCTATTCCTCAACTGGGTGTAAAACGTGACTAAACGGGTAATGATAGCTCTTGGCGGGAACGCCATCAAGCAGCCTCACCAGAAGGGTACTTTCGGTGAACAAATGGATAACGTCAAGGTGGCGTGCCATCAGATAGCCGAGATAGCTCGCAAGGGATTTGAGGTCGCAATCACACACGGTAACGGCCCGCAGGTGGGCAGCCTAGCAATCCAACAGGAGCAGGGGGCTCACATGGTACCGGCTCAACCGCTGTTCATCCTGGGTTCCATGACTCAGGGTCAGATAGGTTACATGATGCAGCAGAGCCTCTACAATGAGCTGGCTTCCGAGGGAAAGGAGGTGGCGACGGTTGTCACACAGGTCATCGTTGACAAGGACGACCCTGACTTTGATGACCCGTCCAAGCCCGTGGGGCCTTACTACGACGAGGAGACCGCGAAGAAGCTCGGATCGGAGAACGGATGGCTGGTCAAGCAGGTCAGGCCAAGCGGGGAAAAGACGTGGAGGAGGGTGGTGCCCTCACCCAAGCCCCTGGCAATCGCCGAATCATCGGTCATAAAGAAGCTTGTCGAGTCAGGTACCGTAGTTATAGCATCGGGGGGAGGGGGGATACCCGTGCTGAGGAACGGCTCAGGCAAACTGGAGGGAGTAGACGCCGTTATAGACAAGGACAGGGCGGGAGCAAAGCTTGCCGAGGAGGTCGGCGCGGGCATATATTTGATCTTAACCGACGTGGAGTACGCATTGAAGAACTTCGGGACTGACAATGAGGAGCCGATAAAAGAAGTCTCGGTGGACGAGACAAGGAAGCTCATCTCCGAGGGTCACTTCAAGGCGGGAAGCATGGGTCCAAAGATGGAGGCAGCGCTCGGCTTTGTTGTAGAGGGGGGTGACCGCGCCATAATTACTAGCCTCGACAAGGCGGTGGACGCGTTGATGGGCAAGACGGGCACCCACATCGTCCCCACCTAACATTTCTTTTATAAACGCCGGTGACATCACTTTCTCCATGAGTGAACAAACAAGCTTCCTGACCCCACTCGTTACTCAGCTGGGAGTCGGCGGCATCATCGGCCTCTGTATCGGGTTCGCGTTAAAGAAGATAGCCAAGATAGCCGCTGCGGTCATAGGGATATTCTCCCTTGGACTGATCTACATGGAATCACAGGGCATGATCACCGTGGACTGGCTCGGGGTTGAGACATGGGGAGACACCGCCCTGGCTGGCCTTGGACAGGCAGAGGGCGCGCTTGGGGCTTTCCTCGCAAACCTACCCATCGCGGGTGGAGCCGTGGTCGGGTTTGCCCTCGGCATTAAGTGGGGCTAAGCCTAACACAGTACAGTTTTTCAAAAAACAACCCATTTTCTTCAAGCAACTCGACCTCAAATCCGCTCATATCAGGCTCGGATAGGCTTGAGTATATGAGAAGGATCGAGCCCCCAGGTTCAAGGTGGTCTCGGGCTTCAGACAGAAACCGTTCAATCAACCCTGCTCCTCCTGCCCACGCATGCTCATCGGCCTCTCCCTCCGGTGGCAGGTAGGGAGAGTTGAAAATAATCCAGTCATACCTTCCCTTAACCTCATCAAAGAGGTCACTGCTGAGGAAGGATAGCTTCCCGGAGACGCCTGCATTATCTGACCTGTTCCTGGCCTCTCTAATGGCAGAGGGATTGATATCAACCGCTAAAACTGAGTCCACTTCAAGTTTCATGGCTGCTGTAACCGCCTGAATCCCAGACCCTGTGCCCATGTCAAGAACATTTCCCGAGACCAGCGATTCGACATGTCTAGCCATCAGGTACGAGTCCTCGGCGGGGCGGTAGACATCCTCCATCGATTAACCCATGTCCTAGGGGAGATAAGGGTAACCAGACCTGCCCGATGACCTTAAACATAGAAAGGAGCAAAAAACTGTATGGAGATCACCGTTCTCGGCACCGCGTCAATCGGGGGTGTCCCTGAGTGGGACTGCACATGTCCTAACTGTGCCGCGGCCAGAAAAGTACCCAACCTCAGGAGGACGCGTTCATCAATCACGGCAACGATGGACGGCGACAGGCACGTACTATTTGACGCCGGCCACGACCTGAAGACCCAGCTTGAGTCCAACGGGATAGTACCTAGGATAGAAAAGGCGGGAGAGACGTTCAGGGAGAGCAGGATAGATTCAGTCTTTCTGACACACGGACACGCCGACCATACCATTGGGGTGGCCGAGTTCTGCACTGGTAAAAGCTTCGAGATTCCCCTTCACGGCCCACCTGACCTTATCGATTTCCTGTTCGGCTCAGAGGAGGCCCCCAACTACTTCGGGGAGCTGGGAAGGCTGGCTCGAAACTACGTTGTCCCAGTCAAATTGGCGCCCGAAAGAACAGTCACGAGGCTGGGTGAGCTGGAGATCACTGGCTTTGAGGTACCACATACACAGGTGCTTGAAAACGGAAGGAAGTACCCCAGTACCACGTACGCGTACGAGATAAGGGACGGGGACAGGAGGCTCGTCTACGCTCCAGATCTGGGCAGGCTCGACCCATGGCTCCTTGACAGGCTGGAGGGGGCCGATGTCTTCCTCGTTGACGCCACATTCTGGTGGGACGACGAGCTGGGCAGGGTCAGCGGGATACCCATCACGAGCTACCAGCTGGGCCACGTGCCCCAGGAGGAGGCCGTTGAGATACTGAAGGACAGGGGCATCGGCAGGGTGATATTCACTCATTTCAACCACACCAACCCGTCAATAGTTGAGGACGGTGGTCAGCGTAAAATAGTAGAAAAGGCGGGCATGGAGACCGCCTTTGATGGGATGAAAATAAAAATTTAGTAGGTCCTACTGACGTAGGCGACGTACTTCCCGTCGTCCTTGCAGAAGACACAGCCACCTGTGGGCTTCTCTTCGACTCCCCACCGTGTCCCGCGGATCTCCCCGCTCACTTGGTCTTTGATGCTCATGGCGCACTCGGCGTCACCGCACCAGTTGACCCTGACAATGAGACGGGCCTCCATGTAGGACTTTAACTGGTCCATATCATAGGCATCTACCAGGAGGCTGTCCATCTTTGCCTTGTCCTTGGCCTTCAGGTTCTCGAATATGGTCTCAAACAGCTCTTTGACCTTGTCAACCAGCTCGGCCTCCTCCACCTGGATCTTCTCGAAGTTGTCACGCCTCACAAGGGTCGCTTTCTTGCCCTGGGCTTCACGCGGCCCTACCTCAAGCCTGAGGGGAACCCCGTACATCTCCCATTTGTAGTACTTGTCACCCGGACTAGTCCTGTTGTCGCCGTCAAGCACAACCCGGATACCCGCGGCCTTGAGTTTTGTCTCAAGCTCCTTGGCGTAATCCATGGCTATCTCCTCCTTGCCCCTAAACAGGATGGGGACTATAACCACCTGTTTTGGCGCCACTTTGGGAGGCAGTACCAGCCCGTGGTCGTCGCCGTGGTGGGATATGGTGGCTGCTAGGGTCCTACCAAAGCCCATGCCATAGCACGTGTTGGCAGCTGTGGCCTGCTCGCCGTTCTCGTCCTCGAATGTCTGCTCAAACGCCTCGCCGAAGTTGTACCCAAGCTGGTGGACAGTGCCTATCTGATTCACCTTGCCGTCTGGGTTCCAAGTATCGAACGCGACGCTATAGTCAGCTCCCGCGAACTTGTCAAACACTGGCCTCTTCAGCTTGATATAACTGAGTCCCAGCTCATCGTAGACCTCGCTGTAGATCCTTATGGCTATCTTGACCTGCTCCTCGGCGTCCTCGTACTTGGCGTGGGCCGTGTGACCCTCGTTCCACAGGAACTCCCTACCCCTGTACAGTGGTCTGGTGGCCTTTGTCTCGTACCTGTAGACGTTACAGGTCTGATGCATCCTGATTGGGAAGTCCTGGTGGCTCCTCATCCACAGTTTGAACATGGGGTAGATGGCCGTCTCGCTCGTGGGCCTGAGGACAAGCTTGTTCTCCAGCTCGTTGTCCCCCGCATGTGTGATCCAGAAGACCTCTCCGCTGAAACCTGCTATGTGGTCCTCCTCTTTCTGGAAACTGCTCTGCGGTATGACCACTGGGAACTGCATCGGATCGTGATCCGTCTCGTCGAGCCTCTCCTCAAGCATCGCGATGATGCGTTTCGCTATTCTCATACCCCATCCGGTGTACACTGTGAATCCCTTCACGGGGTATCTGTCGTCAGCTACCTTCGCCTCCAGCAGGACGTTGTCGTACCATTCACTAAAGTTGTCTTTGGCGATTAGCTTTTTTTTCTTAGAGGACTTGTTCCCAGTCATTTTTGTCTCCTCTTCCCTCCCAAGAAGTGTTTTGAGTTTTAAAAAGGTAGGGTAAATGGGGCAGTTTTCCCCCAATCATCCGCAAAGACTATAGGTACTGTGTATATATCCTATCACATGCCCAAGATCGACACCGATGACATCGTGGCCATGGAGGACACCCATATCACTGTACGAGGCTACAGGAGGAGGACCACGATACCATCCGGTATTTTCAGGTTCATGGAACTGAAAGACGGCGATGTGATAAGGTGGATAGCCACCAAAGATGGCGTAGTCATTGTATCTAAACTAGAAAGATAGGAAAATGCGTCGTCAAGGCATCAAAGGATAGGAAAATGAGTTCAGCATAGCCCTTGTGAACTCGATATATCCCAAAGCATACGCAGATTCATACGGTGCATCATGTCCGGGGCAAACAGTATCAACATAAGAGACAGTTGATCCCAGCGTCCCCAGGCTGAATTGCCACCAGTAAATGAATTCTGGATATGCGGGGTCTTGGTCCATGAGCCAGTTGTTGTACGCCGTGAACATGCTTAATGTAAAGCTCTGGTCAAGTGGGTCCGTTCCGGGCATCTCCATGACTGTGTCACCTGTGAACAGATAGACCCCATATTCAGATTGGTACATTAATGATACAGATCCCATGGTGTGACCCGGTGTCGGAACATAACTAAATCCTTGCGCGAGATCTGAATACTCGTAAATAAACTCGGGTTGATATGGCTCATAAGTGAACTCATCAGGGATATTCATACCGGGGACCGACGCGCCCGATGAAAGGATAGGCACATCGTACAGAGGAGCATAAACTGGCACTCCTTTGCCCTGGAAGTAAGATCCTGCGCCGGCGTGATCGGCGTGTCCGTGTGTGAGGTATATGGCGAGGACAGGCTTCTTGAACGCCTTTCTAACGCTCTTGAAGAGATTTTGTGCAAGTAACTCTTCGCCACAGTCAATTAGGATAACGCCTTCCCCTATATCTATTCCATATACATTGGCCTTGTAGTATGAGCCTTCATCGAAGGGATCGACCCCATTTTGTTCGAAAAATGCAGGATCGATATTAAGTGGAATTACTTCCTCGAACCGAATTATATCAACAGATATCTGGTATTCGTCAATGGAGCCATTCTTTTTGAACTGCGCTCCGTTGACCGCCGGAAGTTGCATCAAGTTCAGGCAAATTAATGCAATTAGTATTGTTTTTTTTGTTCTAGTATCAATCAGATTCATTCTATTACCTCGAATATGGATATTATTATGGTTCTTTTACTTAATATTAATTTCATTATAAAATATATTTGCCATAGTGATTATAATTATAGATCAATAATCCATAGTTTAAAATGAAATAATATGCTAGATTAGTTTTAAGAGAAAAATAAAATATTAATCTTTGTTAGATGCATGGACATGTTATTAACAATATAATAAATCATACAAGTTATACAAAGATTTTTTATGGAGGCAGATGTGTGTCAAGTGTATAAGGATGGTATCAAGTGAATACGCTAAATTTACTAATTAGATTTGTAAATTTGCTTGTGACCCTTTTCCTCGCCACGCTTTTATTCAAGACTTACCGCGCTACGACGCGGAGATTCTACCTCTACTGGACTCTGGGATACACGTTCTATGGCCTCAATATACTGATACGATTGATTAGTCCTGAGAATTTTGAGATAACTATGGCCAACCTTGTAGCCTTCTTCATGGTGCTGGCTGGGTTCATGTTCATGGTAATCGGGGTTGGAGAATTAATCGAAAAAACAAGGTTAATGGTGATCTCATCAGTTCTGCTTCTATTATTGCCCATCATACAGGGGTTCGCTGGAACTGAATTCGTACCTATCAGCATGGCATTCGCATTGATTCCTTACCTTTTCATGACATCAAGCCTTCTAATTATTGGATGGAAGACAGAGGTTGACCTAAAACTCCTCACCTCAGGGTGGTTGATCATGTTTCTCGCCAATCTTGGGTTCCTTACGAACCAAATCGAAACCGGGTTTGTGGACATGATCTCGATGGCAGGAAAGATTATCATATACTGGGGGATGACCCATCCCAGTTTCTCGTTCATTGTGGATAACCTTCATTCGTTCATGTTAGGCGGTATAGCAACAGAGTACAATGAGGAGATACAGGGAAAATTCACTCTCGTCAACCTCAATAATGTCCAGAGGGAAAGAGACGTACAATGGATAAAAAGCAGGATTGAGGGGAACGTTAAGAAGGGCATAAGAACTATCGTAGTAACGCTGTATGATCTCATCACTCCGGAGGATATCATTGAGAGTGAAACTGAAGATGAGTTATACTTTGTACGAATCGTGCCCGGAAACAGGGGATTGCCCAATGCTTTTGAGAAGAAGGTCATCACAATCAACGACGATATGAATCGACTTGACATCCTCATCAATGATGTTCTTAGCTTCAGTAAAGAGACGCGTGTCCCATGTGAGATCATTCTGTACACATTCTCACATTTAATCCACACACACGGATGGAGAAGAATCTACGCGTTTGTAACTTCAAAGACCCCTCTGCTAAAATCAAGCATGGTTGAACTAACAGGGTTCTACAGTCCGGCCTCACATGAAAACGCATCCGATATCGTAAAATTTGAGACGATAGCGGACAGGATATTGACTCAGTAAAAAAAAGTTAAGAGTAACTGAGAAGTTCTTGGAACCTCTCAGGGCGCATCCCGATTCGTGCGATCCTTGCCATTCCATGCTTGTTGTGCAGGAACTTTGCGAATGTGTCTTTAGAAAGTACAGTTACTCGCAGGGGCGTGTAATTTAGGAATCTGGTCAAGTCCCTCCAGTCTTTATCAAACTCCAACAAAGCCTCATTGACCTTTGAGTATAACTCGTCATGAGGAACGTCATCTTTGAGTTCAATATAGAGATGGAGGTACTCCCTCGCGCCCTCCAAAGTCTTCTGGACAGTGAAATCGACGAAAGGCATACCGCTGTTTTTTAGAACGATGACCATCTCCTCCTCGCTTATTCTGGTAAAGTTATGTAAAACCAAGATACGGTCTGCACGGGAGTAGTACTTGAATATGGGTATCTCCGCTCCTAGATTGTCATCACCTGTGGCTATGCACTCCAGAATATCAGGCGTGACGTATCTTGTCATATCATTGAACATAGGGGAAATGACGAGTTGGTAGCGCTCTCCTGGCTTAAGTTCAGACATCTTCAATACCTCTGGATGTTCATGAAGAGCACCGATATCCACGCTTAATGCCTCGTCCTCCTTGATGAACTCTGGATAGACCACCCTCCAATCAAAGAAGAATGATCCAGGGTACTGAACGGATGGAAGTCCCATAAGCATCCCTTCTGTGCTTGCAAAAATCGTGCCAGGGTAGGTACCGGACACCGACCGAATATCTTCCTTGAGAGGTCCAGCTGCAATATCCTGGGTCAAGAAGCCCTTGAGCTGGATAGGTTCCTTAACTTTTGGCACAATCTCGTCCATGAAAGATGTGACTGTCATGTATGCAATATCGATATTCTTGTGATTATTAATGAAGTAATCTACCTTTTCTTGAAAGCCCATGCTATTGGCATCAGGGGGAACCATATGAAGGAACGAGGAGTGATCGCGTTTGAAGCTGTCACCCATGAACCCAGCGACAAAGGACCCGCCGGGCATGTTCGTGTAAATAGTATCTCCCACATCTATGGTGGTTTTCTCCCCGTCATGGGTGATGATGAACATGAGGCTTAATCCAGCGTTCTTCAGGTTTTCTTTGAACGCCGTCTGTGGCATCAAGTACACTTTGGGTTTTCCCATCGTCCCACTTGTGTATGTCTTCACATAATTCTTGAGGGGGTGCATGAAATCTCCCTCCTTTGGGTTCTTGAAGTATGGCAGATAGTAATCATATCCCGTTATCGGCAAATCATCGATCTTGGCTCCTGAACCCGCCCCTAAACTCCTACCTATATTGCAGGAGCCAAGTTTGCTGAGTTTTTTTCTGATTAGGGCCTCAGATTTAGCCTGAACGTTTTCTGTATTCAAAAAGTTAATTGCGTTTCGCTTGAGTAAAGGTTTGATTAATCTGAACAGCGTCATTGACATGTTTTTTCATCTCCCTAGATTAGCACGGGTTCTGTGTTGAACACCTGGAATCCTCTATTGGTGATGACGTATCTCCGGGGCTGGTCATCGAAATCGATGCCGCGCATCTTGTCAATCCGAAGGGTCTTGATGAGCTTGAACTCAAGCATGTCCTTTCCTAGCAGGACGACGCCGTCTGACAGGAACTGCTCCATATAGAACTCGTTCACCTTGGGCAGCCCCTCCGAGGTAACTATCGCAGTGCAGTTCATTCTTCTGATCGAGTCAAATAATTGACCGATTAGGTGGCGCTTCTTACCAGATCTTGACTCGTGTATGAGGAGGCTGGTGAGGGGATCGATGATAATGTGCTTCGCCCCGATTCTTTTTACAGCGGCCTCTATCTCGTGCTCGATGCTGAACTGGATCTTGCCCCTTTTCCTGTCTATCTGCTCCACGACGCCCTGGCTGTGGGGGACCATGTAGATATCAAGCGTGGCGATCATGTCGGCTGCCTCTGCCTTTTCTATGTCCCATCCAAACGCACGTGCGTTCAGGGTTTTCTTCTCCATCGGCTCTTCAAGGGTGATGTAGACGCATGGCTCACCGCGTTCCACAGCGGCCATCATGTACTGAAGCGTAAAGATCGTCTTTCCAACTCCTGGTCCACCGCATAGAAGTAATATGCCTTTCTCAGGGATTCCTCCACCTAGCATATCATCTATTCCGGTAACTCCAGTCAATATCCGTGGTACTTCGTAGTCAGCCATTCTTTGTTCACCGTTTATCCGATGGTGAGGAAAACCTAGTTATGGGGATCATGCCACTCATGAAACCGTTCGCCCTCAGTTTCTCACCCATGAGGATAGGATAAATAACGTTTGATTTTATTTATATCTGTCTGTAATATCCACAAAATGTGCATTAATTAACGTTATATGAGCAGATAAGGGTCTATTAACGGGGAATAATTGACGGAAACCGATAGAAATTTCATAAAAACGCATGTCGAGAGATACCCTCAAGCCCGGCCCAGGGATGTCTATAAACTCATTTTTCAAGGTATTTATGGCGTGGGTCATATTATCACAGGAAATGCACGGGGGTACCTCATGGAGGAAGCTGGGAGAATCCCTTTGGAAGGTTACCCTGATCGTCCCCTGATAGAGCTAGTCTCCCCTGACGGCTCGATGGTGAGGGTTAACCTCCGGCCGTTCCTGAGGATGAACCTGAGCCTAGACGGTTTGTTCCGTGTGATGATGGCATCGGCGGATGTGAAAGGGGACGAGGAGAGGTTCATCGAGTTATGGGATGTTTTCGTGTGCATGGTGGAGGCAGGTGAGGTTACGATGGGGGCTGATGGGATCAAGGAGGTGCAGGAGGTCATCGACTCGAAGGGGATAAAGCCCATGCACCACACCGAGCCGTACCGTCAGGCATACTACCCTGCATACAGGGTCGTAAAGCTCCACCTGTTCAGGGAAGAGTTCGGCGAACCTGAACATGCTTAAAAACCTGAAAGACAATATTGGGTTATGATCAGGGAAGCCAAGAAATCAGCCATAGGCTGGGTCGATCAGAACCGCGATAGGATTATTGCTGTAAGTGATGGGATATGGAACACACCCGAGCTCGGTTTACTGGAGTTCAAATCAGCCAAGCTGATGATAGACGAGCTGAAAAGCCATGGATTCAAGGTAACTGAGGGAGTCGGCGGCATGCCAACAGCGTTTGTCGCTGATTACGGTAAGGGAAAGCCCATCATCGGCGTGATGGGGGAGTACGATGCACTGCCAGGTCTTAGCCAGAAGTTATCAACGGAAAAGGACCCGTTAGAGCCCGGTGCGCCGGGTCAGGGATGCGGGCATAACATCCACGGGGCATCAGGGTTGGCGGGGGCGGTCGCCATGAGGTACGCAATGGAGGAGCACGGGCTTGAGGGAACCGTGAGGTTCTTCGGGACCCCTGCAGAGGAAAGCGCAAGCGGAAAGGTCTGGATGGTGCGGGCGGGCGTCTTTGACGGCGTAGAAGCAGTTCTCAGTCACCACCCCAGCAGCATGAACACAGGGAGTCTCGCCAGCAGCTTGGCAAACAACAGCGTCAAGTTCCACTTCACCGG
>SDBT01017477.1_pt1 | contig 11327 bp, 11 predicted proteins | sample 2277101 | NCBI WGS metagenome assembly SDBT01 (sample SAMN10404973, study PRJNA504765) | marine sediment metagenome | isolation source: marine sediment core GS10_PC15, 103 cmbsf | place: Arctic Ocean: Southern Knipovich Ridge | collected 2010 | reverse complement strand
CATCCTACTGATTGAGTAGTAAACTTAGCTCTCATTTCTTTATTAATTGCAGCTTGTTCTTTCATTAATTCTATCTGATAAGCATGATTTTTTGCAGAAGTTGAATCTTGTCTAATAACAGCTTCAGCGAGAAGTTTATCTTGTCTAGCAATACCATCTGCAAATTTCTTATCTGCTCTATTGATATCTTCTATTCTAATAATATCTCCTCTTTTTCTCTCATATATATCTCAGAAGAACTTCATTTTATTTTCTATCAGTTTAGTTTGTTGTTCAAATTGTCATTTAGCCTTCGTTGACTCAAATTCATATGTAGCAAACTCAGAATTATAATCAATCCCTAATTGGAATAATTGATCGTCTATAGCATCTAATTCTTGTGATGCTATTCCTAATTGTTGAGATAATGGAGCTGTAGGATTTCTATCCTTTATATTTTTTAATACTCTTCTTTTTTCTTTTTGCAGTATTAATCTTTGATTCGATATTTCTGTAAGATTTAATTTTAATTCACCTATTTTTTCATTACCTGCTTGAAATTTTGTCCATAACTTTGCTATTTCTCAAAAATTAACTGTTTGTGCAGCTATATAATTTTCATCTAAATTAGTTAATGTATCCTTATTTTCTTTTACTGTATCTTCAATTTCAGCACCCTTATCAATAACTGAAATGGTATCATTTACATTAACTACTTTCGTGTCTCTTTCGAATTGTTCTTGAGCTTGTAGCATTTGAGCTGTAGGTTGCCCTCAGTTCATTTTAACAAGCCTTTCCCATGTTTCACCAGCTACACCAATTTGATTAGTCTTAAATCATTGTAAATATACATTAGTCGATGCTCACTTATATTTTGAGTATTTCTTGAATACTTTACTCGCAGCGATTGCATCTATTGATGATTTTGGTACTTTAGCATCAGCTCAGAATTCCATAAATATATCAATGGCTTCATCTATATTTCCAGGCATAAATGTAGTTGTCCCATCTTCATTTGTTTTTGCTCTTATAGAATTTTGTTCAGCAAAAAGCCTCTCTGTTGATTTCTCTACAGGGAGTTCTTCTGTTTTTTCTTTGATTGTTAGTTTTTCTTCTTCAACTACTATTTTATCTTCAGTTGGAACCTCAGGAACTTTAGTAGGAACTTCAGGAGCTTTAGGAACTTCAGGAACTTTAACAGGAATCTCAGGAGCTTCAATTTTTTGTTCAACAATATCCTCTTTAATTACTGGAACTTCCTCTCTCAATAAAGGCTCTTCAGTAATTCTTTGATCTTCAATTGGCGGAACTGTTAAATCTGAAACTCTTTGATTAGCTTCAATTTGTGTTTCATCTTCTGTCGGAGCAGTAGTTTGTATTTGATTTTCAGAATTGTTTATTTCTCCAGCCATAATATTTGGGTGAGTTATTGTTTAAAGTATATTGATTTTTCTTTAAGTTTCAATAGAAATTCATTGATTAATCTGTGGATCATTTATCCCAGGTATAATATTAGGAGTAAATGGTTTTACTTCTATCTGTTCTAACCAGTCTGGAGTATAGCTTTCTTCTATCCCCTTTTTTTTATCTTCTTTTATATATGGCATTATTCTTTTATTATAGAGTAAATTTCTTCTAATCAGTGTAATATTGGTCAGAATACTCATTGTGCTTCATTATGTAACTCTACTTTAAATTGTATATCTATATATTCATCATTATTTCATGCTGTTTCTATCTCATCTCTGAATATTTCTGCTTGATTATTATCAGCTGTTGTATCTCTTAATAATGTCCAGGTTGATGCGTTATTAATTCTTTTATAAATCTTGATAAAATTAGATCATCCAACTAAACTTGCTGTAAATCTTTCTTGTACTGTTTGATTTACTTTATTTGGTGGTCATCTGAATATTTGAATGATAAAATACCCATCTTTAGCTGTTTCTTTACTATTTAGATCTATATAATCTACTCAAAACTTAGTTGTTCATGATTGGAATCATATAAATAGCCTAGATTGCCCTTTAGAGAGATGCGTTAGTGTGAATATTTCATCAAATACTACATTTGTATTATCTCTTGTTATAGATTTATGAAATGATTCTTGTAATCAAGGTATTAGTTTATCTTGACGATAAATTCACGGATTTGTATCATTAGATATCATAAATAATCATCCTTCAGCTGTTTCCATGGTTCTACCAGACAAGTCTTGTGGGGTAAAATCAAATTTAGATATATATTGTGAATTATCATTTAATCTAGCACTTAATGAATTCTTTGTGATTGGATCACTTATATCATATCAACTTCATTTCATATAATTTCAATCTTGGCTTATTATATGGTCTATTGATCAATCTGCTATAACTTTAGCTGGTCTAAATCATGGTATAACTGTAGCTGATATACTCGTAGCTACTCAATCCCATATTGATACATCTCATTCATCTGTATATACTAAGAATTGAGTGCCGTGTACTGTTATTCATGTAACATACCTATTAAATATAGCGAATGTAGTAATTGTTCACGTACTGCTAATTTTAAAAACTGTATTTAATCCTCATACATATAGATTTCCTCAAGATACTAACATTGGAGGAGTCTGTATACTATCAAAAGCTAAAAATGCTTCATTTTTTGATGTAAAGGTTTCATTATTAAAATCTGTAAGAGTAACTTGCATAAGAGCAGCTGATGTAGCTCATACTCATGGTTGTTTAGATGCGAAATACATAAAATTAGAGCCTTTTAGTAGTAATGCTCCATTTACTATATTCCATCCAGTAGTAAGTGTATCAATAGGAGTATTATCTGTAGAAGTTAGCTTATAAATCTCTCATGTATCACATCATACAGCTATACTTGTAAGTGCAGCTGTTGATAATTCTCTCCCAAAAATAGTCCTAGGAGCATTCCCATTAGTTAATAGTTGTTTATTCATTTTAGGTCATAAAGTGACTCAATATCCTGTATTAAGTCAAGTTACATTGTTCCCCTCTACAATTTGAGGTTCAGCAGCGATAATATCATCTTTTGATATTCATGGAAAGAAATTATTTAATTCAAAGCTAGGCATCTTAAGCTGGTGTATTAATAATAAAACTATCTATATCTACTTCCCTTTCTTTTTCATTAGGGTAATTCATGAATAATGGAGAAGTGTATCTATTTTTCACTTTTTCTACTGCTAGATCTCTTTGTCTTTCGTATTCTGCTTTTTCATCGAAAGCGTCTGTTTTCCTTTTATTTGCTTTATGAATATATGGGATAACTCCTTGTACTAAAACTTCATGTACATAATAAGGAAGTTTTATAGTTGAAGCTAATCATGCAACTTCATAATCTGGAATACTTTTGATTCATTTAATTTCTATCCCATCTGTAATCGCTCAATCATCAGTAATCGGAGTCGGTGCTATAAATATACTTTGATCCGCTACATAAAATATAGGATCTTCTTGTGATTGATTATTTCTATAAAAATTCCAATTTCTAGTAAGATTTCAAAGACTAACTTGTCTTGCTTTTTTATATTTTAATGATCCATCTTCATTTAGTTCTCATTTATAACTAATAGATATTGCATCTATTTTTAAGTTTCACTCAGCATCACTAGCTGCTTCTGGTAGTACATATTCACTTTGATTTATTACAGAATTAGCTTCCCATATATCCCAATTTATCTCTTCTCCAGCTGCAGTAATTAATACAGTGAAAAAATCATCTTTTACCCTATTAAGATAAACGATTGTTCTTGTGTATGGGAAATTCCCAAGTGTTACTCATGCTTGGTCTATTGCTAGATCTAATATTGGGTTTATGTCCATGGGTATATAGTTATATAATAAACATGAGATAACCTACTATAAAAATAGTAAGCTATATTCTTATCCATTAGCAGCTATTTTTTTAGCAGCAATAGCATCTTCTGATGCTTTTTTCTTAGCAAGTATTTCATCATTTGATGCTTTTTTAGCAGCTTCAGGAGAAAGTTTTGATGCTTTAAGATTTTTAATTTCTTCATCAGTAAAATCTCTACCTGATCTATGTTTATGGATTTTCCCATCTAATTTACTAGAGTCAATTTTAATATCTGAATAAACTTCAAATTCATCTAGCATCTTTACATTAATTTTCATACGTATAAAAAGTAATTTAATAAAATTTCTTGCTTTAAACACAAGAAGAAACCACCCACACTAGGGTGAGTAGTTCTTTTCTTATGCTTCAGCAGCTTGTGCAATAATTTGCAGTCTGAACATTCTATCTCTACCTTCTTTAAAGGTTTTGATACCATATCTCATCCAAGTGAAGAAGTTTGTACCTAATTGTAATGGTTTATCTCTTGTTGTCATGTTAATACCTTTTTGGATAGCAACCGAAATGGCTCCTTTTTCCATAATACAGTTATTAACAACAACTTGATCCCAGTCATCTGCAGCAGCAGTCATTGCACTAGAAACAACTCTATAACCTCTTTTAGATACAAGACCCATTGAAGTTGTGTTGTCAGTAGCAACAATACCAGCTAATCTTCTATTTCTGTCATCCGCAGAAATTTCGATATATGCAGTACCAGCACCAGCACCACCATTAATTGCAGCAACTAAATTGTCTACAGAAACAGCAGCAGTTCCAATATCTACATCACCAGCAACAGCAGGAGCTGCAACAAATGTAAATACAACATTATTAATAGTTACTGTATCATTAGCTGTAGGAGCTGTTCCTAGATCGAATGAAGTAGTAGCTGTTAAAAGTGTAGAAACACCAAGTGTTGTAGATTGGAAAGTACCTTTAAACCCTCTTCTGAAAGCTAAATCAGCTTCTCTAAATGTATTACCTAATGCAGCTTCACCAATAGTGGCTTGCGTACTAGGATCTACAATAGAGAAAAGGTTTGTAATATCTACCCCGTCATTTACTAATGATGCAACAGCTTGTCCGAAGATATTAACTGTATTACCAGAAGCACCAACAGTTAATGCAACTGGAGCAGCGTTAGAGTTAGTAGCATTAAGTATTTCATTGAAGAAATCACCATCAAGTCCTTCTTTAATTTGTTGAGCACCTTTTACTGCAAGGTTATCAAGTAAATTCCAAGAAATTTCTAGTAATTCAATTTCATCAATACCAAATGGTGCTAATGGAGTAGTGTCGATTGTTAATGTTTCATCTTCAGTATTATTATCTGGTACGACAATATCTACGTTTTTAACGTATGAAGTTAGTCCATTAAAATCAATTCTAGGTTTGTGATATGTAATCCCATGAGGCATATCAACCATGTTTGCCAAAGACAAAGCCATTACTTTAAAGAATAGTTCTTTTTGAACTACTTTAGAGTAAAATTGTTTTTGTAAGGCTGTTAAATCAGAAGCCATAATATATATAGTTTAGTAGTTAAATTTTTATTAATCTACTACACATAACCTTATTATTTAACCAAACGGATTAACATCTTCCTTCTGCGATTTTGACCAAGCATCCATTTGCGCAGGAGTTAAGTCAGCTTCAGCTGCTTCTTCAGGTGTTAAACTCGATAGTTTTTTTGTTTTCGGAGCTGTCGAACTCTTTGCATTAAACATAGTGTGAGACTTAGATTCCTCAGGTTCTTGTGCTTTAGCAAAAGTTAAAGCTTTCTCAAATGTCATTCCAGGGAATTCATCTAAAAGGTCTTTCATTTGTTCTTTATATAGGTTAGCTCATTCGTTATCCGTTATAAATTCCAATAGATCAACTTTATCATAAGATAATTCTCATTCATCATCATCTTCAATTTCAGTTTCAGGAGCTTTTTTACCAGCTGCTTCCGCTTCAAGTTCAGCGATTCTAGCGTCTTTAGTTTTTAAAGATTGTGACATCTTTTTAAAGTTAGACTTATTCGAGTGTTTTTGTTTTGCTGGAGGAGTAGTATCCTCTACGTCCACTTTAGTATCATCTACAGAGGGTGGTGTATCCTCACTAGCAACATCAATTATTTCATCTCCTGGAATTACTTGTTCATCCGGGGCTTTAGTAATATCAATTGCTAAGTTTTCATCTTGTGCTCACATATATAAATATGTTAATTTTTAAGGCTCTCGTAAGAGCTTAGAATTATAAATCCTAATTATAACCTCCAAATTTATTTGGAGACTATGTTAGTTTTTATACTTCAATTACATCATCTCAAGATGCTTTTTCAATAGTATCTTCTGGACTTTCATATATCGCTTGTTTTTGTGATTCAGTTAATCCATCTTCCCCTTGTTTAGTTGGATTCATAAGTCCGATTATGAATAAATGCATATTTAATTCATGAGACATTTTATGTTTATTTTTATCATCTTCTGTGAATATAGCTACATCTTTCGACATACCGAGTGAATTAGTTAATCCTTGGAAATGAGATTTTACGTTAATAATTTGTTCAGATAACATTTCTTTTACTAATTCAGCTCCTCTAGAATTATCAGTAATATCATCAATTTTAGATTGAAGCATTCTAGCTCTTTGTGAGTGCATATATATTTCACTATATTTGGCTTCATTACTAGCTGGACAATTCTCTCACATATACATTGTTTCAAATGCATCTCTTCTTCTTTGATATATATTACTATATTTTTCTAATAATTTTTTGTAAAAGTTTCATCTTATAAATTTAATTACCTCTGATTGATCTAATCTTTCCATTTATATCTATTATATTATAAATTATCTTTTGAACGGGTTTTTTCCTAGTTTACTAGTTTTTCTTTCTTTTATTCTTTTCTTTCTTTCTTTAGGTGTATGTGTTGGCATAATATATTATATTAAAAAATTAAGCTGGTTGTAAAGTTTTCTGTGTTTCATTTGATACATTCGACATTGCTGAAGCTGCAAGATTATTTGCTACGCTTTCATCTTCTACTCCTGGCGATTGTTGTGCTTCTATTCATTTAATCTTATATAATTGCATAAGACCATATTTATAAGCATCAACATTTTCTCCTAATTTTCTCACTCATTTAACAGCTGCTAAATGTGTCATAGGATCGTAGGTTTCTTTTATTGGTACTACTTCTCCTGTATTTAATCTCGCTACATTTATTAATGCCTCAATTTCATCAGGAGTATAGTCTATAATTCTTTCTGCTTTCTCAGCTTCAAGTCCTATTACTGTGAAATAATCTCTGTATAGAAATCTTTTAGCTGATTCTGTTAAATTAAGATTTTGTATTAATCATATAGCTGTACCGTAAGCAAGTCTGAGTTCGTTGTTTTTCTTATCAGCCTCTATTTTCGTAACAATTATTATTTTGAAGTTATTCGCAAGTCAGAAATCTGATCTTTTCAGTTCTCTTGGTATAATTCCATATCATGTCATAACATCAACTTGTTTTCTATCTCAAACCGTGAGATTTTCTTTAAGCCCCATTATGAATAATTTCAATAGTTGTTTTTCTCACCATGCCTCAATTTTAGCATCTAGTGCGAGATTAACATCTGTACTTTCTTGTATTAATTGATTTGTTCCAACTCATTCTCTTCTCTCAGGAGAAGATCATTTTTGAATTTTACCAATTGAAGTAGTAGATTGTACTATTTGATCTAAACTTGCATCTATTTCAAATGAAAAGTCTGATCTAAAATCTTTTTGCATTGGAATCATTGCATTGTTGAGATTTTCACCTTCTAATGGATTAGCATCAATGATCTTATTAAATCCAAACTCTAAATCTGTAGCGTTCGGAATAATTCTTTTATTCCTAATATACATAGGATATAATTCTGCTTTACTTTTATCCAATCTAAGGTTCGCAAATTCTGCTTTAACTCTTTGTACATCACCTGTGATCTTCGATACTCTCATACCAAGTGGAGTACCATCTGGTCTCCAATATGAGAATGCGAACGGCATAGTTTCTAATAATTGAACTCCTAATATGAGACTATTCGAATTACCAGTTATTACAAGTGCTAGTTGAGATCATTTTTCTCATCTAAATGTAGTAACATGATAATGTATCTTATAGAGAGGATTGAATCTTGTATCGTCCTCATTATAGTATTGAGTATTTATGTTTACTGATTGTTGATCTGTTATTTTTGGATCTTGAATACGTGTTGTATTTCTATCCTGAACTACAAGATCTTTATCCCATAATCCCCATTCCATTAATTCTTCTTTATAGACGTGTCTATCAAATCCGAAAAATGCATAACTTCCAGTAACATAATCTCCATCAGGGTCAAAATTACCAAGTCTAGGATCAATATTCTGAAATGTCGATGCTTTCAGAAATCCATCCCAACCATTTCTAACAGTAATACCTACACCCATTAAATATTTGAAGAAATCTCTCCAGTATTTAACTATTTCCATATCATCATGAGCAAAATCAGCTATCAGAGCATTGTTCAAATTATTTACATTATCTTCTTGTCCAATATCACTTGATGCAAATGATGATTCAGGTCTTGTGAGATAACTTCTAGCCATTAAAGCTGAATGCGTAGAAAAAACCGTCCAGTCTCAGATTTTATCCTTAGCCTGATTCAGTTTTTGTCCTCTATAAAGCTTATAGTCAGAGTCAAGTTCTCTTTTTACATTCACCATTGCAGCATCTCCTCTATCAAATTCACTAGTAACTTGTTCCAGAATAAATGCTTCTGTAACTCAAGTGTTCTTCATTAATTGTTTAAGTGGGTCAACCTTTCTAGCCATAATGAAATGTTATTTATTAATTACTATCTAATATAAGGGTCTTACTTGTGTTTGTCAAATATAAATTAACCATATATATCAAAATTCGGTTCAAATTGTGTTTTTTCTTTCTTTTCCTCTTCTTCATCTATTAATCATTGTATAAACGAAGCCAATGTTTCCTCTTTATCTTGTAATTCATCCAATACTTCATCCTCAGTTCCATCATGATGTCATTTTATTATCCACCACATTCTCATCGATATCATATCGGCAAGATCGGGAGATCTACCAAGTTCTTCTTTCATTAATGATTTCTTTACAATTTGTAACTTCGTAGCATCTACCACATTTATCTCTTTTACAGTAAGAAGCTCCTCTGTAATTAAATCCTGAGTATCCTGATCTGTACGGATACTTATCATCTTCATATATCTTTGAAGATAGTAGAATGCTTGTGTTCTTAAGTTGATATAATTCCTCCTCTTATATGTTAATAGCTTCGCTGCATATGGTTGTAATGGTCAACTATTACCAATAAATCATATACATCCTAAGAAATCAACAAGTCAAGCACCAACTCAAACTTCATCGACGATCGTATTATTAATACTTACATTATATTTATCTATTTTTTCTTGTATGAAATTTCCTTGCTCCACGAGATCAGCTTTATCTATTTTCCATTTCTCTTTTAAATCAAGACCTTCCCATAGACCTATTTCAGTAGCATCTTTCCCTTGACGAGCAGCATCTATTACTAAAAACCTCGTTCTATCTCAGCTTGGTTCTCTGGTGAACATCTTCTCAATAGTATTTTGATCATATAATATCCCTGGGTTATCATCATAGTCAAAATTCCCATACAATAGTCTCTGTTTACGGATCGAACTCTCAGGTAGACGCTCTAATCTTATCACATATTTCCTATCTACCCATGGATTATCTCCAACCTTAGCTGGTATAAATGCCATATGTGGTAGTAATTTCTTTTCTTTCCATGGTTTATAAAAATCACTTCTAGTAAAGTTCGTCCCTGGATTACACCCTGTGAAGATACATCCTTTAAAATGCCAAGCATACGTATGTATTAATTTCCCTTCTACTTTTTCAGATTTAATAAGATCGTACGGTATTGTCAGAGTAACTTCTCTGGTAATATAATGTCTTCTCCCATCTTCTACTAAGACTTCTTTATATTTTTTATTTTCTATTCATATTATATGTAATAAATGTTCTTTCTCAGTCTCAAGAGTCCCTTTTAGTAAATTAATATCTATTGCTGATCCATTTGGATAGAATGTAATATCTTTATTATAGTAGTCATGTGATATTTTTTCATATCTTATTATATTTTTTTCAGTTTCTTCCTTTTCATTTAATCTCAGAACCTTATCTACTACCTTAAACGTAATAGTCCATCCTGGATTCAGTTGTTTATCTGTATAATTCTCATACTCAAGCGGAACTTCTGTTTGAAACGACCCATCTAATTCAGATAGTCTCCCTTGCAGAACTTCTCTTACCTTATTCGACATCTGTTGCCCTTCATCTAGAAATCATCCAGTATATCAATACGAACCTATCCTATCAAACTCAGGATCTCCAGGTTCTTGATTTACTTGTATCACGAATAATTTAGAATCATTTACAAAAGAAAGATGTCTCTCATCCCTAATTTTATCTTTGTATGAGTTCTCACCGTATCCAAACCTTTTCATTACACTATAAAACGTAGCTAGTGTCGTTGCTTTCAGATCGGCAAGAACAGTTCTAGCTAGTAACCATGCACTTCATGGGAACGCAGAAATAACTATAGCTAATAAAATACCTATAGTTTCAGATTTACCTCAACGAGCAGCCCCACCATATTGCATATCCTCAGTTTCATCGTTGAAGAACATCTCAATGGCTGTCAATTGTTTCTCAGATACTAGGAGAGTTTTTTGTTCCATGAGTTAGTCTTCTTTTATATAACTAAAAACTTGTAGTCAATCTATTTTATCTATAGTGACAGTATCTATAGGAAGTGATAGTTTAAAATCTGTTGTAATACTCCAACTTGGGAGTTCTACTCAATCCACAATCACCTTAAATATTCCTCATATATGAGTAGCTGGTATATTATTGTAAATTAATTGGTCTTTTACGAGGTCTGTTACTAATTCATCTTCTATCATAATTACGAATGGTTATTAATTACTTGTATATTTATTACCGAAGGTATTAATTTCCTAGGATCAATTATACTATCTCATCTACCAAGCAGTGCTTGATTTTGTTTGAAGGCATCTGATCTCATTTGTATAATCTCTTTTGCTTGGAGTGATCCATCACCAGCTGATAATCTCTCTCTCAGTATCTTACTTGAACTTGATATAATCAAATCATTATCTCTAATAAGCTCCTCATCTTTCTTTTTATTATCCCTATTATGTAAAGAGAGTCTAGTCGATGGTGGATTTTTGAAGGATTCTAGGTAGGCAGCAGCTGCTTGTTCTTCTTGTGTAGACATTTATTCTTTGTTAGAAGTATTTTAGTTAAGTATATTTAGTTTTAAAATAAAGTAAAGGGGAGATGTTTTTTTGGGTGGGGGATGTGTGTATTATTTTTGGGGGTGAGGTTTTTTTTGGAAAAGGTTTTTTTGTGCTTGGGGTGCGATCAAAAG
>SDBT01017476.1_pt1 | contig 11328 bp, 8 predicted proteins | sample 2277101 | NCBI WGS metagenome assembly SDBT01 (sample SAMN10404973, study PRJNA504765) | marine sediment metagenome | isolation source: marine sediment core GS10_PC15, 103 cmbsf | place: Arctic Ocean: Southern Knipovich Ridge | collected 2010 | reverse complement strand
GCAGGCGTTATTTGCGTAATTGCATATGTTGTAATTCTGTTTTTGAGTGTTGCAAGAGCCCAACTTTTAGAAATTCCTTTTATTGGTGGTTTTTTGTCCCCTTTAGGATTTGAAAGTCCAATGTTTATAGTAATGCCTTTTTTTGCTTTCTTTGCATTGTTTTTCTTAATTGACTGGATAAGAAAAGGCTTTGAGTCAAAGCTTTCTTTTGGAATGCTTTGCCTTGCAGTTTTTGTAATTTTTGTTGTATGTTCTCTTGCAGCTTACTATGTTGCCCTCTACTGGTATATTTCAAACCTTGCTTCACTGCAAGGAATTGAAATGACTCTTGAAATGGTTGACTTTTGGGGCAAACTTACAAACAGTGCTTTCCTGCTCTTTATCTGGGGCGGAATGTTTGGAATAATTGCAAGATATGTTGTTGAAAAAATCAATTTGTAAATTTTCAAATAAAAATAAAAAGAAAGAATTAGTATTTTTTTTGCCTGAAAGCAGGCTTATTTTTCAGTTGTTTCTTCAGGTTTTTCTTCGCCGCTTTTGTCGTCATCTCCGCAGCATCCATGTAAAAACTTCATATCAAATCACCTTAATTCCTTTTGTTTTACCTTTTTAAAAGCCTTTCCCTCGTTTTCCAAGTAGGTTTTTTAACCACTTATGCAGCAATTAATATTATAGGGGTTGTTTAATTGCTTTTCCAGAATTCGATGGAACAATATAAGAAAAATTTCAAAACAGCATTGGTTTTTTCCCTTCTTTTGGTTTTCGTGCCTGCTTTTGCATTTTTTCAAAATATTTATCTAAGCAGTGGTTCAATTTTCATTGACTACAATCTTACCCTTGCAAACCCGCTTATTTTGCTTGCAGAAGCAGGCTTGATTGCACTCTTCCTGTTATTTTATTCTTTTTTTGTTTCAGTAATAATTTTTTCTGTTAGAAAAAATCTAAGCCCTTTAAAGCTGCAATTTTACCTGCATGAAATGATTAAAAAATTTACCTTCCGCCTGTTTGCCTTCTTTATTATATACTGCCTTTTGCTTTTCCTCTTAATGTCGGGTCTTCTTGCAATAGGCGTTCCATTGCTTCTTGCAAATCTTGTTCTGCTTGTTGTTTCGTTTTTGTTAATGTTTGTTCCGCAAGCAGTTGTTGTAGAAGAAGAGGGTCTAAGACATGCGCTTTCAAGCAATTTTGAGTTTCTTTTCAAGACCCCCAAGTCTTTTGCAATTATTGCCATAGTTGGTGCAATATTTCTTTCACTCTTGCAACTTTTTGAATTTGCCTTGGCGCAATTTACAATGTTTGCTCCTTATATTTCACTACTACTAACACTTGTTTTTATTTTTCCTTTCCTTGAAATAATGAAAACTTATTTGTATATGATGAAGTTTGATCTCATAAAACACCATGAGGCTGTAAGAAGCCAAAAGCCAAAGCAGGCAAGAGTTGAACCTGAATCAATTGCCGCAGCCGTGGGAAAATAATTTCTTTTAGGGTATTTGGGTGGCTTCAAATTCAATAATTCTAACATTTGATTCAATCAATTCATTCAGTTCTTTTCTATTTTCCGCCTTTGCGGTAAAGCTGTAGTTTTTGCAGATTGTCTTACTTTTTAAAAGTCCTTTTCCTTCAATCATTTTTTCCTCGTGCCTGAATGCTTTTGTATTTTTTGCCTCAAACCTGTGCTTTGCCTGTTTGTTTTTCAATTCTGTTACAACAAAGTGTTTTGGCAAATAGCTTTTTAATTCAGCCAAGGCTTTTTCAGCAAACGAAATTGTTTCATTCATTTTTTCTGTTTTAATTGCAATTTTTCCTGCTTCTAAAAGACTGTCCAATGCAACTGCAGAGGAAAGTTCTTCGATTTCAATTCCTTGTTTTTTAATATAGTTTTTTTGCAAAAGTTCCTTTCTTTTAATCCTGTCCAATTCAACAATTGCCTTTGCCTTTTTTCCAAGTTCTTCAAAGAACGTTGTTTCGTTTCCTTTACAGCCAAGGGCTATTAGGGTAAGGTTGATTGCAGCAAAAGTGCATATCCCTTTTCCTTCAAACGCAATTCCATTTACAAGTGCAAGTTCTGCATTTCTGCAGTTCAGCACAGTTTTTGGCAGGTGTTTGTGTAATAGTTTGAGTTTGTATTTTGTGTCAACTGCTATTGCGTTTTCAAAAACCGGGTCAGAATCTTCATTTCCTATTTTTAGCACGGTGTTTGCTGCGGCAACCATACTTTCTCTTTCAATTCCTTTGCCAAAAGATTCCGGCTCAAACAATGTCAATGTGTTAAATGCAGGAACCGCTTTTCTGTTAAGAAAAATTGCTTTGGAAGCTCTTGCAAAAAGCATTGCTGCTTCTTTTGCGGTTTTCTTTCCAACGTTTGAAGCAATTGCAGCATTTACTCCAAAAAAGTTCGGTCTCCAGCTGTAAAACCGCCCGGTCTTGTTTGCCTTTTCAAGCATGTTGAATATTTTGTCTTTTGGATTTTCTCCGGCTTCTGGTATAATGTTAATAGCGACAGGTCTTGTTGAAAAATCCTGAAGTTCTCCGATAAATATTTCGCTTGACAAATGCATTCTTCCAAGCTTTGGCGGTATTACTCTGAGCAAATTGTACTCGGTCATTATTGCCATGCTGCTGTAAGGTCCTTCTTCTGCTTTTTTTCCGGCTTCAAAAACAGGCAATCCCAATCTTGTATACTGATTTCTGATATTTTCATGTCCGTATTCCAGCAACTTTACATTAACCATTTCTCTTATCAAAGAAGTGCTGATGCTTTCAATTTCCAAATCCTTTATTTTTTCTTCAACTTCATGTCCTATTTTTTCAGCAACACCTCTTGGCACATTGGTTTCTCTCAAAAGACTTTTGATTATGTTGCCTCTGTCAAATCTTTCAATGAGTTGCGAGCTTGTCCTAACCTGCATTCTTTGAAATGAGGCATAAATTGTTGCAGCCTTTGGGTCAAGTTTTTGCAGCATTTCAAGTGCTTTTTTTCTCATTGCTTTAATGTTTTTGCTTTCTTCTTCTGAAAGCTCTTTAACGATTTTTGTGATTGTCCACTTGTCAGCTGTTGCTTCCTCGCATTCTTTGGCAATTTTCTCAATAAGTGCCTCTATTGGTTTTTCTTCCATGATTAAAAGCAATAGTGCGAAATTTTTAACTGTCTACCCCTTTCCTTTGAAAAGCAAACTTTTTAATAAACTTTTATTTGAATTATTAATACAATGAGGTGGTTTTTTTGGCAGTGAGTCTTGATAAAGTTGATTTGGTAATAATAAAAAATCTTTTAAAGGACGGACGTTCTAGTTTTAGCGGTATTGCAAAGCAGATTGGTCTTACAGATGTTGCCATCAAAAAAAGAGTTGAAAGTCTTAAAAGAAAAGGCGTGATAAGCAGTATTACTGTAAATCTTAACCTCAAAGTTTTGGGATTTGAAAACCCGATTTATATTCAGATACGAAGCGAGATTGGAAAAAACAAAGACTTGTTCAAAAAACTAAACGACTTTGACTGTCTTATTGAATTATACCAAGTGCTTGGAGAATATAATTTGCTTGCAAAGCTTGTTGTAAGAGATTTGGGTGAAGCAGAAAAAGTCATCGCAAAGCTTGGTTTGCTTGATGGAATAATTGATTTGAAAACACTTGTTGTTTTATCAGAATTAAAACACGGTTCAGTTCTTCCAAACGGCGCATTGCAAAAAAAATTATAAATTATCCAGGGACAATCGTCTTTTGTTTAGTTTCCCGTTCCACTTTTTTCTCAAGCCTTTGTTCGTTGATTGTTTTTGGCTTTTTTGCAAAGCTGAATGCAATCATTGAAAGGAATATACTTATGATTATTGCAATGTAGACAATTTTTAGTATTATTTCACTTCCTGTTATTCCATAAGCTACAAACAATGGTGCCATTGCCGCCGGTCCGATTCCTTTTGGTGAAATAAGCCCAAGTTTTATCCTTTGTATTGTGGAAAGGGTGCTTTTATAGGAGATGAGCATTACTGAAACCATTCTTGCAACAAGCAAAGCAACCGCAATAACCACTATTTCATACCTGTTTATTCCGAGAGCTGCCAATTCTGCAAAAGTAAACTGCATTCCAAGCATTATGAAAACAAATATTGTGAAAAGGAAAGCAAGTTGTTCTGTGAAGTTGCCAAGAAAATGTGTTTCCTTTTTTGCTGCACTGCTTAACAAAAGTGAGGTAATTGCCACTGCAACAATTCCTGAACCAAAAAAGTTTTCGGCAATTACGAAAACTCCTATTGCAATCATTAAGCCAATTATTTCCTCATGCTTGTGTTTGCACACCTGCAGTATCTTTTGTCCCCAGAATGCTCCTCCAAGTCCTACTATTCCTCCTATTATTATCATGGCAAAGAATTTTGGAGCATTAAGCCATGCCATCTCAGGCTTTACAAGATAATCAAGAATAATTAACGGAAGGATTAATGTAAGTGGCTGATTGAAAATTGATTCTGAAAGCAGTATTGTTTTTATTCTGCTTTTGCCGCCTGTTTCGGCAGAGGAAATTGCGGCTGTGTCGCTTCCGCTTAAAAGAGATCCCAAAACAATTGCACTCAGCAAAGGAATGCTTAGCAGCGCAAAAGTTATTCCGCTTATTATAAACAATGTTATGAAAACTCCAAGTGTTGCGAGACTTAATATAAGCTTGCTGTCTGCCTGTATGTCCTTGAGTTTTAGGTGAAATCCTGCACTGAATATTATTATTATCAATGCAAGTATTCTGATAAGATCAGGCATGTTGCCAAGCAATTCAAGGCTAAGAACTCCAACAGATACGGCGATTGTTCCAAAGATTATAAGCAATACTACAAAAGGAAATTTTGTTTTGTTACTGATTGCTTTTGCAATTATACCAATGGCTAAAATTATTCCAAGCTGAGTAAGCATGGTAAGCGTATCTATTGGCACTTCTACAAAGCCGTTGAATGGCATATTATAGCAGAAAGTGGTTCTTTGTTTTTATAGTTTTTGTTGCCAAAGATACTTGAAATTTAAGGTGTTTTAAATGATTCTGATTATTGCCGAAAAAGCCATTGCAGGAAGAAGAATAGCAGCAATTCTTGCAGGAAAACCATTACCTGGAACAAGAGTGGGTTATGCTATAAGGTTTGATTTTGAAAAGGATGGGAAAAAGTATGTTGTTGTTCCATTAAGCGGTCATATTGTCAATGTCGATTTTCCTCTAATGTATAAGCAATGGCTTGGAACAGATCTTAGAAAACTTGTTAATGCGGAAGTTAATTACAACGAAACAGAAAAATCAATTTCAGGACTTATCAAAAAAGTTGCTCCGGAAATTAAAGAAGTTATAATTGCAACAGATGCTGACAGGGAAGGAGAAGCAATTGGTCTGGAAGCTCTTAACATTTTAAAGGAAATAAATTCAAAAGTTGAAATTAAGCGGGCAATCTTTTCAGCTATTACTGACAAAGACATAAAGGACGCGTTTGCAAACCTTTCAAAGCTTGATTTTGATTTGGCTGAAAGTGCAAACAGCAGGCGGGAGATTGACTTAATTTGGGGTGCTGTTCTTACAAGATTTCTTTCCTTAATTTCGGGAAGATTGGGAAAAGAATTTCTTTCAACAGGCCGAGTTCAGGGTCCTACTCTTGCATTAATTGTCAGAAGAGAAAAAGAACGACTTGCTTTTGTTATAAAAAAATACTGGCAGATTCAGGCAACTTTTGAAAAAGACAAATCTAAATTTGTTGCATTACACAAAGAAGGAAAATTTTGGGATTCTGAAAAAGCCAAAAAGGCAATGGCTTGTGCAGAGCCACCAAACGGAATTGTAACAAACGTCCAAAAAAGAAAAAAGGTGATTGCAAGACCTTTTCCCTTCAACACAACCTCTTTCCTCAGAGCTGCTACCTCGATTGGTTTTACTGCAAGTAGAGCAATGCAGATTGCTGAATCACTTTACCAAAGCGGTTTTCTTTCATATCCCAGAACAGACAATTCTGTTTATCCAAAAACACTTGATTTAAAGGCAACATTGAAAGAATTGGCAAAAGTAAAAGATCTTGAAAAGCTTGCAAACGAACTTCTTGCGGTTCCAAAACTTGAGGCAAGTGCCGGTAAGCTTGCAAAAGACCATCCTCCAATTCACCCTGTTACTGCTGTACAAAAAGAAAAGCTTGACCCGCAGATGTGGAAAATTTACGAACTTGTATGCAGAAGATTTATGGCAACGCTTGCAAAAGATGCATTGACAGAAAATCTTTCAGTTAATATTGATTTGAATAAAGAGCCTTTTGTTGCAACAGGACAAATCTATGTTGAAAAAGGATGGAAACATTTTTATTCCTACAGCAAGGCAACAGAGGTAGTTCTTCCAAAGCTTGAAAAAGGCAATAAAGTTAAACTTTTGAATCTTGAAAATTTGGCAAAGGAAACAATGCCACCTGCAAGGTTTAGCCAGGGTGCCTTGATTAAGGCAATGTCTGATTTAAATCTTGGAACAAAGAGTACCAGAGCTGAAACAATTCAAAAACTTTACAGACGTAATTATATTGAAGGGCAAAAATCAATTATTCCAACCAAAATCGCAATTGCAGTTGTTAACGGTCTTGAAAAACATGACAGTGTTGTTATAAAGTCTGAAATGACTTCAAATTTGGAAAAGGAAATGGATCTTGTTGCTTCAGGCAAAAAAAGTAAGGGCGATGTTGTTGGCGACAGCAGAAAATTCCTTTCGGAAGCACTATTGCTTTTATTAGAACACAAAAATGAAATTGGAAGTGAGATAAGAAATGCCGCAAGGTCTGATTCAGTAATAGGTTCCTGTACAGACAAAAAATGTGACGGACAGCTTTTGATTAGAAAAGGAAGAACAGGAAAGCGTTTCCTTGGCTGCAGCAACTATCCAAAATGCACAGTTACCTGGCCACTGCCACAAAAAGGACTTCTCTCTGTTGTACCAGGTGCATGCCAACACTGTGGCACTCCATTAATAAAAATTGTCGGAAAACGTTATCGTTACCAAATGTGCATTAATCCGCAATGCAAAAGCAAAGCAGATTGGGGTAAGAAAAAAGAAGAAAAAGAACAGACTAAAAAAGAAAAAGAAGTCAAAGAAAAAGAAGCTAAAGAAAAAGCTGTCAAAGAAAAAGAAGCTAAAGCAAAATCCGTTGCCAAAAAATAGTGCTAAAAAACTTGTTTTAAAAAATTAGGGTGGTGGGGATTGGAAAATTTTTTTTGAGAGCCAGTTTGAGCCTGGTGAGCCTTTTTCCTATCCCCAACCTTTTTCCAAATTAATTTTTTTTTGTGTCACGAGTTTTGGTTTACCCCTCCTATTTTTCGCATGTAATATACGCATCTATTCTATATATCAACTCTCAAGTTATTGCTGTACTTTCTGATATAGTTAAGCTTTTAACAATGTTATAATATATACATATTTGGTGTTTTGTTGTGTCAAACCAGATGAAGGCAACTGATAGTACAAGAATTACCCTACTTGAAGCTCTTTTAAAAAAAAGCTCTGTTCAGCCAAATATCAGGCAAATTCAAAAGCACACTGATTATCATAAGGCAACAATTAAGGGCAGTCTTGCATTTCTTGAAAAAAATGAAATTCTCAAAGGTTTTGGCCCAAAGCTTGATTTTAGGAAGCTTGGGCACAATCTAGAAGTCTTAACTTTTTTACAGGTTGATATGAGCAAGCAAAAAACTTTTGAAAAGTTTATTGATGCCTTGGAAAAAGACCCTCATACCTATTGGGTAAGTTCAATAATCGGTCCAGGTAACTGGAATGTGATGTGCAGGCATATTTACAAGGATGTTGAATCTTATCACAATGATATGCGCAATCGTTATATGTCAATTCAGGGCTATCATGACCTTATAAAAAACATGCAGAGCTTTTTTTCTGTAGAGCCTATTTTTAAAAACCAAAGCAGGACTGAATCAATAATAGAACTTGTAAAAGGAGATTCTGTTAAAAAATAATTTTGGTGTTTGTATGGATATTGAAATTGATTTTGAAAAAAGTCTGGAAAAAAATGCTTCTTCCTATTTTGAAAAAAGCAAGACTGCAAAGAAAAAGCTCATTGGCTTGAAGAAAGCAATGATTGATCTTGAAAAAAAGGCTTCAAAAGTAAAAGAAAAACCAAAAGCAAAACCTCTTGCAATGAAAAGGAAAAGGCAATGGTTTGAAGCATTTCATTGGTTTAATTCATCCCATGGCTTTCTTGTAATCGGGGGAAGAGATGCAAAAAGTAACGAAACGGTTGTCAAAAAGCATTTGGATAAAGAAGATATGTTCCTTCACGCTGACATTCAGGGTGGAAGCGCATGTGTTGTTAAGTCTGATGGGAAAGAAATTCCAAAAGAAGTTTTGGAAGAAGCTTCACAGTTTGCCGCTGTTTGGAGCAAAGCATGGCAGCAAAAGCTTGCAAGTGTTGATGTTTATGCTGCTTCCAAAGAACAAGTTTCCAAAAAGGCTCCTAGCGGAGAAGCTATTTCAACAGGTGGCTTTATGATTTATGGAAAAAGACAGTGGTTTAGAAAAACCTCTTTGCGTTTTGCAGTGGGTTTATTGGAGGAAGAAGATGGTTTTTCTGCAATGAGCGGACCTCCTGATGCCGTGAAAAAGAATTGCATTGCTTTTGTTGAAATAGTTCAGGGAAAGGAAAAGAAAAGCAAACTTGCAAGACAGCTCTTGCAGTATTTTGAGAAAAAAACCGGAAAAATCACTGTTTCATTGGATGATATAATTTCCATTTTGCCTGGTGATTTGCTTGGAATCAAGGAATTCTAGGAAGCTTTCATAACTTTGCTATTTCTTTGTAAATCTCTTTTACTGGCTGAAGTATTCCTTGTCGTATAAGATCTATTCCTTCATGCCTTACAAACTTTGCCTTTTCGGATTTGCCAATTGCAACATGCATAAATTGTTTTGTTTTATTATCAATGCTGCGAATAGTTTTGTCCAGTTCTTCCAAAAGCATTTTTTTTGCCTCTGTTTGCCCATACTTTCTTGCTTTTGATTCAAGTAATGCTCTGGCAAATCCATTCCTGTTATCTTGCATACTTGCTAGAATTGCTTTCTTTACAAATTTTCTTTCAGCGGGCTCAGCCAAATGGTCCAAAAAATAGACTCTGACAGCATTGCACTCTTTAATATCAGCTTTACCATTGATTACACCTTCCATTAGTTTGTAAAGATTTTCCAAGGTTGGTGGTTTTTTTCTGTGTTCTTTAAGAAATTTTGTATCAACAACAAATTTTTTTCCCTGTTTTTTCATATGTGTTTTATATGCCTTTTTCCACATAGAACTTCTTTCAGGACTCCATCCTACACTTTTTCCAGCACTTCTGTTAGGCATTTTTTTGCTGCGCATATAGCCTTTTTGTGTCAATCTTCTAATTAATTCTATCTTTTTAGCAACAGTTTTAATATTGTTTTAGACAGAATATAGTCTTTATAGGGAGTTATCAAAAATGCCTGAAAAGACCATTGATTTAAAAGTTGCAGATCCTGACCCAACTCATGTTGGAAGAAACATTGTTACTCTTGACAGGGAAACCAAAAGGCATTTGGGAATTACAAGTGGTGACATTGTTGAAATTGAGGGTCCAAAAAGCAAGACTGCTGCAATTGTCTGGCCTGCGAGAGCGGAAGACGAAGGGCGTCTTTTGATTAGAATGGACAATCTGATAAGGCACAATGCCGGTGTAGGTCTTGGGGAAAAGGTTACTGTAAAAAAAGGAACTCCTAAAGAGGCTAAAAAAGTTGTACTTGCTCCAACTCAGGAAGTAAGAATTATTGCTTCAGGTTATGACAGAATTCTTAAAAAAACTTTTTTAGGCAGACCTTTAACTCACGGGGACAGTGTTTGGATAAGTGTTTTTGGAACAGGTTTTGTTTACAAGGTTATTGATACTGTTCCAAGGGGAAGTGTTAAGGTAACTGACTTTACACAAATTGTGCTAAAGGAAAAACCTGTTAAGGGTGAGCTTGAGGTAATTCCAAGAATTTCTTATGATGACATTGGCGGTCTTGATGAACCAATTCGAAAGGTTAGGGAAATGATTGAGTTGCCTATGAGGCATCCTGAAATTTTCAGAAAACTTGGAATCGTGCCGCCAAAAGGTGTTTTGCTTTACGGTCCTCCTGGAACAGGAAAGACCTTACTTGCAAAAGCAGTTGCTCACGAAACACAGGCTCATTTCAAATCAGTTAATGCTCCTGAAATTATGAGTAAGTTTGTTGGAGAAGCAGAGGAAAGAATCAGACAGATTTTTAAGGAAGCCGAAGAAAATGCTCCAAGTATTATTTTTATTGACGAAATTGATTCCATTGCGCCAAAGAGGGAAACAGTTATTGGAGAAGTTGAAAGGCGTGTTGTTGCACAAATTCTTGCATTAATGGATGGGCTTGAAGCAAGGGGCAATGTAATTGTTATTGCAGCAACCAATAGAGTAAATAGTTTGGACGAAGCACTAAGGCGACCTGGACGGTTTGATAGGGAAATTGAATTTCCTGTTCCAAACAAAAAAGCAAGAAAGGTAATTTTACAAATTCATACAAGAGGAATGCCTCTTGAGGAGGAGGGTTCAAACAAGGTTGAACTTGAACACTTTGCTTCAATAACTCATGGCTTTGTCGGAGCAGATCTTGCTGCTTTGGGAAAAGAAGCTGCAATGAAAGCATTAAGACGTTATTTGCCAAAAATTGATTTGGAAGCAGAATCTATTCCTCAGGAAGTTCTTGAATCACTTAGAGTAAACAAAAAAGATTTCATAAATGGTTTGAAGGATGTGCAGCCAAGTGCTTTGAGAGAAGTTGCAATTGAAATTCCCAATGTTAAATGGACTGACATTGGTGATCTTGATTCTGCAAAAGAAGAATTGAAGCAGGCAATTGAATGGCCATTGAAATATCCTGACAGCTTTAAGAAAATGGGAATAAAGCCACCTGCAGGCGTGCTATTGCATGGTCCTCCTGGTTGTGGAAAAACACTTCTTGCAAAAGCGGTTGCAAGCGAAAGCGAATCCAATTTTATTTCAGTAAAGGGTCCAGAACTTTTAAGTATGTGGGTTGGAGAATCGGAAAAAGGCGTTAGGAAGGTTTTTAGAAAAGCAAGACAGGTTTCTCCTTGTATTATTTTCTTTGACGAAATTGACAGCATTGCAAGTAAGCGTGGCATGGATGCAGGTTCTCATGTTACTGAAAGGGTTGTAAACCAGTTACTTACAGAACTTGATGGCATTGAACAAAACAGGGGTGTTGTCTTTATGGCTGCAACCAACAGACCTGACTTACTTGATCCTGGAATTATGAGACCTGGGAGAATTGACAAATTTATCA